>Ga0182027_10004109_pt1 | contig 22729 bp, 9 predicted proteins | sample 712E1DmetaG_FD_121300 | JGI IMG/M metagenome (GOLD analysis project Ga0182027, IMG submission 121300) | Permafrost microbial communities from Stordalen Mire, Sweden - 712E1D metaG (Illumina Assembly) | ecosystem: Environmental > Terrestrial > Soil > Wetlands > Permafrost | place: Sweden... | reverse complement strand
GTGAAGACGGACAAATCCCAAAAGATCCGCCGCTGCTGGGAGGAAACCTCGTCGTTGGAGGCTTCAAACCGCCGGACCTGGTGCCGCTCGGCGGCAAAACCTTTCACGGTCTGCATTCCCCGCACGCTTTCGCTGAACAACAGCACCATGTCGTCGGTCAATTCCCGGTTACGCAGATAACCCGGACGCAGACGCGCGGAATAAAAATGCGCCAGCCCCCACAACGGCACGGACACTGACAAACAGGCCACCGTCAGCGCCGGATGAATCTTCCACATGAAAAAGGCGTAGGCCGCCAGCGTCAGAACCATGTTCAATCCCTGCAACAACACGCCGTCCACGAACAGGCGCGTGTTCTGCACGTCGCCCGTCACCCGGTTGAAAATGGAGTTGGAACCGTGCAGATCGAAGAAACTGAAACTGAGCCGCTGCAACTTGCCATAAAGCTGGGCGCGCAGGGCGGGCACGATTTCCCCCTGTGTCAGGCGCGCGGTGATCATGTTATAGGCGTAGGTCAGCGCCGCCCGCAACAGCGCCTGCGCCACAATCGCCAGCGCCAGCGCCGTGACGATCCGTAACGGCGTCCACCCGGCCGGCGGCGTCCAGCCCAGCGGATAAGCGGGCGCGGGCAGGGAAGGGTCGAGCGCGCGCCGGATGACATCAATGACCACGCCCAGCAGCTTGAGTCCGATGATGCCCAGCAGGAGCAGCGCCAGGCCCAGCGCCGCCGACCAGAGACAATCGCGGCGAAAGCGCCAGGCCAGCGCCAGGAGGCGCCGCACCAGTTCCCCGGTGGAATATCGCTTGTCCGCCGGGATGTAATTGGATGTGCCGGATACTTTCAAAACAATCAAAATGCCGCAAAGGAGGAACGCAATCGAATAAAAAAGCGGGCCGAGTTCGCTGTTTTTTTCTGTCGAATTTTGTTGACGGGTGGCACATCAAGCCGTCAAATGGCGCGGATATCACCCACGCGCATGGTTATGCGTGTTGAGGAATCGCCCTTGATTAATGAAGGAGAACCGATTGCCATGAAGACGAGAAACTCCGTGTTGAAACCCCTCGCTCTGCTTGCCAGCGCTTTGTTCTGGTGCGCCTGGAACCTCCCCGCGCAGACCGCCCCAACCATCACCACCCAGCCCACTAATCAGACGGTCCTGGGGGGAACGAATGTCAACATTATCGTGGCGGTGGCTGGGAAAGGCCCGTTCAGCTACCAATGGCTGCTCAACGGCACCAATCTCCCAAACAACACCATCACCACCGTGGCGGGCGACGGCAGTTGGGGCTATTCCGGCGACCATGCCGCGGCCACCAACGCCAGCCTGTCTTATCCCTTGGGCGTTGCGCTGGATGCCGCGGGCAACCTGTATATTGCTGATTACGCCAACGAGCGCATCCGCAAGGTGGACACCAATGGCATCATCACCACCGTGGCGGGCGATGGCGTTTCGGGCTTTTCCGGGGACGGCGCTGCGGCGACCAACGCGAGCTTGTACTACCCCGTGGGCGTCGCCTTGGATCCTGCGGGCAACCTGTTGATTGCCGATTACTACAACCAACGCATCCGCGAGGTGGGCACCAACGGCATCATCACCACCATCGCAGGCAATGGCACGAACGGCTATTCCGGGGACGGCGGCGCGGGCACCAACGCCAGCCTGTATTATCCGTTTGGCGTGGTTGCGGATGGCTCCGGCAACGTGTATATTGCGGACTACTACAATAGTCGCATCCGCAGGGTGGGCGCCAGCGGCATCATCACCACGGTGGCGGGCAACGGCACGGCGAGATTCGCAGGGGACAGCGGCGCGGCCACCAGCGCCAGCATTTCCTACCCCATGGGCGTGGCCTTCGATCTGGCCGGCAACCTGTATATCGCTGACACCGACAACTGCCGCATACGAAAGGTGGCCTCCAACGGAATCATCACCACGGTGGCGGGCAACGGCACATACAGCTATTCCGGGGACGGCGGCGCGGCCACAAGCGCCGGCTTGTATTACCCATCGGGCGTGGCCGTGGATTCCTTTGGCAATATCTATATTTGCGAGGAGGACGACGCCCGCATCCGCAGGGTGGACACCAACGGAATCATCACCACGTTGGCGGGCAATGGCACGAATGGCTATTCCGGGGACGGCGGCGCAGCCACCAACGCCAGCCTGTATTACCCCTACGGCGTGGCCGTGGATGCCACAGGCAACGTGTATATTGGCGACGAGGAAAACTGCCGCGTCCGCAAAGTCTCTATTACCGGGAATCCCATGCTCTCCCTTCCCGGCGTAAGCTCCAACAACGCGGGCAGCTACAAAGTCGTCATTACCAGCCCTTATGGCAGCGTGACCAGCGCGGTGGCCGCGCTGGCGGTGGTGTACGCTCCCTCCATCCTGGTTCAGCCGTTCCACCAGACGGTCTTGGGGGGGAGCAACGCCACCTTAAGCGTGACGGCCGCGGGCACCCCGCCTTTGTCGTTCGCTTGGTACGAGAACGCCACAAACCTGATCCAAAGCGGCACGAACACGGCGCTGGCGCTGGTGGACGTTTCCGCCACTAATGCCGGCAGTTACACGGTGGTCGTCACCGGCACTTACGGGATCGTGACCAGCGTGGTCGCCACGGTGACTGTTTTGCCGCTGGTTTTCACCAGCCAGCCAGCCAGCCAGACGGTGACGCCGGGGAGCAGCGCCACTCTCACCGTGGGGGCGCGCGGCGACGGCCCATTTTGGTATTTGTGGTATCTCGACAATACCAACCTGGTCCAAAGCAGCTCAATCAGCACGCTCACAGTGCATGACTTTTCCACAAGCTCTGCCGGCAACTACACGGTGGTGGTCACCAACGTTTATGGCAGCGTGACCAGCCGGGTGGCCACGCTTTACCTGCCGCTTCCGCCCACGGTGACGGCCCAGCCGGGCAGCCAGACGGCCCTGGCTGGAAGCAATGTCACGTTCAACGTGGCGGTCGGTGGCCCCGGGCCATTCACCTACCAATGGCAGTTCAACGGCGCCAATATGCCAAACAACCTCATCAGCACCGTGGCGGGCAATGGTGCCGGCGCCTACGCGGGGGACGGCGGCGCGGCCACCAATGCCAGCCTGAATTATCCCGCGGGCGCCGCCCTGGATGCCGCCGACAACCTGTATATTGCTGACACCGACAACAACCGCATCCGCAAAGTGGACACCAAAGGCGCCATTACCACCGTGGCAGGCAATGGCAGCGGCGTCTTCGCGGGGGACGGCGGCGCGGCCACCAACGCCAGTCTGAATAATCCCTACGGAGTCACCATGGACGCCGCCGGCAACTTGTATATTGCGGACACCTACAACCAACGCATCCGCAAAGTGGACATCAACGGCAACATCACCACCGTGGCGGGCAATGGCGCTTCCGGCTATTCCGGGGACGGCGGCACGGCCACCAGCGCCAGCCTTTCCTACCCCACCGGGGTTGCCCTGGATGCCGCCGGCAACCTGTATATTGCTGACAACAACAACAACCGCATTCGCGAGGTGGGCCTCAATGGCATCATCAGGACGGTGGCGGGCAATGGCAGCGCAATCTACGCGGGGGACGGCGGCGGGGCCACGAGCGCCAGCCTGGCCAATCCCAGCGGCGTGGCCTTGGATGCCTTCGGCGACCTGTATATTGCTGACAGCCTCAACGAACGCATCCGCGAAGTGGATACCAACGGCATCATTACCACCGTGGCGGGCAATGGCAGCGCGGACTATACGGGGGACGGCGGCGCGGCCACCAACGCCAGCCTGTATTTTCCCGATGGAGTAGCCTTGGATGCCGCCGGCAACCTGTTTATTGCCGACTACGACAACGAACGCATCCGCAAAGTGGACGCCAACGGCGTCATTACCACCGTGGCGGGCGGGGGAGGGGGCGGTTTGGGTGACGGCGGCGCGCCCAGCAACGCCATCCTGCAAGGCCCGTTCGGCGTGGCCTTGGATGCCTTCGGCAACCTGTATATTGCTGACAGCTACAACAACCGCATGCGCCAGGTGACTCCTGTGGGGAATGCAACACTCTGGCTGCCCGGCGTAGTCTCCAACAACACCGGCAGCTATACAGTCGTCATTGCCAACCCCTACGGCAGCGTGACCAGCGCGGTGGCCGCGCTGACGGTGGTGTACCCGGCCTCCATCCTGGTTCAGCCGGCCACTCACGGAGTTTTCGCCGGAAGCAACGGCACCTTAAGCGTGACGGCCGCAGGAACCCCGGCCCTTTGCTACTCGTGGTATTTTAACGCCACCAACCTGCTCCAGAGCGGCGCCATCCCCACGCTCACAGTGCAGAACTTCTCCACGAGCAATGTCGGCGCTTACACGGTTGTGGTCACCAATCTTTATGGCAGCGTCACCAGTCAGGTTGTCACCCTGGACTTTCCCCCCTCGGTAACGACCCAACCGGGCGGCAGCGCGGTTCTGGTTGGAGGCGCCGCCACGTTCAGCGTGGCGGTGGCCGGCAGCGGCCCATTAAGCTACCAATGGCAGTTCAACGGCACCAATTTCCCAAACAACATCATCACGACCGTGGCCGGCATCACCAGTGGGGGATTTTCCGGTGACAGTGGCCCGGCGACCAGTGCCAGACTGTATTTACCCGAGGGTGTGGCCGTGGACGTCGCGGGCAACCTGTATATTGCTGACGCCTACAATCAACGCATTCGCAAGGTGAAGACCAACGGCGTCATTAGCACGGTGGCGGGCAAGGGCACCGCGGGCTTTGCCGGGGACCATGCCGCGGCCACCGCCGCCAGCCTGTATTATCCCCAAGGCGTGGCCGTGGACGCGGCGGGCAACCTGTATATTGCGGACACCGACAACAGCCGCATCCGCAAGGTGGACACCAAAGGCGTCATTACCACGGTGGCGGGCAAGAGTTCCATGGGCTATTCCGGGGACGGCGGCGCGGCCACCAACGCCACTCTGTATTACCCCATGGGCGTTGCGCTGGATGCCGCGGGGAACCTCTATATTGCTGACAAATATAACAATCGCGTCCGCAAAGTGAACACAAGAGGCATCATCACCACCGTGGCGGGCAACGGCAATTACGGCCATTACGGCGACGGCGGCGCGGCCACCAACGCCAGCCTGGATTATCCCTACAGCGTGGCCGTGGATGCCGCCGGCAACCTATATATTGCCGACTACTACGACCAGCGCATTCGCAAAGTGGCCACCAATGGCATCATCACCACGGTGGCAGGCAATGGCAGCGCCACCTACGCGGGAGACGGCGGCGCGGCCACCAACGCCAGCCTGAATGGCCCGTACGGCGTCACTGCGGACGCCGCGGGCGACCTGTATATTGCTGACTACTCCAACAGCCGCGTTCGCAAGGTGGACACCGCCGGCCTCATGACCACCCTGGCGGGCAATGGCACGAACGGCTATTTCGGGGACCATGGCCTCGCCGCCAGCGCCAGCCTGGACTTTCCCGAGGCTGTGGCCGTGGACGGCGCCGGCAACCTGTATATTGCTGACACCGACAACAACCGCGTGCGCAAAGTGTTGCTCTATGCAGCGTATCCTTCCTTCCAGATCACCAACGTGGATGCGAGCAATGGCGGCAGCTACACCGTGGTCGTGACCAGCCCTTACGGCAGCCTGACTAGCGCGGTGGCCGCGTTGACGGTGGTGTACCCGCCCTCGATCCTGGTTCAGCCGGCCAGCCAGTTTGCCGCGGCAGGAAGCAGCCCCGTTTTCTCGATCACGGCCTCCGGCACGGGCCCCTTGGAGTACCTGTGGTACTTTGCCGGCGCCAACCTTTTCCAGAGCGGCACCAACAGCACGCTGGCGCTGCCCGGCGTTGCCATGAACAATGCCGGCAATTACACGGTTGTGATCACCAACGCCTACGGCAGCGTGACCAGCCAGGTCGCCGCCCTGGCGGTAGGGTTCCCGCCGTCGGTGACGACCCAGCCGGGCAGCAAGAGTGTCCTGCCAGGATCCCTTGCCAGGTTTAGCGTCGCCGTGGGTGGCACCGGTCCATTCAGCTACCAATGGCAGTTCGATGGCGCCAATTTCCCAAATAACATCATCACCACGGTGGCAGGCAATGGCAACGGCGCCTTCGCCGGCGACGGCGGCCAGGCCACCAACGCCAGCCTGTATTTTCCCGAAGGCGTGGTCGCGGACGCCGGGGGCAGCCTGTATGTCGCTGACGCCGGCAACAACCGCATTCGCAAGGTGGCCGCCAACGGCATCATCACCACGATGGCGGGCAATGGCGTCGGCGCGTATGCGGGAGACGGTGGCCCGGCCACCAACGCCAGCATGTATTACCCCTACGGAGTCACCGTGGACGCCGCCGGCAATGTTTATATTGCGGACACTTACAACAGCAGCATCCGCAAGGTGGCCACCAATGGCATCATCACCACGGTGGCGGGCAATGGCAATGGCGGCTATTCCGGCGACGGCGCCGCGGCCACCAACGCCAGCTTGTATTACCCATACGGCTTGGCGGTGGACGCGGTCGGCAACCTCTATATTGCGGACACCTACAACAATAGCATCCGCGAGGTGGACACCAATGGCGTCATCACCACGGTGGCGGGCGATGGCAATGCCGGCTATTCCGGGGATGGCGGCGCGGCCACCAACGCCAGCTTGAACGGTCCCGAGGGTGTGGCTCTGGACGCCGCCGGCAACCTGTTTATTGCTGACAGCGGCAACAACAGCATCCGCAAGGTGGGCGCCAATGGCATCATCACTACCATGGCGGGCAACGGCGCTTACGGCTATTCCGCGTACGACGCCGTGGCTACCAACGCCAGCCTGGCGGGTCCCGCCGGCCTGGCCTTGTATGCTTCCGGCGGCCTGTTTATTGCTGACTACAACAACCAAGTCATTCGCGAGGTGGACACCAACGGCTTTATCGGCACCGTGGCGGGCAATGGCAACGCAACCTACGCCGGCGACGGCGGCCCGGCCACCAGTGCCGGCCTGAATAGCCCCAGCGGCATGTGCCTGGATGCCGCCGGCAACCTGTATATTGCTGACAGCGGCAACAACTGCATCCGCAAGGTGTTGTTCCAGGCGGCGTACGGCGCGCTCACGCTCAATAGCGTGGGTTCGGCCAACGGAGGCAATTATACCGTCGTCATCACAAGTCCTTACGGCAGCGTGACCAGCGTCGTGGCGGTGCTGGATATCGGCATGGCCAAGCCGCAGATTATCGCCGGCGATGCCAGTTTTGGCTTCCTGACCAACCGGTTCGGGTTCAACCTGAGCGGCACGGCCGGCCAGACCATCATCGTGGAGGGGTCGTCCGATTTGGTGAATTGGACCCCGCTCTGCACCAATACCGTCGGCGGCGGCCCTTGTTACTTCTGCGACCCCGCCTGCACCAATTTCGGGCGGCGCTTTTACCGGGCCAGGCTGCCGTGATCTGTGAATTGAGAATGGTGAATGAAGATGTGGCAAGGCTGACGAATCTGGAGTGAGGGAGTGTTGGAGGACGGGAATGGAGTGATGGAGTATTGGAGTGCTGTCGCGAAGCCGGCACCTCCAATCCCCCGCCTGACGTGGACGCGAACTCTTCCGGGGAGCACGCGCGCCCCCGCGTGTTCCAGTCGGCGCCCCCGCCGTCTGATTTCCGCCGTTGCGCGCGAAAACCAACGCCGAGCCAACGCCGAAAAGGGCTTGACCGATGGCGCCTCAAGGCGTCCAATGGGGCAAAGATTGCCCACACGCATGGTTTCGCGTGTTGAAGAACCGACCTTGATTCAGGAAGGAGAACCGGTTGCGATGAAAACGAAAAAGCCAGTGTTGAAGAGGCTCATTTTGGCAGCCGGCGTTTTGCTCTGTTGCGCCTTGAACCTCCCCGCGCAAACCGCCCCCACCATCACCACCCAACCCACCAATCAGACGGTGCTGGGGGGAGCCAATGTGACCTTCACGGTGGCGGTGGCCGGCACCGGGCCATTCACCTACCAATGGCAGTTCAACGGCGTCAATTTCCCAAACAACATCATCACGACGGTGGCGGGCAATGGCGCCAACGCTTATGTGGGGGACGGGGAGGCGGCCACCAACCTCAGCCTGTCTTATCCCTCAGGCGTCGCCCTTGATGCCGCAGGCGACCTGTATATTGCTGACACTTGGAACAACCGCATTCGCAAAGTGGACACCCAAGACATCATCACCACTGTGGCGGGCAATGGCAGCGAAACTTATGCGGGAGACGGCGGCGCGGCTATCAACGCCAGCCTATTTCGCCCCCTCGGTGTGGCCGTGGATGGGGCGGGGGACCTGTATATCGCGGACACCCAGAGCCAGCGCGTCCGCAAGGTGGACACCAACGGCATCATCACCACCGTGGCGGGCAATGGCACGACCGGCTATTCCGGGGACGGCGGCGCGGCCACCAACGCCAGCTTGAATTATCCCGTTGTCGTGGCCTTGGATGCCGCCGGCGACCTGTATATTACCGACAACAACCGCATTCGCAAGGTGGACACCAACGGCATCATCACCACTGTGGCGGGCAATCGCGGCGCAGGCTATGCCGGGGACGGCAACGCGGCGACCAATGCCAACTTGAATTATCCCGCTGGCGTTGCCTTGGATGCCTTCGGCAACGTGTATATTGCTGACACCGACAACAGCCGCATCCGCCAAGTGGATACCAACGGCAACATTTCCACTGTGGCAGGTGGTGGTACCGGCGGCGACGGCGGCGCAGCCACCAACGCCAGCTTGAATTGCCCCACTGGAGTTGTGTTCGATGCCCTGGGCAACCTGTATATTGCTGACCAGAACAACAACCGCATCCGCAAAGTGGACACCAACGGCGTCATCACCACGGTGGCGGGCAATGGCAACGCAGCCTACGCGGGCGACGGCGGCGCGGCCACGAATGCCAGCCTGAAGACTCCTTTCGGCGTGGCCTGCGACGCCTTGGGCAACCTGTATATCTCGGACCTGAGCAACAATCGCATTCGCAAAGTGGTTCCGCCCGGGTATCCAACCCTGACGTTAGCCGGTGTGAGCGCCCGAAGTGTCGGCAGCTACACGGTTGTCATCACCAATCTCTATGGCAGCGCGACTGGCGCGGTGGCCACCTTGACCGTGCAAGCCCCGCCCCTTGCCACCGTTCTGCCCGCCGGCCAAATAGCAGTTGCTGGCAGCGATTCCAGGTTCTCGGTCGCAGTCGCTGGTTCGGGACCCTTTTGGTATGCGTGGTACTTTGACAGCACCAACCTGCTGCAAAGCGGTGCGAACAGCACGCTTTCGCTGCCTGGGGTTTCCACGAACGATATCGGCAATTATACGGTCGTGGTCACCAACGCTTGGGGCAGCGTGACCAGCCAGGTTGCCACCGTGGCGTTGGTGATTCCGCCCTCGGGGACTACCCAACCGGGCAGCCAGACGGTTCTCGCGGGAGCCAATGTGAACCTCAGCGTTACGGTGGATGGCAATGGTCCGTTCAGCTACCAATGGCAGTTCAATGGCACCAATCTCCCGGCCAACATCATCACCACCGTGGCGGGCAATGGGATCGCAGACTTTGCCGGGGACGGCGGCGCGGCGACGAACGCCAGCCTGTACCATCCCCGAGGCTTGGCCTTCGATGCCGCCGGCAGCCTCTATATCGCTGACGAATACAACAATCGCATCCGCAAAGTGGACACCAACGGCGTCATCACCAGCGTGGCGGGCATCGGACCAACTGGCGTTGAGGCTGGCGGCTACTCCGGGGACGGCGGCGCGGCCACCAACGCCAGCCTGTACATACCCACCTCTGTGGCCGTGGATGCCGCCGGCAACCTGTATATCGCCGACCTCTTCAACGGGCGCGTTCGCCATGTGGACGCCAGCGGGGTAATCACCACGCTGGCTAACTTTCAGGCACCCGTGGGTGTGGCTTTGGATGCGACTGGAAATGTTTATGTTGCTGACCAAGGAAATGAGGACATCTATGAGGTGACCAGCAACAGCGCCAAGACTGTGGTGGTAAGCAGCAGCGGCAGACTTCGTTTTATCCAAGGTGTCTCCGTGGATGCTGTTGGCAATCTGTATATCGCGGACGAGCTCAACCAGCGCATCGCCAAGGTGAACAATGCCTTCACCGGCTTGACCACTGTGGCAGGCAAGGTCAACGCGGGCGGCTTTTCCGGGGACGGCGGTTTGGCTACTGCCGCCAAACTTTCTTACCCGCAAGGTGTGACCTTGGATACGGCTGGCAACCTATATATCGCTGACGCTGGCAACCGCCGTATTCGCAAGGTGGACACCAATGGAATCATCAGCACCCTGGCGGGCAATGGGAGCACAAACTACTTGGGGGACGGCGGCACAGCCACCAATGCCGGACTTGATGATCCCGAGTGCGTCGCTTTGGATGCCGCCGGCAACCTGTACATTGCGGACTACGCCGAACAGCGCGTCCGCGAGGTCCACTTAGCCGGGTCTCCCACCCTGACACTGACGAACGTAACCGCAGGCATGGCTGGCAGCTACTCGGTAGTCATCAGCAGCTCCTACGGCAGCGTGACCAGCGCGGTGGCAACGCTGAACGTCGCAATATCCGCGCCGCAGATCGTTGCGAACGATTCTTCTTTCGGATTCGCGGCCAACCAATTCGGGTTCAATCTCAGCGGCGCTTTCGGACAGACCATTGTCGTGGATGGCTCGACTAATCTGGTGGATTGGACTCCGCTTTTCACCAATACCGTCGGCGGCGGCGCGGTGTATTTCTGCGATCCGGCCTCGACCAATTCTCCGTGGCGCTTTTACCGGGCGAGGCTGCAGTGAATTGTGAATTGTGAATTGTGAATGGTGAAAGCACTCTTGACGGGGCCTCGCGCCGGCGATAATTTGGGCATTATGACAGGCTGTTGGGACATAAAATACAACGCCGGAGGCGATCCATGAACCGGCTTCTCTTGGTTGCGTGCGCCCTGGTTGCGCCCTGCTGGGTTTGTTTCGGACAGACCAATTCACCCGCCGCCACAGCCCAATCGCCACCCCGCCCGGCGCTGAAGTTGCCGGCGCCGCCGGGGCAAGACTCACCGGCTGTTTCTTTGCCGTCCGACGGCAATGCGCTGGCTAATCGAATGAGTTTGAATGGGAATTCGGCCAAGACTGCGGCGGGCAGCCGGATTGTCCAGGAGGGCCTTTTGAAACCCGCGGGGCCAACATACAGCAGTGATTTCGAGCGCAACATGGCCGCGGCATTCAAGCCCGAAGTCATCCAGTCGGGGCGCACCCATATCTACAGCTCCGTCGTCACCGCGGTCGCCAGAAAGAATCCCTTCTGCGTGCTGGACCCGACGTTTCTTGAGATTTCATTCTAGCCGAATCACACGGCCACTGGATACTTGATTGGCGGGTGCGGGTCGTAGCCGGTGATTTCAAAATCCTCGAACTGATACTCGAATATGGAGGCCGGTTTGCGCCGGATGACCAGCTTGGGCAGCGGCCGGGGTTCGCGCTTCAGTTGCTCCTCAACGCCTTCAACCTGATTGAGGTAAATGTGGCAATCGCCGCCAGTCCAAACGAAGTCACCGGGTTCCATATCGCACTGCTGGGCAACGAGGTGTGTCAACAATGAATACTGCGGCACGTTGAAGACCATGCCCACCGGACAGTCCACCGAGCGTTGGTAGAGTTGACAGGAAAGCCGCCCCTGGGCCGCGTAGAATTGGAAGAGTGTGTGGCACGAGGCCAGGGCGGCGCATCCGGCGCGGACATTCTCTTGCGGGCTTTTCGTTTCGTCCGGGAGCACGGCCGGATTCCAGGCGCTGACGATGTGCCTCCGGGATTCCGGTTTCGACCGGATTTGGCTGATGAGCCGGCTGATTTGGTCTATTTTCCTTCCGTCCGGGGCCGGCCAGGCCCGCCATTGCGCGCCGTACACGGGGCCTAAGTCTCCCTTCTCATCCGCCCACGCGTCCCATATATGAACATTATGGTCCGTGAGGTATTTAATGTTGGTGTCTCCGGCAAGAAACCAGAGAAGTTCGCGGATGACGCCTTTGAAGAAGACTTTTCGCGTGGTCACCAGTGGGAAGCCTTTCGACAAGTCAAAGCGCAATTGCGCCCCGAAGAGGCTCCGGGTGCCGGTTCCCGTCCGGTCTCCCCGAATGACGCCGTGATCGAGTATGTTCCGCAAAAGATCCAGGTATTGCTTCATACAGGGAACCAAAGGCCGTGAAATCCCGTCAATAGATTTTCACGGTCAAATGATGTTTCTCCAGAATGGTCCCTTCAAATTGGGACAGTTGGGCCAGGTCCTCGTTGTAATCGGCCAAGGCCCGGATTTCCGCGGAGCGGGCGGCGGTCAAATTGCTTTGCAATTGGAGGACGATGAAAGAGGTGCTGGTGCCGACTTGCAACTTTCTCTGCTCGGCCTGGAGGGCTTGGTCGGCATAATCGCGGGCGTCGCGAGTGGCTTTGGTTTGGGCAAAGTCGCTCTTGGCTTTCTCGATGGTGTTTTGGATTTGAATCAAGACGTTTTGCTCGACCAATTGATAGACGACTTGGGCCTGTTCCACCGAGGCTTTGGCGGCCTTGTAATTGTTGCGCGCCGCCTGGTTGCCCAGCGGAACGGTCAGGATCGCGCCGTAGGAATAATTGGGAAAGGTGTTGGCGGGAATTTCACCATAGGCGCCGCCCAGGGTTCCATTTAATCCGGTGCGGCCATAGCTGCCGGTCAGATTCAGTTCCGGAAAAAGCTGGTTTTTCTGAAAGCGCCGGTTGACATCCAGGCGTTCCACGGCAACTTTGGCCTGCAACAGATCGGGGCGCTTGGTCATGGCGGTTTGCCAGCTTCCTTCCAGGTCGAACATTTCCGGGACCGCCAGAAGTTTTTCATCGGGAACCAGCAGAACGTCGGACAAGTCGCGGTACCGGTCCGTAATGAGCGCTTTCAAGTTGTTTTCGTCCTGACTGACCAGTTGCCTGGCCGCCAGCAAGGCCGCTTGGCTGGAAGCCAGTTGGGAGAGCGATTGCGCCACGTCGAGGTCAGTGAGGACGCCGGCTTGAACTTTGCGTTTGTTCTCCGCCACCAGTTGGTCGGCCAGGACAACGGCGTTGCTCTGCACTTCGACATTTTCAAAGGCGTAATTCAATTCGTAATACGCCTGTTCGGTGGCGCTGATGTTGTTCATGACGGCGAGATAAAAACCGTATTCATCGTATTGGATTGTCTTCTTGGCGACCAGGATGGAAGACCGGGTGGAGTCAATCCAAAAGTTTCTCAGCAATGGCTGGACGAGATTGAGGCCGGCGGTGGTGGTGTCCTGGGTGAAGGGCGCCAGGGGCAGGCCGTTGCTGTCGAACGTTTGGTAGGCGGATTTGTCCAGCGTGCTGGTGAGGCTGTATTGCAAGCCCCATGGGGTGAGGGCATAGCCGCCGTTGGCGCCGCCGATGCCGAACTGGTAATTTTGGTCGTCCACGTTCTGAGCCGGGCTTGGGTTGCCATTGCCATTGATCTTGCCCGGATTGGCGCTGAAGCTGTCCTTGGCGGTGGCGTTGAAGGCCGGTTCGTACGCGCTGCCATAAACGGCGCCGAGGGCGAATTGATCCAGGGCGGGGACGTAGCGCTGGATTTTCAGATTGAGATTGTGCTCGATGGTCATCTGGATGGCTTGTTCCAGAGTCAGCGGTTGTGTCTTGTTGGTTTGCGCCTGGGCCGCGATGGCGCAGAACAGCAACCCCCATAAAATGCCGAATCGTTTCATTAGTTCGTCTTTGGACGGCGGACAGTCTGGCCCACTTCAGTTTTTTCGTCAATCATGGTCTGGCCCCGCCCCGGGGGCTGCGGGAAGGGAAACTGGTCCGGCGGCGCGGGAGAGTCGGTCGGCGATGGCGCGCCAAGCCTCGCGCGCAGGCGGGGCTTCGACGACGATGAGGGCAGCGCCGGAGTCGTCGCATTGGTGGAGTTCGGCGTAGAGGGCGCGCGCGAACGCTTCGGCGTCGTGGGGCAGCACGGCCACACGGCAGAATTCACCGGACAACGGGATTGGGCCGCGGGCCATTATGCCGGTTTTTTCGGGGCCGGCAGGGCGAGACTTTGTCGAGCCGCCGATGGGGCTGTGGGCTATGAGGCAAGTTTTTTCGGGAGGAAAACCAAGCGGCTGGAGTTGGGAACAGAGATCGGCCCAGTCGCGCCATGACAAGACGACCAGTTTCGCCGTGGGTGAATAGTGTCTGGGCAGCATTCCCGGGCTGCGCAGGACGCTCCCGGCGCCGGCGGACCCGCCGGGCGCGGCTGGCAATTCCGCTGCTCCCATCACCGCCCGCAAGGATTCGCCGTGGATCATGCCGGGGCGCAACAGGCGCGGCCGCGCGGCGGCCAGGTCCAGCACGGTGGACTCCAGGCCCACTTGCGATGGGCCGCCATCCACGATGAGGGGAATCCGGCCGTCAAAGGCTTTCCGCACATGCCCGGCGTTGGTGGGGGAAACTTGATTGGCGGGATTGGCGCTGGGGGCGGCCAAGGGGAAACCGCAGGCGCGGATAACCGCCTGGATGAAAGGATGGGAGGGCCAGCGGACCCCCACAGTCGGGCCGCCGGCGGTGACAATATCCGGGATTCGCGGCGAACGCGGCAAGACCAACGTGAGCGGTCCGGGCCAGAAGGCCGCGGCCAGTTTATCCGCCACCGGCGGCCACACAGCCACACAGTCCCGCGCCAATTCCAAACCGGCGACGTGAACAATGATGGGATTGCGCGCGGGCCGGCCTTTGACCTCATAAATGCGGGCGACGGCGGCGGCGTCCCAGGCATTGGCGGCCAGCCCATAGACTGTCTCCGTGGGCAGCGCGACCAATTGGCCCGCGCGCAACAGTTCGGCGGCCCGCTCCACCGCCTCCGCAAAGAGCGCGGCGGTGTGGGTTGGCAAAACGACCGATTTCATGGCGATCAAGAGTGAACGCGGAACCGGAAGCGCGCAATGACGAACATGGTACTGCGTCAGTGACGGAGGCGAAAAAGGTAGGGCGGGCAGTCCTCTGCCCGCCGCGGCGCGCACGGAGTGCGCGCCCTACCACCCTTGGCTGACGCATTACTGAACATGAATGCTCGCATTCTCCACCGGATGTTCTAATATTCCGGGGTGCTGGAAATTTTGACCCAACAACTGGCTGACAAGCAAACACTGTCCGACCCGGAGGTGGCAGGCGCGGTGCAAGCTTTGATCCGGCAGGACATCGCGCCGGAGATCAAGGCGGAATTTCTCACGGCGCTGGCGCGCAAAGGGGAGGCGGTTTCGGAAATCGCCGCGTTTGCGCGGGAATTGCGCGACAAATCCATCTCGCCGCCCCTGGATGCGGAAACGCGCTCCCGCCCCATGCTGGATGTCTGCGGCACGGGCGGCGACCGGCTGAACACGTTTAACATTTCCACGACAGTCGCCCTGGTCCTGGCTTCGGCGGGCGTGACGGTGGCCAAGCACGGCAACCGGGCCATCACTTCTCAGGCGGGGAGCGCCGATGTGCTGGAAGCGCTGGGGATCAAGATTGATTTGGAGCCAGAGGAGGCGGCGCGGGGATTGCGCGAGCATCACTTCGCCTTTTTTTTCGCGCCGAAATATCACCCCGCTTTCCGGGAAATTGCCCCGGCGCGAAAACTTTGCGCGGCCCGCGGGCAGCGGACGATTTTTAATTTTCTGGGGCCTCTGCTCAACCCGGTCCGCCCGGCGGCGCAGTTCATCGGGGTGCCTCGGCCGGAAATGTGCCAGCCCATCGGGCAAGTGCTGCAATTGCTGGGAGCGCGCCGGGGCATGGTGGTGTCGGGCGCGGTATTTGCCGGCGATGCGGTCATGCATTTGGACGAGCTTTCCACTTTGGGCGACAACTGCATCGCGGAGTTTTACCAGGAGCGCGGGTTTTCCGTTTCCACGTTGTCGTCGCGGGATTTTCCCGTGCAACCGGCGGAATTGGCCGACCTGACCGGCGGCGACCGGCAGGCCAATGCGGAAATCGTCCGGCGCTTGCTGCGGGGCGAGGACCGCGGGCCGAAACGGGACATGGTATTGTTGAATTGCGCGGCGGCGTTGTTCGTGGCGGAGAAGGCGCCATCGCTGACGGAGGGATGGGAGGTGGGGTCGGAGTTGGTGGATTCCGGCAAGGCATTGGCGAAGCTGGAGGAATTGACGCGGGTTTGGAGATAGGACCAATTGCGGATTGCGGATTGCGGATTGCGGATTTGAAATTGAAACAGAAGCGAACGAAGGACACGAAGGGGGCAGGGGATCTTCCTTCGTTATCTTGGTTATCTTCTGTTCACTCTGTTTTTTAGAACGGCAGCGACGGAAGGCTGGCATTACGGTTTTACTTTCAATTTTTCCGCGGCGGCGAGTTTGCGCTGGTTGGTGTCGAACGTGAGGAATTCCGGCGCGCCCCGGTGCAACGCCGTCGCCACATGGAGGATGTCCAGACTGCGATGCCCGCCCGCAATCGTGTGGCGTTTGGAAATGGTTTCGGCCAGCCGGTGAACGTCCGGCCAGTCGGCAGGCTCCACCACCAGCGCGCCCGTCTCCAAATCGGTCTGGAGATCGGCCAGTGCGCGGTCGCAATCGGCCTGCGGGTAGCCTTTGCTCTTGTCGCGCGCATGAAGCCAGACTTGAAAGCGGAGGCTCTGGCGGAATTCGTAAAGCAGCAAGCCGGAAACGTGCAACGCTTCCGGGAGTGCTCTGAAATACGCCGCCGCCTGCGGCGAGCTGTCCTGCCGCCGGTAGATCGCGCAGAGAAACGACGTGTCCGGAAAGGCAATCATCGTTCTTCGCCTTCCAATTCCGCCGCGCGCATGGCGGCGACTTCCTTGGCGGAGAAAACGCGGTTGCCCCATGTCTTCTTCAACCGCGCCATGATGTCGGGCTTGACAAGTCCGGGCGTTTTGACGCGCACAGGCGGCATGAGGCGGGCAAATAATTTCCCCGCCTTGGTGATCTCCACCGGCTCGCCTTCGGCAATCCAAGCGGCAACTTGGGGGAATCGGTTTCGCAAATCTCTGACGGTAGCTGTTTTCATCGTGAGACAAATATGTATCACCGATCAAAAGCTGTCAAGGGTCTCCAAGCTGGTTGTGCCTTCACTATTCACAATTCACTGCAGCCTCGCCCGGTAAAAGCGCCACGGAGAATTGGTCGAGGCCGGATCGCAGAAATAAACCGGGTTGCCGCCGCCGACGGTATTGGTGCAGAGCGGGGTCCAATCCACCAGATTCGTCGAGCCATCCACGACGATGGTCTGCCCGAACGCGCCGCTGAGATTGAATCCGAACTGGTTGGTGCCGAACCCGAAACATGCGTCAGCCGCGACAATCTGTGGGGGCGTGTTCGGAATGGTGACGGTCAGCGCCGCCACCGCGCTGGTGACGCTGCCGTAAGGGCTTGTGACGACCGCGGTGTAGTTGCCGACACTGCTGGCGCCCACGTTGATTAGCGACAATGTTGGATACCCGGCAAGATAAACTTCGCGGATGCGCTGGTTGGCGCTGTCAGCAATATAAAGATTGCCCACGGCGTCCAAGGCCACACCGTATGGGCATAAGCCGGCGTTGGTGGCCGCGCCACCGTCCCCGGAATAGCCGTAAGTGCCATTGCCCGCCACCGTGGTAATGATGCCGTTGGTGTCCACCTTGCGGATCCGGAAATTGTAATTGTCAGAAATATACAGGTTCCCTGCGGCGTCAAAGGCCACACCGTAGGGGTATAAGCCGGCGTTAGTGGCCGCGCCACCGTCCCCGGAATACCCGTAAGTGCCGCCCGCCACCGTGGTGATAATGCCGTTGGAGTCCACCTTGCGTACGCGGCAGTTGTAGGTGTCCGCAATATACAAGTTGCCCGCCGCATCCAAGGCCACGCCGGCGGGGTATCGAAGGCTGGCGCAGGTCGCCAGACCGCCATCCCCGAGATACCCCGAATTGCCACCGCCCACCACGGTGGTGATGATCCCGCTAGTACCCACTTTGCGGATGCGCTGGTTGTATTGGTCAGCAATAAACAGGTTGCCAGCAACGTCCAAGGCCACGCTTGAAGGGAAATAAAGGCTGGCGTTGGTTGCGGCACCGCCATCCCCGGCAAAGGCCCCAAAAAAATTTCCTCCGGCCACTGTGGTAATGATCCCATTGGTGTCCTCCTTGAGGATGCTATTTTGGCGGTAGGCAGCAATATACACGTTGTCGGCGGCGTCCGTGACGACGCCGCTGGGAGAAATCACGCTCCCATTGTTCGCCACCGTGCTGATGACGCCGGTGGTGTCCACCTTGCGGATGCGTGAGTTGCCGTAGTCGGCAATAAACAGATTGCCGAAGGCATCCAAGGCCACGCCCAACGGATCATTCAGGCTGGCCTTTGTGGCCGCACCGCCATCGCCCGCGTGACCTCCGCCGCCATTGCCGGCGATAGTGCTGATGATTCCATTGCTATCCACCTTGCGGACCCGGGAATGGCCGACATCAGCAATATAGACGTTGCCGAGACCGTCCAAGGCCACACTGTTGGGGCCACTCAAGTTTGCGTTGGTGGCCGCGCCGCCGTCCCCGCCTGCCCCCCCCCCCGCAAATGTGGTGATAATGCCATTGGTATCCACCTTGCGGATGCGGTTGTTCTCTTGGTCAGCAATATACAGGTTGCCTGTAGAATCGAAGATCGCATCGGCAGGATAATACAGGCCGGCGTTGGTGGCCTCGCCGCCATCCCCTGAGTAGCTTCCCTGATAGACCGGGCCTTGACTGCCAATGCCCGCCACCGTCGTGATAATGCCATTGGCGTCCACCTTGCGGATACGCTGGTTTTGGTAGTCAGCAATATAGAGAATGCCGGTCGCATCCAAGGTCATGTTGTCTGGGAGATTCAGGCTGGCATTGGTCGCCGCGCCACCGTCACCAGAATAGGCCATGGTGCCGTTCCCCGCCACCGTGGTGATGATGCCGTTGGTGTCCACCATGCGAATTTGGTTGTTTTCAAAGTCGGCAATATATAGATTGCCCAAGGCGTCCAAGACAACGCCTACGGGATCATATAGGCTGGCACTGGTGGCGGCACCGCCGTTGCCGGAAAAGCCCGCTTTTCCATTGCCCGCCACCGTGGTGATGATGCCATTCGTAGCCACCATGCGAACACGCTGGTTGCTGGTGTCCGCGATATACAAGTTGCCGGCGGCATCGAAAGCCATGCCGTTGGGGCTATCCAGCCTGGCGTTGGTGGCCGGGCCACCATCGCCGGTAAAGCCTCCAATTCCACTGCCTGCGATGGTGGTGATGATGCCGTTAGTATCCACTTTACGAACGCTTTGGTAGTAGGAATCAGAAATATAAATGTTCGCGGCGGAGTCCAAAACAACACAGGATGGGGCCAGATTCGCGTTGGTCGCTGCGCCGCCATCGCCGTCACTTCCACCGCCTGCCACTGTGGTAATGAGGTTGTTCGGAAGATTCGTGCCGTTGAGCTGCCATTGATAGCTGAACGGGCCGGTGCCACCCGCCGTAACGCTGAAAATCACATTCGTTCCCGCGAGAACCGTCGAGTCGCCCATGGAAGTCGTCACCGATGGCGGGAACCCCACCGTCAGCGTGGCAACCAGGCTGGTCACGCAACCGTAGGCGTTGGTGACTACGACTGTGTAATGTCCGGAATTGTTTGTGAAAACGCCAGGCAGCGTGAGCGTGCTGTTCGTGCCGCTCTGGACAAGGTTGGTGCCGGCAAAATACCACAAATAACCAAATGGCACTGAGCCAACCACGGACACCGAAAACACAGGAATGCTCCCGGCCGCCACTGCCTGGCTGGCTGGCTGAACGGCGATAACCGGCGGCGCCTGCACGGTCAGGGTGGCGACGGCGCTGGTCACGCTGCCGGTAGGATTTGTGACAACAACTGTGTAGGTTCCAGCATCGCTCTCACGCACATTAATGATTTCGAACGTGCGATGCCCGGCATAGAGGAGCACCTTGCGCGTGCGGTTGTTGACAGTGTCCGCAATATACAAGTTGCCGGAGGCATCCAAGGCAACGCCGACCGGATTAAATAGGCTGGCATTGGTGGCCTCGCCACCGTCCCCTGAATAGCCGGCAGTGCCATTGCCTGCCACCGTGGTGATGAGGCCGTCGGTGTCCACCATGCGGATGCGGTTGTTGTCAGAGTCAACAATATATAGGTTGCCGAGGAAGTCCAAGGCCACACCGTAGGGGTAACGTACGCTGGCATTAGTGGCTGCGCCTCCGTCCCCAGAATAGGCCCCAACGCCATTGCCTGCTATGGTCGTGATAATGCCGTTGGTGCCCACCTTGCGGATGCGGTGGTTGTAGGCGTCTGCAATATAGAGATTGCCGGCAGCATCCAGGCCAACGCCGAAGGGGTAATTTAGGCTGGCTTTGGTGGCTGCGCCACCCTCTCCGGAATAGGCAGCGACGCCATTGCCCGCGATGGTCATGATGATGCCATTGGTGCCGACCTTGCGGATGCGACTGTCATGAACATCAGCAATATATAGGTTGGCCGCAGCATCCAACGCAATTCCCAGGGGATAATTAAGACTGCTTGCGGTGGCCGCGCTGCCATCCCCGTAATAGCCTATAGCGCCATCGCCTGCCACGGTCGTAATAATGCCGTTGGTGCTCACCCTGCGAATGAGCTGGTTGTCGGTATCAGAAATATATAGGTTTGCGGCGGCGTCCAAGGCAACAGCCTCAGGAGAATAGAGGCTGGCACTGGTTGCCGCGACGTGGTCTCCTGAATATCCCCGGTTGTTATTGCCCGCCACCGTGATGATGATGCCATTTGTGTCCACCTTGCGGATGCGGTTGTTGCCGGTGTCAGCAATATACAGGTTGCCGGCGGCATCCAAGGCAACGCCGAAAGGATGATACAGGCTGGCCTTGGTTGCCGCGTGGCCGTCTCCCGCGTAGCTTGGGCTGCCATTGCCCGCCACGGTCGAAATGATGTTATTTGGAAGATTCGTGCCGTTGAACTGCCATTGATAGGTGAACGGGCCCGAGCCGGCCACCGTGACGCTCAAACTCACGTTGGTTCCCGCCGAAACCCCCTGGGTGGCCGGTTGAGTAGTCACTAAGGGAGGAGCCACTACCGTGAGCACGGCAATCTGGCTGGTCACACTGCCCCAGGCGTTGGTCACCACCACTATATAACTGCCGGCGTTGCCGGCGTTGGGGTTGCTCCAGCTCAACGGCGCGTTCGTGCCATATTGGACCAGGTTGGTCGCGTTATCATACCATAAGTAATATAGCGGCAGGGAACCAGCGGCCGTCACACTCAAGGTCGTGTTGCTGCCCGCCAGGACCACCTGGCTTGCCGGTTGAACCACAATGGAGGGCAGCGCCGCCACCGTCAAAGTGGCAACGGCGCTGGTCACGCTGCCGTAAGGGCTTGTGACGACAACCGTGTAGCTGCCGGCCTCGCTCGCGCTCACGTTCGTTAACGCGAGTGTCGGATAGCAGGCATAATGGACTTCACGGACGCGCTGGTTGAACGTGTCAGCAATAAACAGGTTGCCCACGACATCCAACGCCACGCCCAAGGGACTATTTAGGATGGCTTTGGCGGCCGCGCCGCCGTCCCCGGAGAACCCGGCGCTGTTCGCGCCCGCCACAGTGGTAATGACGCCGTTGGTGTCCACCCTGCGGACACGGTTGTTGCCGGTGTCGGCAATATACAGATTGCCGGAGGCATCCAAGACGACGCCGGAAGGGTTGGTCAGTTTGGCATTGGTGGCCGCGCCGCCATCCCCGGAATAACCCCGGCTGTTCGTTCCCGCCACGGTGGTGATGATGCTGTTGGCGCCCACCCTCCGAACGCTGCAATTGTTTTGGTCGGCAATATATAGGTTGCCCAACACATCCGAGGCGACACCGACGGGGCCATACAGTTCCGCGTTGGTGGCCGCGCCACCGTCCCCGGAATAGCCAGTCGTGCCATTGCCCGCCACGGTGGTAATGACGCCGTTGGTGTCCACCTTGCGGATGCGATTATTGTTTTGGTCCGCGATGTACAAGTTGCCGGAGGCATCCAAGGCTACGCCACGGGGGTTATGCAGGCTGGCGATGGTGGCGGCGCTGCCATCCCCGGAGTACCCGGCGCTGTTCCTTCCCGCCACGGTGGTGATGATGCCGTTTGTGTCCACCTTGCGGATGCAGTTGTTGTCATCGTCAGCGATATACAGGTTCCCGAAGGAGTCGAAGACCACGCCGGTGGGCCAATTAAGGCTGGCTTTGATGGCCGCGCCGCGATCGCCGGAATACCCGGCGCTGTTCGTTCCCGCCACCGTGGTGATGACGCCGTTGGTGTCCACCCTGCGGACACGGCTGTTGCCGGTGTCGGCAACATACAGATTGCCCGAGGCATCGAAAGCAACGCCGTTGGGACGAATCAAGCCGGCATTGGTGGCCGCGCCACCGTCGCCCAATCCGCTGCTTCCCCCGCCCGCCACCGTCGTGATTATGATATCAGTGCTCGGGGGATTCGTGCCGTCGAATTGCCATTGGTAGCTGAATGGGCCGGTGCCGGACACCGCCACGGTGAAAGTCGCGTTGGACCCCGCCAAGAGCATCTGGTTGGTGGGTTGAGTGGTGATGGTCGGGGCGGTCTGGGCGGGGAGGTTCAGGGCGCAACAGATCAAGGCGCTGGCAGCCAAACTGAGCCTTTTTGGCGCTGCATTTTTCGTTTTCATCGCAATCGGTTCTCCTGCCTGGAATCCAGGGCGGTTTCCCAACATCAAGACGCCAGACCATGCGCGTG
>Ga0182027_10004108_pt1 | contig 22733 bp, 19 predicted proteins | sample 712E1DmetaG_FD_121300 | JGI IMG/M metagenome (GOLD analysis project Ga0182027, IMG submission 121300) | Permafrost microbial communities from Stordalen Mire, Sweden - 712E1D metaG (Illumina Assembly) | ecosystem: Environmental > Terrestrial > Soil > Wetlands > Permafrost | place: Sweden... | reverse complement strand
AGTTTTCAGATCAAGATCCGTCAAGAGAAAGGGTGATGCTGTGACAGCAGGTCAGCGCCCAATTGGCTATCGCCGTACGAAACGAGGCCGCCCCCCTGCGAACCTGGCGCACGCATGCCAGGCGGGTCCAATCCCGCAGCTCCCATCGACATCTGCTATTCATCTGATATTCTCTTTGGTATGAGCGCTCACGCCGAGACCCTCACCGACTTCCTCCGACGGCCCAAGCCCATCTTGAAGAAGCTGGTGAAGGAGGATGTTGTTCTGCGCAGGCGTGGAGAGGCGTCACTTCGGCTGTCCCTCGACACACGGGCTACCTCGTCTTCTACCGGTACCGAGATTGCCGCCAGCCTGCTTGCAGATCTGGTGAATGTCCCCCAGGTTCCGGATTCGCTAGCTCGTCTTCTTGCCGCTCGCTTTCCCTGGATGAAGTTCTTGGCCAAGGACGCGAAGCAGGCGTTCGTCCACGAGTTCATCGAGACGGTGCAGGCATGTGCGTCCGTAGGGAACAACTCTGCCATCGACGAGGTCATTGCCGCCTGGAAATCCAACGCTGCGATCTACGCAGATCCCAGGCTGGCCGCAGACCTAAAGCGCCCCCTTCCTGGCGGTCACACCAGGGTTCCACGTCCCTGATGGCCAAGCGTGGTGAACGAGTAGCACCTCCTCCCCGCCGGGGGCAATGGGAGCTTCGCTTCGGTGAGTCCGCTGCCGCTGCCGGATGGCAAGAACTCTGCCGTCAGGCACTAGGCCCCCTTCGTGAATCCTGGGATGTTCTGTCCCGAGATCCGCGTGATAGGATCAACTCTGGCAGGCAGCATCGACTGCGCAGCGACCTGGGCACTCGCACCATCAAGGGCAAAGCGCTCGAGCAGTGGCTGTACGAGGTCACCGGTGCCGGAAGGATCTGGTACTGCCCGGATGATTCACTCCACGTCGTCTTCATCACCAAGGCCAGCACCGGCCACCCTGGCGAGACGGATTGACCATCAGCTGATGATGGTTCCAGGGGTGTGTTACCAAATATAGATGAATGAAACCGATGAGATACGAACAGCGTGGTAACGGTTTGGGTCTCCCTGATTCTTGTAACTATCGGTATTTACAGTGGATTACTGGGTCCATTCTAAGTTTGAGGTGCTAGCGGTTAAGAGCCATGGGGGTTCGATTCCCCCTCCTCGCACTCCCCGAAACCCCGAATTGTTTCCAGCGGTTCGGGGTTTTCTCTTGGTGCGGACTAAAGTGGCGTGTCGCTTCGCGCTGTGGCCCATGTCGTCGCCAGTATGTCGCCACAATTACAAGCTTTTCGCCGTCGGCGGCAGCTTGCAGAACCTCTTCGGCGGCAGCTTTTTGTGGCCGCATGTATCGCGCCGTGGTCGCGGGTTGCGTGTGACCGGCGTACATCATGCCGTTCAAGTTGCTCGTCACCTGCCCCAGGTGTGTGAGCCGCGAATGCCTGAAATCGTAATCTGAGATGTGGCTGGCCTTGTACGCATCGATTCCCGCTGCTTTGGCCGCCGCACGCAGCAGCGTGCGGAAGTCGTGCGCACCGAAGATGATGCCCGAGGTTGGGCAGACTGAATCCAGGGCCTTGCGCGCGCTCTCGCTCAGCGGCAGTTCACGACGGAAGCGATTCTTGTCGACATCGTCCGTGATGGGGTTCGATTTCCGGCATACGTTCGAGGTAGCCGCGTCGGTGAGCCCACTTGGCCAGGCGGCGAAGAACCGACACCTCCTTCTTGACGGTGTATCGGGTCACCACGCGTAGACGAGCCGCGATGCAATCTTCCACGATCACCGTGGTTAACCGATCGATGGTCTTGAAGAACGGATCGAAGTGGGTCGGGCGGAGTTGCTCTCGACGCCGGTGTGCCGTCGCGCGGGGGGGCGTCAAGTGGGGGAATACCTGGCCAACGGCGGGAGCAGCTGGACGGAGCAGTGTCCTCGGCATGGTGTACTATCCGGAGTATCCGAACAGCCCATGGCTTCCGACGTGCTCGATACGTACTCGACCTTGCTCACGTTGATGCGCGGGCGCCGTAGCATTCGTCGATTCCGGCCCGACGCCTTGCCCCCAGGCACACCGGACCTGCTGCTTGAAGCCGCGCGCTGGGCTCCAAGCGCGAGCAATCGGCAGCCGTTCCGCTTCGTGGCCGTGGAGAGCCCGGACACCCGCGCGCGCATGGCGGCGCTGGTGCGCGAGGCCGTGGCGACGACCGTCGAACGTCTTCCCGAAGACCGGCGGGACAAGGTCGCTGCGTACGCGAGGGACTTCTCGTGCTTTGCGGACGCCCCGCTGGTGTTGGCGGCCTACCATCGGTCGACCAACCTGCTGGCCGAGATGGTGGGCTTGCCGGCGGAGGCCGACGTCGGCGCGGTCTCGTCGGTGTCGGCGGCGATCATGAATCTGCTGTTGGCCGCGCACGCGCTCGGGCTCGGGGCCTGTTGGATGACCGGCCCCTTGGTGGCGGCACCGGCGCTGCAGGCCCTGCTCGAAATTCCCTCGGGGTGGAAGCTGTCCGCCGTGATTCCGGTGGGAATTCCGGACGAGACGCCGCCCGCACCGGCCCGTCGCACCTCGGGCCAACTGCTTCGCCACCACGGAGGTTCGAGGTGAGGTTCTTTCTGGTCGACCGCATCGACCGACTCAAGCGATTCACGTTTGCCGAGGGAACCAAGTGCATCTCGCTGTCCGACGACAGCTTCGAGCATCACTTTCCCGGCCAGCCGGTTTATCCAGGCGCGCTTCTCATCGAGACCATGGCCCAACTGGGCGGCGCGCTGATGGAATACTCTCTGCGCAAGGACGGCGCGCCCACGCCTCGCTGTGTGCTGAGCAAGGTGGAGGCGAAATTTCGCGACTTTGCCCGGCCCGGCGATCAGCTGATGGTGCGGGCCGATGTCCTCTCCCACCACGAGGACTCCGCGCGCGTGCGCGCGAAGGTGTCGCGCGGTGAACAGAGCCTGGCCGAGGCCGAGCTGATCTACGTCTACCTTCGCATCGACGACGCCGTGCTGGAGGCTTCCCGTCAGCAGTACCTCGCTATCCTCACGCGCGGGACGAGGTTCGAGGATTGAGCGGGGCGGACCGGGTCCTCGTCACCGGCGTGGGCATGCACACGGGACACGGCGATGGCGGGTCCACGTGGGCCGCCATCCGGGAAGGCCGGTCCGCGCTGACCGGCGAGCACGCCTGGACATCGGTCGATGCGTTCGTCGCGGCGCCGTCGCCCGACCCCGCGCCCACCGAGTTTCTCGCTGATCGCAAGTCCATCAAATACATGGGTCCCAGCACCCAGATGGCGGTGCTGGCCGCCGGCCGTGCCCTGCGGGACGCCGGGCTTGCGGACGAAGCGTCGGATGAATCGTCCGCCTCGGCCCGGAAAGCCACAGCCCTGTTCGCGGCCACTGGCCCCATCGCGTTCGACGTCGAGCAGGCCCTGGCCTCGGTTGGGCATGAGGCCGCCGCGGATCTGGTGGGGCACGGTCGAGAGGGACTCCGCCGCTGCCATCCGCTCTTGCCCTTCAAGATGCTGCTCAACATGCCGCTCGGGCTGATCTCCATTGTGTTCGGCATCAAGGGAACGAACCTCATCCTGTACCCGGGCGCCGAACAGGGGGCGTGCGCCATCCGCCATGCTGTGCGTGGAATTCGACAAGGACGCTTCCAACGCGCCCTGGTGGGCGGCAGCGCGCAAACACTTGGGCTGGCGCCCCTCTTGAATTTGCGCCGCGCGGGCAGGCTGGCCGCTTCACCTGCCGAGGCGCATCCGTTCTCCGTCCGGCACGCGGGATGGGCGCCCGCGGATCAGGCCGCGTTCTTGGTCTTGGAAAGCGAAGCCGAGGCGTCGCGACGGCGGGCGCCCGCCTACGCGGTCGTCGACGAGATACGAACGCTGGGAGCAGGCGCGGTGGAGCAATTGTGGGCGAGTCTCCCCAAGCAGCCGGCGCACGTCCTCGTCTCCACAGGCTCGCTATCGGCCGCCGAGGTCGAGGCCGACCGCGAGCGCGCGCAGGCCGTGTGGGGTCGGTCCGGCAAGCTTGCCTCTGCCGACGGGCTCCTGGGTGTGGCACCGGCCGCGAGCTTTTGTTTGTCCACCGCTCTCGCCTGTCTGGCCATGCGAGACGGCTTGCTTCCCGGCCCGCTAGTGGAAGACGGCGCCGCCGTGCCTGTGAAGCGCGCGCTGGTGTCGTTCCACGACGAGCACGCCGCCGCGGCGGCTGTTCTATCGGAGGCGACGCGGTGACCAGGCCACGCGTGTTCATCACGGGCGCTGGCGTGGCCTCGCCCCTCGGCACCGGCAAGCAGTGCTTCTTCGCGGGGCTGCGCGAGGCGCGGTCGGGCGTGCGCGTGATTCGTTCCTTCGACGCCAGCCATTTTCCAGTGCGCATCGCTGGCGAGGTGCCGGACGTGGACGCCGTCAACCTGGCGCTGCCCTTCCCCGAAGCGCCGGCCTTGCGCCGGGATCCCAAGGCGCTGTTCTTCGTGGCGGCGGCGCGCGAGGCATTGGCCCAGGCGCTTCCGCAGGGGAGTTTGGCCGATGCCTTCGATCCGTGCCGGGTGGCCATGTCGGTGGCGTCGGGGCTGGAGATCTTCCACACCTCCGATCTGGTGCCTCACCTTCGCGGCGCGGGGCTCGACAAGGAGAGTTTGCTGCGCGAGCTTGCGCTACACCCGGCGAACGCCTTCCTGCAGATCCCGTCGCATCTGGCCGCCGAGTGCGTTGCCCGCGAGGCGGGAATTCTGGGGCCGTCCGAGGTGAACGTCTCGGCCTGCGCCGCCGGGACCCAGGCCTTGGGAGAAGCCTTCTGGCTGGTCCGCGACGGAGAGGTGGACGCGGTCCTCGCGGGCGGGTTCGACTCCATGGTCAATCCGCTAGGGATAGGCGGCTTTTCACTGCTGGGCGCCTTGTCCGAGAGCAACGAGCTCATGGAAGGCGCATCTCGCCCGTTCGACGCCGGCCGGGACGGCTTCGTGCTCGGGGAAGGCGCGGCGGCCTTCTTTCTCGAAACCGAGGCGTCGGCCAAGGCGCGCGACAGTCACCTGCTCGCGGAGGTGAAGGGCTATGGCTCGACTATGGATGCTTTTCGAGTCTCCGATCCCGACGAACACCAGCGCGGGGCCGTGGCAGCCATGCGCGCGGCCTTGCACGACGCCGGCCTCCAACCAGGCGATGTGGACTACATCAACGCCCACGGTACTGGCACGCGCAAGAACGATCCCGCCGAGACGCGCGCCATTCGCGAAGTGTTCGGGGCCACGCCGCCTGCGGTCAGCTCCACCAAGAGTCAGATCGGCCACCTCATCGGCGGGGCGGGCGCCGTGGAGGCCATGGCGTTGCTGTTCGCCTTCGCGGAACAAACCCTGCCCGCCACCATCAACCTGCACAGGCCGGATCCCGAATGCGATCTGGACTATGTCCCCAACCGGCCACGCCCGGCGCGCGTGCGCGTGGCACTTTCCAATTCATTTGGCTTCGGTGGACAGAATGCTTGCCTTATTCTCGGAGCCCCGTCCTAGGTCGTGCCTCGCAGAAGGAGTTGCTTCGATGACTGAGCCCAATTCACCCACCGCCGCGTCCGTGCAGGAGCGGGTGATCCGGTGCGTGGCCCAAGTGCTGGCGAAATCCCCCTCGGAGGTCACGCCGCAAAGTCGGCTCATCGGCGATCTGGGCGCCGATTCGCTGGATCTGGTGGAGCTGATGTACGTGCTCGAAGACGAGTTCGCCCTCAAGCTCGACAAGCAGGATTTGAGTCTGAGCGCCCAGCTCGGCCTGCCCGAGGCCGAGGTCCACGACCACGAGGTCCTCACGCCCAAGGCGTTGCAGCTTTTGCGTGAATGCTACCCGCAGGCGCAGGAATGGCTTCGCAACGGCGTGACTCGCATGCAACTTGCGCCGCTGCTCACCGCGGAGGCCATCACCGTCGGGCTTGGCAGAAAGCTCGCGGCCAAGGAGGAGCCCCATGCTTCGTGATCGGGTCTTGGTGGTGACGGGAGGCTCCGGCGCCATCGGTTCGGCCATCGTGCGCAGCCTGGCCACGCACGGGGCACAAGTGGCGTTCACCTATCGGCAAGGGCAGGACCGGGCGCAATCCCTGCAAGCCGAGGTCGCAGCCCTCGGCCGGCGCTGCGTGGCCGCGTCCGTGGACGCCCGGGACCGAAAGGCCATCGACGCCTTCGCCGCGCGCGTGGACAGCGAGCTCGGTCCGGTCGACGGACTGGTGAATAATCTGGGAACAACCCAGGTGTTGCCGTTCGCCCTGATCGAGGAATCCGACTGGGACGAGCTTCTGCAAGTGAACCTCAAGGGCCTGTTTCTGTTTTCGCACGCGTTCGTGCGCGGGATGATCCGCCGCAATCAGGGCGCCATCGTGAACCTCGGCTCGCTCGCTGGCCATCGCCTGCTGGAGGTGCCCGTGCACTATGCGACCGCCAAGGCCGCGGTCACCGGGTTCACGCTCTCGTTGGCGAAGGAGATGAGCCGCTACGGAATTCGTGTGAACGAAGTGGTGCCGGGGCTGATCAAGGGCGGAGTGGGGCTGAACGTGTCGGAGCGGCAGCTTTCGGCGTACAACGAGCACTGTTCCCTCGGCCGTCCGGGCCGACCGGACGAAGTGGCCGAGCTGGTGGCTTTCTTGGCGTCCGATCGCGCCTCGTACATCAATGCCCAGAGTATCTGCGTCGACGGAGGCATTTGAATGAGCGGCCCAGCCTGCAGTTCGGCTAGCGGTTCGGCTTGCGAATCAGGACCGCTCAACTACCTCGGCCAGTCGCGTGGCATGTGCCGCGAGTGCGGCGCCAGCGTGGAAGTCCGCTACATCGCGCGGGGCCAGCAGGTGTTCTTGCAGCGAAACTGCCCCCAGCACGGCCAGAACGAGGCCTTGGTCGCGGGCGATTTGTCCTGGTACCTCGAAGCCATGAGCCGCGAGGTCGCGCCGTGCCCCCCGCCCAAGGTGCACGCGGGCAAGCAGTCGCCCTGCCCCGATGCGTGTGGCCCGTGTGTGTTTCACGGTCAGCGCTGCCACCTCCCCGTCATCCCCATCACCAACGCGTGCAACCTGCGTTGTCCGATCTGTTTTGGTTTCAACCGGGCCGACCCGTACTTCATGCCGCCGGGCGAATTTGCGAAGCGGCTGGGCTTCGTGCTGGAGGCCACCGGCGGGGTGGACCTCATCAACATCACCGGCGGCGAGCCCACGCTGCACCCCGAGCTGCTTGCGATGCTCGCGCAAGCCAAGCGGCCGGGGATCGGCAGGATCACGCTGAACACCAACGGGATCGTCCTCGGACGCCGGCCCGAGCTGGCGCGTGCCCTGCGCGAGCTGGGCATCTACGTGGTGCTGTCGCTCGACACGCTCGACGGCGAGCGCAGCACACGCATCCACGGGCAGGACATCGTCGAGGACAAGCGCCGTGCGCTGGCCGCGCTGGAGGAGCACGACATCCCGACCACCATCCTTCACGTGTTGGTGCCGGGAATCAACCAAGACGAGATGCCGACCTGGCTCGACCTTCTGGCCAAGAAGTCCTTCGTGCGCAGCCTGACCATCCAGACCATGACCTACACGGGTCAGGGCGGGGCGAATTTCCAGCCGCGCACGCCGGTCCCCGTCGACGAGGTCGAGCGCATGATCGACGTCGCCAGCGCCGGGAAGATCGCGGTGTCCGACTTCATGCCGCTGCCCACCGCGCACCCGCTTTGTTACGGCGTCTCGTATTTGCTGGCGAGCGATGAAGATGGCTTGCACCCGATGACCCGCCTGCTGGGGAAATCGGAGATCGCAACCATGGCCCGCGACGGATATCTTTTGCACCCGAGCGACGAGTCGCTATCGGCGATGAAGGCGGCGCTCGACCGGCTGTGGAGCGAAGGCCGCGAGCCGCAGCTTCTTCGGGTTCTCCGCAACATGTTGGCGGCGCTCTACCCGCCGGGACCGCCGCTGGATGTGTACCAGCGCCAGCGCGCCGGCGAGCGATTCGTGAAGACCATCTTCGTGCACGCGCACATGGACGAGGACACCTACGAAACCGGACGCGCCATGCGCTGCCCCGACCAGGTGGTGATGGATGCCGAGAACCTGGTGGGCGCCTGCAACTTCAACCTCAAGTACCGCATGCCCGATCCCTTGTTCGGGGTGGGACGATGAGCGCGCGCAAGGGCAATACCTCGCCTTGGGTGGCGAGAGAAAGCCTGGGGCTTTCGAGCGACGAGGCTACGCTGTCGGCGACCCAGGGCCTGTGCAACACGTGCGGCCGTTTGGTGGACGCCAAGCTGGTGGTGCGCGCAGAGCGGGTGCTGCTGGTGAAGTGGTGTCCCGAGCACGGGCTTAGCGAGGGGCTGGTCAGCTCGGATCGCGAGTGGACCGCGCGCGCGGCCGGGTATCTCAAGCCCGGCACGAATCCACGCCAGCGGGCAGTGGGCGAGTACGCCGGTTGCCCCACGAGCTGCGGGCTGTGCAGCGAGCACCAGCAGCACACCTGCGTGCCACTTCTGGAGATCACGCCCGCGTGTGACATGAGCTGTCCCGTCTGCCTGGTCGCCGACCGGGTGGGGCCAGCGCTGACCTTGCCCGAGTTGGACAGGATCCTCGATGCGCTGGTGGCCTGCGAGGGCCGGCTCAACATGCTGACCCTCACCGGCGGCGAGCCCACCCAACATCCGCAGTTCCTCGAGGTCGTCGATCGGTGCCTGCGGCCCGAGATCGGGATCCTGTCGGTCTCGACCAATGGCCTTTGGATCGAGCGCGATGCGCATGCCGGGTTGGTCCGCGCGCTGGCTGAGCGGGGCGTGGTCATCAGTCTGCAAGTGGACGGCTTCGGGGCCCACGCGGGGCAACCTTTGCGCGGGCAGTCGGGCCTGGGCGAGCGCAAGCGCCGCATCGTCGAGCGGGTGCTGGAATTGGGCGGGCGGCTCAGCCTGACCTTCACCCTGGCCAAGGACACCAACGAGCACGAGCTGCCGGCGGTGTTGGATCTGTTGTTCAAGGAGCAGCAGGTGCTGAGCCTGATGGTGCAGCCGGTGGCCCACATGGGCGCGCGGCCCACCAGCGACCTCGACCGCCTGACCCTTCCCGATACGGTCAAGCTGCTGGTGGCGTCGTCGGGCGGGGTCCTGCGTGCCAGCGACTTCACGCCCTTGCCCTGCTCGCACCCGTACTGTTTCGCGCTGACCTATCTGCTCAAGCTGAAGGACGACTCGTTGGTTTCGCTGCCGTCGCTCATCGACGCCGAGTCGTACTTGAATCTCATCAAGAACCAGGCCCTGGTGGGGACGGATCGCGAGAACCTGGAGAGTCTGCGCGACGCTCTCTACCGCCTGTGGTCATCGGACGGGATCATGCCCCAGCGCGAGACGCTGCTCTCGACCATGCGGCAGCTTGTCCTGGATCTCGGACGCCCCGGCGACGAGCGGTCGCACCGCGAGGTGCTGGATCTCGGCACCCGCAACATCAAGAGCGTGTTCATCCACCACTTCATGGACCGCTCGAACTTCGACTTGGCCCGCGCGGTGAAGTGCTGCAACCACTATCCCCAAATCGACGGTCGCCTGCTGCCGGCGTGCGTGCGCAACAACCGACTTTGTTAGCGCCTACTCCTTCCTACTGCGCGCGTCCGGCGAGCGGCGCGGGTCGGGGTGTTCGAAGATGCAGGTCGAGACGCGGGTTCCGTCGGGACGGACGTTGCAGGTGGTGCAGCGATCGAGGCGCTCTTGGTCTTGGTAGACGCGGCCCAGGAACTGTTCCACCGACACGGCCATCATCGAGTGGCGTCCCATCTTGGTCAGCATGCCAAGCAGCATGCGCAGGACGGGAAACACGCGGCTGGGGCGAATGGACAGCGCCAGGTAAAGAGAGAGCAACAGAAAGCCCCAGACGCGATTGAAGCGTCCCGACGCTCGGCGCATGAGACGGTAAAGCCGGCCGATGTTGATGAATTCGTCCAAGGGGCGCAACCGTCCGGGCGTCACCGCCAGGAACAGCAGGGCGGCGCAGTCGGGGTGCACGTCGAGCGCGAACCGGGCGAAGCGCGGGAAAGGCCAAAAGTGCTCGCGATCGAGTCGCTCGACCACGCGCGACCGAATGAGGGAACGGATGATGTCTTCGCGATTCACCGTGGAGTCCTCGGCCAGCGTAAAGCGCCCGGCCGGCGCGGCCGAGAGGTAGGCGACGACGCCAAGGTGAGGTGCTTGCGCGGCGGCGTAGCGGAGCACGTCCCCGACTTCGTCCAAGTTGTTAGAAATCACGGTGGTGGTGAAGCCGAAGCGCAGGCCGGCTGCGCGCACCCGCGCGATGGCCTGCTGTTTGACCGCGACGAAATCGTCGCCGCGGATCGTGCGACACACGTCGCTGCGAAGCGTGTCCATCTGCAGGTGCAGATGGGTGAGGCCGGCCCGACGCAGGTTCCGGGCCAGGGCTTCGTCGCGGCCCAGGCGCAGGCCATTGGAGGCCAGCGTGACGTCCATCCCCAGCGCGCGGATCCGCGAGACGATCTCCAGTAGGTTGGGATGCAGCGTCGGCTCTCCCCCCGAAAGCATGACAGCGCACACGCCCCGCTGTTTGAGCCGCCGCGCGAGCGCCACCACGTCGTCCGGCGTGCGCTGCCCGCCCGCCCCCGGCGACGAGACCGAGAAGCAGATCGCGCAGGTGCAGTTGCACTCCTTCGTGATCTCGATGAAGTTCGCCCAGGTGAAGTCGCGCGCCGATGGGATGGGCGGGGCGGGCAAGGCACTCTTGGCTCGGATGGCCTGAAAGGTCGCGGCGTCCGAGGAGATGCGAACGCTTCGCACACCGGACGGGCAATGCACGTCGAAGAAGACGGCGCCGTCGTCGGCCCGCAGATCTGCGTCGTGCAGCACCTGACACTCGCAACAAAAGGATCGCGTGTGGTGCGGAAGGGCCCCCTGTGCGTTCACCTCGATTCCTCGCGCGGGCTGATTTGCGCAAGCTGGGACGCCGGTGCCTTGGACTGGCATCGGCACCCGTCCAGCGAGGCGCAGGCCAGGCCCCGCTGGGTGAATCGGTCCCAGAGCACGTGCAGCGGCCACTCGCGAAGGTTGCCGACCGTGGTCGGATCGAAATCGCACGGACAGACGTCGCCGTAGGGGGAAATGTAGAAGTGGCTGACCCCGCCCGAGCAACCCAGGCTGCGGTGACTCTTGGAATAGGCGTAGGCGTGAATGCCGGGATACGACTTTCGGCGATGGTACTCGGCGCACAGGTCGATGAGCGCATCGAGAGTCATCGGCGTCCAGGCCTCGGCGTGCCCGGCCTCGGGGTCGCACAAGGGCACGGCATCGAACACGAGGATTTGGTGCACGCGGAGCCGCTTGCCAAGCTCGAACAGTCTGACCAGCCCGCCGTTCGCCAGGTCTTCGGGGCGCGCCACGGTGGAGATTCCCACCAGCAGCTTCGCCTGTCGGGCGGCTTCGATGCCGACGATCGCCTTGGCGAAGGCGCCCGGCTTGCGCTTGCGTCGGTCGTGCTCGGCGGCGTCGGCGGAATCGAGCGCGACGATGGCCGATGTCAGTCCCGCGGCGCGAAGCTCGTGGGCGCGCTCGGCCAGACGAGAGCCGTTGGTGAACACGATGACCTGGGACAGGTCTCGGTCGACTGCTCGGATGACCTCGGGGAGATCCTCGCGCAAGAGCGGCTCGCCGCCCACGATGTTGATGGTGGACACGCCGAGCTCTTGCGTGCGACGGATCGCCGTCTTCAGCTCGGCCGTCGAGAGAGTGGTCTTGCGGGTCTGGCGCATGGCCACGAAGCTGCAAAACTGACAGTCCATGTTGCAGGCGTCGGTGACCGCCAGGCTGACCAGGTCGGGCAGCTTGCGCCACTGGTAGATGCTGAGGAGTCGCGTGGTCAGCGAATTCATGGCTGGCCGACTGAGCATGGGCGGCGACAGGAGGTAGTAGCTGGGGTAGCCGTTCGACCAACCGATGACCTTGTCGGGACCGTTGCAGAAGCGGCGATTGGTCACGGTCAAGAAATCGGAGCCCAGGCGATGGCCCTTGCTGACCATCAGCCACAGGTAGCGCAGGGAATTCCAGAGGCTGCCGCCCAACATGCTACGGCCCCTTCCTCGAGAGCGCGGCGACCGCGACCTGCAGCGCCGACGCTCCTCCCCCTTGGCCGGAGAGCAAGCGATCCACCAGGGAACGGTCGTCGGCGATGCGTTGGATGGCCGCGCGGTCCTGGGTTCGCGATGCCAACCACCCCTTCAGCAGCTCGACCACGGATTGGCGCTTGCTGTCGCGCGAGCCCCAGCCGTGAAGCACGATCTCACCGATCCGGCCGTCGCCGCGTACCAGCGACGCCATCACGGGAGGGTCGCTGGTGACGAGCGCGATGAAGTCCCGATCGTGGATGTAGTCGCCAAGGCGGTTGGTGACGATGTCGTTCATCTTTCGCTCGTCGTGGACGATGCTCTCCACGAGATCCTTGTCTGCCGAGCCTGCCGCGGCCTTCAGGTACTTGGGATCGCGGGTGGCCTTGCGCAAATCATCCACGTTGTCGCGCAGCCCGTGCTGGTTGCCGTAGTTGACGACGAAGGCCGGGATGTGGCCGCCGGGATCGGTGTGCATCGTGTACACGATGCCGGTCTTGTCGCGGCCCAAATATTCGATGATGAATTGGGCGGCGAACGTGGTGATGCGCACGATGCCCGACCGATGCGGAACGCGGGGATCGTCGACGGCCTGCAAGGTGGCGACGGCGCGGCCCATGGCGAAGTCGTAGGTCGTGGAAACCCGCAACACCACGTCGCGGTCGTCGAGGGGGATGGGGAAGCCGTAGTGGGCGTAGAAGACGTAGTGGTTCTGGTCGGTCTTCTCGACGAAGCGGGCTTCCTTGCAGCTCGAACCCGGCTTCTTGAGCCCCTCCACGTCGCGCAAGATGGTGCCGACCAGCTCGATGCGCGCGGGTAGCACGACGGTGGAGCGAAATTCCAGCACGTCCGATCCGGCAACCGCTCGGGAGTATCCCAAGACGCCATCCTCGGCCAGGACCTGATGCCAGTCTTCGGTGGCGCGGGCGGGCTGGCCACCGAGCCCGGTCCACAGCAGCAGTGGCAAGGAGAAGCGCATGAATCCTCGTCCGAGTTTCATCGGTTGGGGTGGGCGCGAGGGGCGATCAGCATCGTGGGCGAGAGTAGCTTGCTTCTTGGGGCTTCACAATTGCCTCGCCGGTGAGAATATCCCGCCCACATGGAACACCTTCGGACCTATCGGGACGCCGTCGCCGTGATCACCGGAGGTGCCTTGGGCATCGGGGCGGCCCTCGCGCAGGCGCTGGTGAACCAAGACGCATCGGTGGTCATCGCCGACCGGGATGGCCGCTCGGCGGCCGAGCTGCACGCTATCATCGTCGAGCCGATGCGCTGGCGCGTGGCCTGGCTGCTCGACCGTATCAGCCCGCGGCTTAGCGACTGGTACGTGGGCAAGCATTGGGCGCGTCGACACGTTAGCGCCGCACCAACGGCGTGAGCAGCCGGAAGAGGCGCAGGAGCTCGCCCGGTCGCCAGATCAGATCGGGACGAACGTGCTGGAGGAGGTCGGTGACCATCAGGTCGACGCGAATCTCTGGCGAGCCTCGGCGTACCGCATCGGCCAGCGTGTTGGCTTCGCAGGGCCACACGCCGCCGTCGTTCTTGTCATGCAGGATCACGACCGGACACCGCAGCCGTGGTGGGTTCACCGACGGCGACAGGGCACTCAGCACGGCGAGGTCTTGCTGGCGATTCTCCGCGGCCACCCAGTCCACATGGGACAGCGATCGCGTCCAGAAGTCGCAGCTCGCTTCGGCCTGGCTGCCTTCACAGAAGGTCATCAGCAACTTCCGCAATTCCTCCTGCACCGCCGCCGGCAGGCCGACGGTCGTACGCTGCCGCCAGGCCATGGCCAGCTTCTGGAAGATCCACGATTCGCGCGCCGTGGGATCGGCGGGCACTTGCGTGCCGCCGTCGAGCGATCGCCGGTAGGTCGCGGGCAAGTCGCCGCAGGCGCTGACCGTGAGGATGAACCGCGGTTGCTGCGCGCAGCCGCTGGCCGCGAGCATGGCGTAGCTGCCGCCGAAGCTGAATCCCATCACCCCGAGCGGCCGAGCCTCGTGTTCGAGGAACCACCGCAATCCGACCACGTCGTCTTGCTCGAAGGCCAGCTCTGCCAGCCCGGGGATGTTCGGCACGACGCATTCGATGCCCGCGCCCGCCAGGGCCCGGGCGAAGGCTTGCAGCCGGCCATCGTCCTTGCCCTGCAAGGTCCAGCCGTGCAGCAAGAGCAGCGCCGCGCCCGATGACTTCTTCGATGATTTCTTGGGCACAAAGCGGTCGAATCGCCAACTGTGGTCGGTGGGACGGTCTTGCTCGACGAAACAGCGGCGGTCATCTTCACCGCGCAAGTCACGCAAACGCGCGAGCACGCCGGCAAGGCGCACCCAATCAAACAGCATTCCTCGGTTCCTCGCGCATCACCGAGAGACTACACTCGCCCGGCGCATGTTGACCACCGCCAGGAACTATCCGCACCACCTGATGGGGCGTCGCTCCGAAGGCTGGTATCCGCTGTTGGCGGTGTACTACCTGACCTACGCCTGCGAGTTCCGCTGTCCCTATTGCGCCGATGGATCCGGGACTCCCTACCATGCGCTTCGCTGCCCCACCCTGCGCGAAGAGGATCTCAACCGAATCCTGGGTCGCATTCGTCGCGCTTGCGATCACCTGGTGGTCACCGGCGGCGAGCCCACCAAGCATGTGGACTTCGCAAAGTTCCTTCGCCTCCTGCCACGGCACAAGTTCGCCAGCGTCACCCTGACCACCATCGGCTACGATCTGTTGCTCCACATGGACGACGTCGCGCGGGCCGTCCGCTACCTGGTCTTCAGCCTCGACACCATGGATTCGGCCAAAGGCGACGCCTGGCTGGGGCGAGGCCCGGGCTGCCACGCGCAAATCCTGGCCAGCATCGAGACCGCCCGGAGTTACCCGAAGCGGCGCTACGAGATCGTCATCTCCTCGGTCGCCACGCCGGACAATCTGCCGGACCTTCATGACGTGTTCCGTTTCGCCGCCGAACGCGGCTTTCGTCACGCGGTCTGCCCGGTCCTGCGCGGCACCACGCCCGATCCGGCCTTGGCAGGCGACCCACGCTACCGAAAGCTCTTCGACTTCCTGATCGCGCAGAAGCGGGCTGGCTTCGCTGTCAACGGTAGCGTGGCCTATCTGCGCACCATGCGCGACCTGGCGCAATTCCGCTGTCGGCCCTCCACGGTGCTGGCGGTCGCGCCAAACGGCGACGTGTTTTACCCGTGCCTGGAAATCGGCAAGATCGCCGGCAACCTCCTCGCGCAGGAGAACCTGCACGACTTGCGCGCCGCCGGGATTCGTAGCCATGGCCCAGAGCCGGTGTGCGGGAACCAGTGCCACTCGGCCTGTGCGCTGGCGTTTTCGCTGCTGTTCGAGCGTCCGGCGACCGTAATGTCGGAGATCTTTCTGATGATCAAGACCCGACTGCGCCGCATCTTGGGCGGCCGGCGGGCCTTGCCGCCGGCTCGGTAGACCGTCGCCTACGCCAAGGGCATCGCCTTGCTCATCTGGTGGTAGTCCCAGGCGTTGCCGAGGAAACCGCCTACGCTGCGCAGGGCCTCGATGTTGCCCCGACAACTGGTCCAGCAGGCGTGGCAGGTGTTGGTACGATGGGCCTCCTGCAAGCGTGCCTTGATCGTGGCCACGTCGTCGGAGAGGATGTTGCCCACCGACACGTCCTTGCGGTCGATGCACAGGCTTACCTGGCCCTGGCTGTCGATGTTGCACAGGCGCTTGCCCGCGCTGCACGGACCCACACCATCTTCTTGCACCGCTTGCGAGAACCTGGCCAGGTAGCCGCGCAAGGCGACGAACTCGGGGTACTTGCGCTTGAGTGCGAGCAAGCGTCGGCTCACCTCGCCGGGGATGTGGCGGCGGCTGCGTTCGCCGCGAATGTCCGAGTACAACGTGACGAGGTAGGTGATCCCGAGGGCGCGACAGATTTGCACCAGGGCCTCGATGTCGTCGAGGTTGTCTTCCAAGATCACCGAGATCATGTGGACCCGCTGGAGCGGGTGGATGCGCTCGCGGTTCAGAATGCGGAGCGCCTCCAAGGCGCGCGCGTAGGCGCCGGGCGTACCACGCTGTTGGTCGTGGCGGCTGGCATCCGCGTAGTCGAGGGAAATGCTGACCTCGTAGATGCCGGCCTGCCAAAGCTTTCTGGCGATCTCGGGCGTCACGTACCAGCCGTTGCAGATCATCACGGGGAAGTGGTGACGTGCCAGGGCCGAGACGATGCCGACGATATCGGGATGGAGCAAGGGTTCGCCTCCGCCGATGGACACGATCTGCGGGCCTATTTCAGCCATCTTGTTCGAGATCTGCTCGACCTGTTCGAGCGACAGACGGGCCACGTCGCGAAACTCGGGGCGCCAGAAGTCGCAGATGCCGCAACGAAAGTTGCACGTGTAAAGGAGCTGAAGGTTCACGTGCACCATGCGGCCAAGGACGAAGTTGCGGAAGTAGCGCAACCTGCGGCCCAGGCCGTGGCCGAACGTCGCTTGCGTGTTCACGGGGGCAGTGTAACCCAAGCCAGGCGTCGTCGTTCGCCGATTGGCGCGGGCGGGGAACCCGCATATCCTGTCTCGATGCGAAGGCTTGGGCGCTTCCTTCTGGTCTGGCTTGTGCCAGCGGCCGCGATGATGGCCGTCCTTGGCCGGCCGTCGGGGCTTCCGTGGCTTCTGGGCATATCCGAGGTTGCCCCGGCCGACCTCATGCGTGCGCGCGGCGCCGATTCGGGGCCCCTGGTGCTCGATGTCCGCCGCGAGGACGAGTACCGCCAGGGACACGTGGCCGGGGCGCTGTGGGTGCCACTCGGACAGCTTGACGGGTATCTGGCCGCGCATCCCGTGGCCGCCGACCGGCAGATCGTGACGGTGTGCGCGCATGGCCGTCGCTCGGCCGTGGGGGCAGCCGAAGTCGCGGCGAGCGGGCACCAGCGGGTGGCGAGCCTGGCTGGCGGCACCGCGGCCTGGCAATCGCTGGGCCTGCCCATCGAGACTGATCCACAAGCCCCGCCGGCGCTGGGATCGATAAGGGTCGTGGCGACGACCTGGTTCGAACAGCTGGTCGTCGTGTTGACGACCTTCGTGGTCAAGCCCATCTACATGCTGCTGGCCGTGGCGCTGGGGCTGTGGCTGGTGCGACGGGGCGAGCGGGACCTGGTTCTGCTGGGCCGTGGAATGCTGTTCTTCTTCGTCGGCGAAACGCTGTGCTTGGTGCGCGCGATGACGGGAGGTTCTGGCGACGCGCTGGAGATCGGCCATGGCCTCGGCATGGTGGCGATGGGCGCCTGGCTCTCGTGGGGGGCGATCGAGCTCGTCGACCGCAGAGTGCTGGGATTTTCGGAGCCGGCACGGACCTGTCTGCTCAACCGATTCTGCCAACACTGCTGGAAGCGCGAGTCGGTCCCCTGCGGCCTTCATCGCACGATGCGGTTCCTGCTGCCCGTGCTGGCACTGCTCTGCTTGGTGCCGCTGTCGGCCGCGTCGCGACCGGTGACCGTCGGCTACGCCGTGTTTGGAACCCTCGTGCGCGACGAAACCACGCCCCTCATCGAGCTGACTCAGATGCGGCTGTACCCGATCTACGCGCTCTGGCTGTTCGTGGTCGCCTTCGTCGATCTGCGCCGGGGCCGGGAAGGGCTCGAACGCGCCAAGGGGCCGTTCGCTGGGGCCTTGGGTCTTCTGCTCTATGCTCTGTTGCGCTTCTTCCTGGGCGGTGCCTTCGGGGAAGCCGTGTTCTGGGCCAACGCGTGGGAGGAGGTGACCGAGCTGATCATGGTGCTGACGCTGATTTGGATACTATGGGTGTTTCGCGCGCAACTGGCGCTGACCCGCCGGGGTCCAACGACGGGCGTTCCGCCGGTCACCGCTACCGTGGCACCCGAGATGTAGCTCGCGACCGCGGCTCGGCGTACTTGCTCGCGGCCGCGAGAATCAGGCAGTCGTAGTCGTCCATGGAGCGGCGATCCTGGCCACGCTGGAAATCCTGGACCGAGAAGAACTGCTCGCCGCCGCCCGCGACACCGGGGCCTATGCTCGCGATCGGCTGCGCGCCCTTGCGGCGAAGCATCCGCGCATCGAAGCCATCCGGGGCGAGGGCCTGATGATCGGCGTGAAGCTGCGCGCCCCCACGCTGCCCGCCCCAGCGAAGGTGGCGGGCATGGCCACCACCCTGTACGCCTGTGCGCGCGAGCCGCGGTCAATTCGGGCAATGCCGTCAGGCGCTCGACGATGTAGGGCTTGAAGGGCTCGATGATGCTCGCACCGGCTGGCTGCTCGCTCTGCGTGGCGTCCGCCAATGCCCTGCGCACCGTCGAGTGATGAACACCGAAACGGCGAGCCACGGTTTCGATGGGCAGCTCCTCCGCCAACACCATCCGGCGCATCTGCATGCGCATCTCGGGCGTGATCATTGGCCACCTCCCGCCGCCAATCCAACCATGCGCGAGGCTCCACGGAAGTCGCCGAGCCGGCCGATGAATCGGTCAGGCGACCAATGACTCCAGCAGCGTCGCCAGCGCGCGCGGCTGGCTCGGACATAGCGGTAGACGTGTGCGCAAGATCGCGGCTCGCCCCGGCTCGTGTAACGACAGCCGCACCTCGTCCGGGCGCTCACGTGACTTGCCGCGCCTGGCACCAGATGATAAATAGGGTGTCATGGTCAGTCGAGGTTCGACGGGATTGACATGTTTTCCAGGGATGCACTAGCCATCGACGTGGGGGCGGTCGCGGCGGAAGTCGCCCAAGCGATCCGAGCGCAGGTCATGGGCACGCTCAAGCGGCGTGGCATCGTGGTGGGTCTGTCGGGTGGCATCGACAGCTCGGTGGTGGCTGCCTTGGCGACCCGGGCGCTCGGCAAGGATCGCGTGCTTGGGCTCTTCATGCCTGAACGAGACAGCTCGGACGATGCCTTGCGGCTGGGTCGACTTTTGTCCGACCATCTTGGTATTCAGACGGTGCTGGAGAATATCGGACCCGGTTTGAAATCCCTCGGTTGCTACGAGCGCCAGAGCGAGGCCATTCGCAAGGTTGTGCCGAGCTACGGTGAAGGCTGGAAGTGCAAGCTCACCTTGCCATCGGTCATCGACAGCGACCGAATCAATGTCTTCCAGCTCACCACCCAGGCTCCCGACGGCAGTGAAACGACGTCGCGGATGCCACTGGACGCCTATCTTCAGCTCGTCGCGGCCACGAACTACAAGCAGCGTGTGCGTAAGCTGACCGAGTACTACCACGCCGATCGGCTCCACTACGCCGTTGCCGGCACACCCAACCGACTCGAATACGACCAAGGATTTTTCGTCAAACAGGGCGACGGCGCGGCGGACGTCAAACCCATCGCCCACCTGTACAAGACGCAGGTCTACGCTCTCGCCGAGCAGCTCGGCATCCCCGCCGAGATCCGCAGCCGCCCACCCACCACGGATACCTTCTCGATGCCGCAGACGCAGGAGGAATTCTACTTTTCGCTGCCGTACGACCGCATGGATCTGTGCTTGTACGCGCACAACCACGGCGTTCCGAGCACGGAGGTGGCACGCGCACTCGATCTGCAAGTCGAGCAGATCGAACGCGTCTTCAAGGACATCGTGCAAAAGCGACGAACCACGTCTTATTTGCACGCTCGCCCACTGCTGGTTCATCCTGTTAGCGAGGTCTAGTATCCCGAGTGCGAGCGCCGCTGCGGACGCCCAAGTATGGAAAAGCCTGACAAACAGTTTCGGTTTCCACCCGGTCATGAAGGACCCGAACGCTAGGCAGCCGACGTGTGCGGAATCGCGGGAATACTGTCACGGCAATCCGAACCGTCCGGCATCGACCAGCTTGGCGCCATGGCGGCGTCGCTGTCCCACCGCGGTCCCGACGAATTCGGCGTGTACCGCGACGGTAACGTGGGGCTGGCGCACGCGCGGCTGTCGATTATCGATCTGTCCGCCGGCCAGCAGCCGCTTTGCAACGAGGACGGCACGTTGTGGGTGGTGTTCAACGGCGAGATTTTCAACTACGTCGAGCTGCGCGCCGAGCTGCTGGCGCAGGGCCACGTGTTCCGCACCCACAGCGACACCGAGGTCATCGTGCACGCCTTCGAAGCCTGGGGCGAGCGTGCGTTCGCACGCTTCAACGGCCAGTACGCCATCGCCCTCTGGCAGAGCGAAACCAGGACGCTGACGTTGGTGCGCGACCGGGTGGGGGTTCGGCCGCTGTATTACATGGAACACGGAGGGCGCGTGTACTTCGCCAGCGAGGTCAAGGCGATTTTCGCCGCGGACGCCAACCTACCGCGCGCGATCGACCCGGTCGGCATCGACGAGACCTTCACCTTCTGGTCCACCGTCGCGCCCGGTTCGGTGTTCAAGGGCGTGGTTGAGCTGCCGCCGGGATCGGTGCGTACCTACTCGCCGGGTGGCGTCGACGAGCACACCTTCTGGCAGCCGAGCTACCCGGTGGGCGAGCAGGGCCGATTCGCCGGCACGCTTGAAGAAGCCGAGGCCGCGGTGCTGGAATCCCTCCAGCGCGCGACCGATCTGCGCATGTTGCGCGCCGATGTTCCCGTGGGCAGCTACCTATCGGGCGGGCTCGACAGCTCGCTCGTCGCGGCCCTCGGTCTGCGCGCCAAGGGCGAACGCTTTCGCACCTTTTCGTTGCGCTTCGAAGACGCCGAGTTCGACGAAACCGGTTTTCAGCGCGAGATGCAGCGATTTTTGGGCAGCGACCACGCCGAGGTCGTCGTGTCGCAACGACAGATCGCCGAGGTGTTTCCCGACGTCATCGAGCACACAGAGCGTCCCATCCTGCGCACGGCGCCCGCCCCGATGTTCCTGCTGTCGCGTTTGGTTCGTGCGGCGGGGATCAAGGTCGTGCTGACCGGCGAGGGTGCGGACGAAATGTTCGCGGGCTACGACATTTTTCGCGAGGCCAAGGTTCGCCGCTTCTGGGCGCGCCAGCCGAATTCGGACAGCCGGCCGCGCCTGCTCGAGAAGCTCTATCCGTACCTCGCTCGCTCGCCCGTCGCCCAGCAGGCCATGGCGCGCAAGTTTTTCGGCCGCGGCCTCGAACGGGCGCGCCTGCCCGGTTTTTCGCACGAGCCGCGCTGGCAGGGCGCGGCGGCGCTCAAGCGTTTGTTCTCCGAACGCCAGCAGCAACTCACCCAGGGGATTTTCGTCGTCGACGAATTGCTGGCCCTACTGCCGAGCGATTTTTCGAGGTGGACCGCGCTCGCGCAGGATCAGTACCTCGAAGTCCGCACGCTGTTGCCCGGCTATATCCTGTCGTCGCAGGGCGATCGCATGCTGATGGCCCACTCGGTGGAAGGGCGCTTCCCGTTCCTGGATGCCGAGGTCATGCGCTTGGCCGCCTCGCTGCCCGATTCGTACAAGCTCAAGGTCCTCGACGAAAAATACATCTTGAAGCGCATCAGCCGGGGGCTGGTGCCGCCGTCGATCCTGGCGCGCAAGAAGCAGCCCTATCGCGCCCCGGATGCGGCTTGCTTTGTGGCGGCCGACGCCCCCGAGTGGGTGGGCGACGTGACCTCCGCGGACAGCCTGAGCGCGGCGGGCGTCTTCAGCCCGAAGGCCGTCGAGCAGCTCTTCCAGAAGTGTCGCGACCGGCAGGGCTCGCAGTTTTCCAACGCCGACAACATGGCGGTGGTGGGCGTGCTTTCGACCCAACTCTTGTATCGCCAGTTCGTGCAAAATCATCGGCCAACTCGGCCCATTACCGAATTTACGACCCGCGTAGATCGCTTGGTTTGAGGCAGCCATGAACAACGCCGTTCCCTTGCTCCATGACTACCTGATCGATTCCGCGCGCCGGCTGCCCGACAAGGTCGCGCTGGTTTGCCAACAGCAGCGTCTCACCTACGCCGAGATCGATGCTCGCTCCAACGCCCTTGCGCACGCGCTCGTGCGTCGAGGCGTCGCGCGCGGCGACCGGATCGTGGTGTTCGCCGACAACACCGTCGAGACCGTGGTGTCGTTCTGGGCCGCGCTCAAGGCGAATGCGGTCATCACTATCGTGAACCCGCTGACCAAGGCGGACAAGCTCGCCTACTTGCTGGGTGACTGTCGCGCGGTCGCCCTCATCAGCGATGGTCACATCACATCCGTCTTCGCCGACGCGGCCGCGCAATCGCCTCATCTCAAGACCGTCATCATTTCCGGAAACGTCGACGAAAGCCGCACGCACAACCTGCCCGGCGTCGTCGCCTGGAACGAGGCCGTGCAAATCGAGTCGCGCGCGGCCCCGCCCGCTCGGCGCAACATCGACGTCGACCTGGCGGCCATCGTGTACACCTCGGGCAGCACCGGCGATCCCAAAGGCGTGATGCTCACGCATCGAAACATGCTCACCGCCGCCACCTCCATCACCGCGTATCTCGAAAATGTCGAGGACGACGTGATCTTGAGCGTGCTGCCCATGTCCTTCGACTACAGCCTGTACCAGATGATCATGGCGTTTCGCATGGGCGCGCGCCTCGTGCTCGAGCGCAGCTTCACCTATCCCGCACAGGTGTTGAAGGTACTGGTCGAGGAAGGCATCACCGGGTTTCCCGGCGTCCCCACGATTTTCGCGATTCTGGCCGAGATGAAGACTCTGAGAGAGTACGACTTCTCCAAGATTCGTTACGTGACGAACACCGCCGCTGCGCT
>Ga0182027_10004107_pt1 | contig 22734 bp, 17 predicted proteins | sample 712E1DmetaG_FD_121300 | JGI IMG/M metagenome (GOLD analysis project Ga0182027, IMG submission 121300) | Permafrost microbial communities from Stordalen Mire, Sweden - 712E1D metaG (Illumina Assembly) | ecosystem: Environmental > Terrestrial > Soil > Wetlands > Permafrost | place: Sweden... | reverse complement strand
TTTTCAATCTCTTCAAAGCGGGTTTCGTCTGGATATAAACTTTCAAAATGTTCCGGTTCCATAAATCTATTGTAAAGATTTTATCAGGTATTTATCAAGCTTAAAATCATTTTTGGGCTTAAACTTGCCGTATATGAAAGAAAGAGATATTGAATCGACTCCGATTCAGCCGGGATTGACACAACAAGCTGTTGATCCTACACTTGGAGTAGGAGGAGATATTTTTATGCCAGACGGACCAAGCAATGGAGGACCAGAACGAATTCAATCCGAAGAGCCAAGAGGAGAAAATGCAGCGCCTGAGGGGGGAATAAATAATGATATACAAAAAGCAAGAGAGGAATTAAGTAATTTAACTCCTTTGCCCGAAAATGCTCCAGTTGAATTAAAAAGCGCTTATGATGAGTATAGATCGGACCTTTTGAGAAAAGCAGACATTAGATTAGGACGAGCAAATTGGGCAAACAGAGACAATAATCAGCCAGTTACCGTAACTGGGTATTTGGGAAAAGGGTCAGACGGAAGAGAATACGTTAGTACTGAAGAATTTTCCGGGGGGACTCCGCTTGATGAAATTCAATTGATGCAACCAGATGCACAGGGTGGGGGATCGGGTGGCGGAGGAGAAAGACCGCCTGCTCCGCCAATAGAGCCAGCTCCGGAAAAGCCGGAAGGAGATAAACGAAGCGAAAAAGAAGCAGAAAAAATTATAGAAACCGCTGAGGATTATTATTCTGCAATAGAAAAAATTATAGAAAAAGCTCCAATAGAACAGGCGTTTGAAGCTATTCAGGAAGCAGGAGAAGGCTATATTGAGTTTACAACCGCAGGTTTACCTAAAAATCTTGAAGAAAAATATCGTGACTTCTTAAGAGAATTAAAAAAACAAAAAGATTTAAGACCCGAAGAAGTTAGAGAGCATTTTCGAGATATTTTACGGGATGTAAAAAGAGAAAGAAAAAAATCCGGATTAGAAGATCCGCTCACAGCATCAACGCCAAAGGTGGAATTAACAGGTGAGGAAGAACAAGAATTGGAAAGGCGTCAGAAAGAGGGATTAGATTCTGAAAAAACCCATGGGGACAGCCAGGCAATAGAAGAAGCAACAAAACGGTTAGAAGGAGCAGTCGGTAAGACTTCGAAAAGAAATCAACCAGCAGCTGCTGAACAAGCGGATCGTCAAGAGAGTTCAAGTGCTAACATTCAGGCTAAAGTAGTAGAACTCTTTATTCTGGCCCAAGGCTTAAAAGATCATCCCGAAAACATATATAAATTAAGGGATAACGCTGATGTTTACGGGTTAATTAGTATGGCAGGGCTTGGTCTACATGCAATTAATTCTCAGCGGCAGTACGATAGCTTGTTAATGGATTTTGATCAGTCTAATGCAAAGAGTGTTGAAAGTACTACTAATAACGTAATTAATTTTGTGACTGACTTAGCAGGTCAAATTCAACAAAGTTTAAGAAATGATGAATCTGCTCCGCCAAGTTGGAAAATAGATTCGGTTCAAGAATTGTCTAAGTGGATTGCCGCAAAACAAGATAGGGAGCTTTGGGGAAGAGACGGTATTTATCAGCTTCAAGATGCAGAGGGCAAATTTGATCAGGCAAATTTTCTAATTTGGTTAAGACAGCAATCGAACCTGCTGCACGGAAAAAACCCTAACTCGGAAATGTCGCCTTTAAATAGCGTTGGAATAACAACGGATTATGGAAGTGAAGTTTCAATTTACCGTATGTCTTTGCAGTCTGAAGCATATATGAGAGATAAAAAAACAGGAAGAGTGCTTCATGAATTAGCAGACCAATTAACCTACGAGGCTTTTCTGTTCGGAGAAATAAGAAATACGGATTTATATTGGAGACAAAATATGGGAGACGACAAAAAAATTGGGGAGGTTATAATGGCCGTTCACGCTAAGAATACTCTTACCAGACCCAAGAACTTGCAGGCTTTAATGACTATGTCTGCAAGATTTACAGAAGATGAAAATAACCGCGATACTTTGGTTGGCGACACCTTTAGGATGGGAACCGAAGTTTATTACAACATTTCAGATAAAGACGAGCTTTTGGATATATTCAGGGAACATCCCTTAACAATGGATGACTTTAAAAACGCAATAAGAATACGAAACAATAAGTTAGATTGGGATGAGGATATTGGAGATTATGAAGGCATTTATAGTAAAGGAGAATGGAGCGATGATGCCAAGGACCTTTTTAAAGAAAATGGAGAAGTTGATATGGGCAGATTTGTTACATTTTTAAATATTTACGTTTCACCAAGCGAAACTGTTGAAAAAGTAGAGTTGCTTCGGGAACTTGTAAGAATTAAGGCTGCTCAAAAATACGGCGAAATAGATCCCGAAACCGGCAAAAGAAATCTTGGAGTTGGAATTGCTTTAACTTCAGAAGAATTAAAAAAACGTGAAGAACATTATGATGAGTTAATAAAAAAATATGGAGCGGAAGAAGGAAAAAGAAGATTTTTCCATGAAAGAAAAGCTGAAAGAGTAAACGTCGAATTTGGAGATAATTTGGCATACGGGATACAAAGAGTTTATGGAGCAGCTTCAAAACATGATTTGGGTAGAGCAGGATACGATGCTTTTACCAAAACTAATGTTCAGGAATATTTGGCAAAACAGGGAGATGTTGGAAGAGGCGGCGCCCTTGGAATGCCTGAGCAGCTTGGTTTATTCAGGGATGTGGCGCCGGATATGATTTCGGGCTTAAGAACAGAAAAAACCGGAAGAACGATATATGAAATATTAAAAGATTTAAGAAAGATAGATAATGGAATATCAGTTTATGCTAAAAATCTAGCGGGAGAGGATGTTGAAGATGAAAATAAAAATAAAATCCCAAGAACAAAAGAAGACCTCATAGGGGAATTAAGTTTTAAAGAAAATGCAGAATTTTATCAAGCAAGAAACCAGCAGGTTAGGGGAATGCAAATTTTCCATACGCTATCAGATGCAAAAGCGCTTGATATAGATAAAATAGTTACCTGGAGTGCTTTGGAAGGCTTGAGAATGGACGTTGGGGAATTTCAGGAGCAAATAAACGAAGGCATTATAAAGCCTTTTAGATACGCAGATATTAATTCTAATATTAATTTTGCCGAAGGAGTAAGAATTTTTGATCCCCATGCAACAAAAAGGTTACAGGAACAAGTGGATAAAGAAAACGTAAGAAGAATGAAAGAAAACATAAGAATAAATAAAGAAAATACAATAAAAAAGGAAAATAATCAACCACTACTTCCTCTAATTCCTCTACTTCCGTACGCTGTACCTCAATATAGAGACGGAACTTTGCTTGAAAAAACAAAAGGCAAGGAAATAGTAGATAAAGTTAGAAGAGATCATGAAAAAGAAGAGGATACAGAGGGAACGCGTCTTAAGGAAAAATACGCCACCTTTGAAGAATTTTTGGCAAGCCGTGACGGAAATATTAGGGCTGCAAAAGACTCATCTCTTGCAGTATTTGCCGCGCAGTTAAGATCTCACGCAAGTCTTAATACTCTTGGAAAAAGATGGGGTTATATTAGAACGGAAATGTTTATAAAGGGTTTAGAAACTATTCAGGACTATGACTATGATGAAAAAACAGGAAGGTATAAGCCCAACGGACATAAGTATTTTAGTAAGAAAGATATAGTTTGGTTAAGAAAAAACAGCGGCACACAGGTTTGGAGAATGCTAGCTAAAGACTCTTTTATAGAAGTAAGTCCGGAATTTGCAGGCGGAATATTTGAAAGCTTTGGAATATTTATTAAAGCTTTAGTTAATTCAGAGTTAAAGGGTACGGCTTAGGTTATTTTCCCCCTTGCTGTGCTTTTTTTGCTGCCTCTACGTCTGCTTGCCCCCTAGCAATAGTTATTTGTGGTCCAGGGGGAGCAGTTGGTGCCGCCGGAACGTTTATTTTTGCTGCGGCTGCTGCGGCTGCTGCAGCGTTTGCGGCTGCGTTTGCGGCGCCTGCTGCTGCGGTTGCTGTTGCTGCGCTACTACGTTCTGTTTGTGATTCATAATGTGGAACCGCGGCATTAACTTTACCACGTGCCTGACTAATCTTGGTTTTAGCTTGACCCACTTTTTGTCCGAGAGGGCTTGCTGCTACTTTACTAGCTGTTTGTTTAACTGCCTGTCTAACTGGGGTTGTAGTTTGACCCACTCTTTGTCCGAGAGGGCTTGCTGCTACTTTACTAGCTACGGGTGATACTACTTTTCCTCCGATACCCTTTACCGCTTTTCCTCCCCAACCCCTGAATGTGCCGGGATTTCTTACCCATTTTCCTACGCCCTCGATTCCCCCGCCTGTAAGAACTTGCCCCACCCCTCCGAATGTTCTTCCTAAAAACGCAGAGCCAAATTTTGGCTGTCCGGTTCTTGGGTCCATGCCAAAAGCTGCCTTTCTAGCTTTATTTACAGGTGTGCCCACAACATTTGCGCCTACACCAAGGGCTGCTCCTATGGCAGCGCCGCCCAAGAAGCCTCCGCCTCCTCCGCCTGCTCCGCCCTGACCGCCCTTAAACGCTTTTTTAACTGTGTCTACTAATTGCGGGCTTCCCAGTATAATTCCTAAAGCAATTAAAGAAGAAACTATATTAGTTCCCTGAACATTGCCAATTAAGGGGGGAATAAACATTTGCGACGAAGAGGTCGTGGACGCAGTGTAATAAGAATCAATAAAAACCTTGCCTATCGCAAAAAAAGCTACTACCGCAGGAAATACAGCTAAGTTTCCTGCCAGATTTCTTAACCAATTAGTAAAACCTAAGGAAGTCGATCCTGGCAAAAGACCGCCTATTATCCAAAAAGGCGCAAAAATAACATCTATTAAAATCATAATGTAGGCCTTAATAAGCGCAAACCAGAGCTTGAATAAAGAGTAAATTATAGCAATTGCTATGATAAGAAACGCTACAAAGCCTACTAGCTGTTGAAGAATGCTTGTAACAATTCCACCCATGAAGTTAAATATTGATCCGAACGCACTAATTACGGCATTTACACCGGCGCCAATAGTAGCACTATATACAGCTCCAATGGCGCAGAATATCGGATTATTACAACTGCTAGTACCAACAGTTGGTTGTGCAGCGCCTGGGTTTGCTGGTTTTTGATTAGCAAACAGATTTTGGATCATGGTATTTATGGTGTCGGAAACTTCTGAGGCAACGTGATGTATCCCGCCATTTGTATCTGTACTTTGAAAATAAGTATTTACAAAATTAGGAGGAGCAGAAGTAAGTTGAGTTTGAAAATCTGCGGGTTGAGCATTAGCGTCAGCACTGCTGATTACGTTTACAACCGTGTAGGTTGAAACCCACATTAAATCTACCATCAGCCCGGCTATGGGAAAAGAAAGCGTAACCAGAATTATTCCTATTATCATTTTTGGAATTTGATTTTGAATTGTCATAACAGTTCTTGGATCTATTCTTACCCGAAGCATGATTGCAATTCCGACAATAATAAAAACAAAAACAAATAAAAGATAAGTCATATCTCTAAATTTTGTCCAAAGAGTTATAAGTGGCGATAACTGGTTATATCCAATTCCCTGTGCATAAGTTTGTTTTGCAATTCCAAAATTTTGGGACAAATATTGTACATACTGGCTTGTATGAATAGGCGGGAGGTAAAGCACTGTAATCAATTCTCCTAACACTGCGGGAACTCCTCCGTTTCTCTGAACATATCCGAGTTTCCCTGTTTTTTGATCGGAGCCCAGGCACTGACCCTTAGTTATAGGGTCACTTCCCATAAGCGCACAGGACATTGCGGACATTACTTCTATCATTACGCTTTGTGTATATGTATGAAGATTTTCGGGGACATCGGGATTTGTGTTGGCTTGGAGCTGTTGGTTATATTGCTGGGATGGCAGAGCCGCGTTTGACGTTGGCGCGGTTTGGGCAAAAGAGACCTTTGCAACAAAAAATACAAGAAATAAAGCAATTGTTATTCCCAAAAGCCTGGCAGAAAATCTCATATTACCATTAGTTTGAATTATTTTTTTTACAATGTCAAGTTTGTTAAAAACTTAAAATTAAAGTAAAATATGCTTATGATGTGCCCGTAGTTCAACGGATAGAACACCTGGTTGCGGTCCAGGCGGTTGGAGGTTCGATTCCTCTCGGGCACGCTTATATACATTTTTTTGATAAGTCTGGATTTATATATCTTAGTTTTGCGTACTTTGGACTGAACACATAAAGCGATGCTTTAAGCGAACAATTTGAAGGGTCCAAAATCTTAAGTCTGTTATAAGTTTTAATTTCCTGATTTTTCCAACCCACTTTTTCAAAAAAGAAAATATACATAGTTAGTTTTTTAATGTCTGAAATCGAATTCGGATTAAAATTGTTTTTATCTACGCTTAATTTTCTAATTAGATAGCGGTTGCTTGAATTTTTTCTAACTAGTATAACAGCGTAATCGTCAAAATACACAAGGGCAAACCCCGATTTTTTGTCATTAATAAGATAGGATAAAAATTTATTTTTTGAAATAGGGCTATTCCAAGTAGAAAGAATAATGCTGTTAAATTTATATAAATTGCTAAATTTTAAAAAAGTTGAAACATCTTGACTCATCGGAATATAAACATTTTCAAAAAATTCCTTAGGGTAGGCTTCGGGCCTTGCGTCTACAAATACTTTTTCTTCGGGATAAAGCCTATATGCAATATATTCTCCGAAGTCAAAATCATTATAAATAGGCCCTTTTAAATCATTTTTTACAAAAAAATCTAATGCATTTTTTCCGTTGTCATTTATTCCCAACCCAAAACCATTTAAAGAAACGGATCTTATTATATTGACTATTAGTAGTAGGCAGAGCATTAGCATGCCGAAAGTCTTTAATACAAAATATTTGTTTTCCAAGATAATTTTTTTGAGTTTTATGACGAAAAATTTCAAAGTAGGAGAAAAAAGTTTTGCAAATGTAAAAAATGTCGCGTAGGCAAAAAGAGAAATATTTCTTACCGCAATAAAAATCAACCCCCCAAATACTATAAAAAGCAGATAATCTATAAGATCTGATTTTTTTCTTTGAATAAGCAATAGTAAAAAAAGGATAAATATTGGTATTTCTAAGGGAAGCAGAGTAGCATAATTAAAAATGGACCCAAGGGTAAAGAAGTTTTGGTTTTCTTCTACGGGGAAAGCAAAATTTTGATAGAAGGTTAACGGAAACAAGGCTCCTTTTATTCCGTTTGGGTTAACAATGGCTGAAGCAGCCGTTAATAAAAACACCCAAAAAAGAGTTTTTGTTTTAAGATTAATACGTAATTTATTTGAAAATAGATCATCTAAGACAAAAAGAAAGATTAATATAATTCCAATTAAAAAATTAATGTGTAAGTTTACCCATAGAATCTCAAGCGGAATTAGTAAAAAAATCAACTTGGTATATTTTTGCCGGAATTTATAAAGAATAACTATAAAAATTGACAAAAATAAGTAACTAAAAATTTCAGGTCTTATGTCTGTACGGTCCAAAATTAAAAAAAGATAGATGCAGGAAGTAAGAATGCAGGATACTAGCGGGAGTCTTTTTATAGAGAAAACAAAGATTATCCCAAGCGAAAGCGCCGAGACAATAGTTGTTAAAACTATTAATCCATAAAACCCAGCTTGTTTAAAAATCCAATAAAAAATAACTTCGGACAACCAATGCGAATTAACGTATCTAAAGTCAGTGTTTGTATATGAAATAAGATTGGTTTTAATAACTGAGTGTGTTTGGATCATTATTTTCCCAAAAAGAAGGTGTCTTCCCAAATCAAGATCAAGAGACCTTAGCGGATGAAAAAAGGAAACAAAGAATAAAAGACAAAGGAGAAAAAGCGATAAGTAAACTAATATTTTTTGCACGTCTTACTTTAACAACATAAAAAGTTTTTTGTCAATAATTTATTAGATTAGATATCAAAATAAGTAAGATTTTGCTAAAATACATACTAAGACTTATATTTTTGGAGAGATGCTGGAGCGGTTGAACAGGCTGGTCTCGAAAACCGGTATAACCGTAAGGTTATCGTGAGTTCGAATCTCACTCTCTCCGCATGAAATTTCAATTTTCAGCAGGCGGAATAGTTTTTAAAAAAGAAAACGGCAAAACTTTTGTTTTGGTGTCGCAGCATTCACAGCATCACGGTTGGGTTTTCCCAAAAGGATTAATCGGTGATCATATAAAAAATGAGGGTAAAAAAGAAACGGCACTTCGAGAGGTTGAGGAGGAAACAGGAATCTTGGGAAAAATAATTAAGCCGCTTAACCCAATTGAATATTGGTTTGTCTTAGATGGAGAAAAAATAAAAAAAACCGTTTATTATTTTTTAATGGAGTATGTTTCTGGAGATATAACAAAGCATGATGATGAAATGGAAAACGTTGAATGGTTAGAAATTGATAAAGTTGAAGAAAGATTAACCTATGCTTCTGATAAAAAAGTCTGGCAAGAAGCTAGAAAATTGATATAATGTCAAGACTGGAGAGGTCGCATAGTTGGCCTAGTGCGTTCGCTTGGAAAGCGGATGTTGCCGTAAGGCAACCGCGGGTTCGAATCCCGCCCTCTCCGCCGAGTCAAACTCGGCTCTGCACTTTAAGTATTGAACTGCAGCGGGATGAGAAGTTTTCAGCGTTGAAATAGTATCTTATCGAAAAATGAGTATAGTTCTGGATTATTATGTATTACATTGTAGAGAACAAGAAGGAAATTATATATAGCAAATACCCAAAACAAATTCCACAGGATGGTAAATTCTTCAAAGGGGATTAATGATAGCAGAATAATTAAAAAAGGTTCAGCTATTAAAATAAACCTCATCTGATATGTTCCTCCGCTAATTCCAAAAATAGTAAAGGCTATAAAAATTGTCAGAATGATCGATAGTAAGAAATATATGAAATAACCATATCGAGAACGTAAACGGCTCCAGATCTTCTTCCGAAAAAGAAGAAAAATAAAAAAATATAAAGGGTTTATTATGAAGATATCGAGAAAATAAAAGTAAAATGGTCGACGGTAAACATAATTTATGAATGGGAATTTTATCAATTCATCATGATTAGGAGAACTAAAAAGAGATGATATTGTCATGTGATTAACAAAAATAACATTAAATAACCATATAACCACGATTAAAGAAGGAAAGAGAAATAATAGGCAATAGAATAGTTTATTTTTAGGGGACTTATATAGCAAGAATAGTAAGTAGAAGGGATAAAGTATCACCGAGCTATATTTTGTCAGCACAGCCAGCCCTAAAAATAACCCCGAGAGGAAAACATATTTGTTTTTATTTGATTCTCGAAACAAAATTATACAATAAAAAGAAAGAGCTACCATAAGAGTCATAAATAGATCAAGATGTATTTGTAATGATGAAAAAAGTAATAAAGAAGATACAGATGATAATAGAAAAGCTTTTAAGGCACTGTTCTGTGATTTAGTAATAATCAATGTGGTTTTGTACACAACAATACAAAGAAGAATAAAAATAATTACTGGCGAAAGATGAAGACCAATATTTCCCATCAGTATATACAAAATTGCTAAATATACCATAAATGCAGGAGGGCGGAAAAATAATGAAGTATTGTAAATTTCCCGTGGAAGATATTTTAAGACTTCGGTGTTATGCAGGTTATATGATTGAAATGAAGCTAATTTGATTCCCAGACTTTGATAAATTATTTCATCGCCCTCAAAGTGGGGAAGAATAGCCGTAATGATTGCCAGTAATAAAAAAAGTGTAATTGCATATGTAATAATTGCATGTTTATTTTTTTGAAAAAAATTATCTTTCATTATGAAAATTCATTTTCAATATAAGCAAAAAATTGTCAATCTGGCAAGGTCTAGTATCTATATATTTTGGGCGTGATACTTTATTCTGTCAATTAACTTCACTATTAGTGTACATTTTGGGGAAACGTCTTACTTATTCTCCAGGGGAAAGTTTCTCGAAAGCCATGCAGAAGCTTTGTCAACAAAAGTAGGTTTTACATATTCTCTGAATGGTAGAAACGGCAAAAGAGCGAGTTTGGCATCGTTTTTACTTACATTTCCTAGAGTAATAATTAACTCACCCGGTATGTAAGCCTGAGTTCTTACATGCAGGGTTTCGGTGTTATCAATTTTTCTAAAATAAAAATCATATAACTCCTGCCATATAAAAAACCTATCTTCTACCTGAATTCCCTCAGTGCTTATTCTGTAATTAAAATCTTTGGGAGGAACAAGTTCTAAAGCAAATCCAACAAAAACCAAAGAAACCACAACTACCATTAAAATATACTGAGAAAATAAAAATAAAATTATTTCAAAAAGAAGCATGATTAAGATGGCTGTTAAAAAATACTGCTTCGTCCTTTTTCTAAAAGGTCTTCCCGGAGCAGACCACTCAAGTAGTGTTTCAAATTCATCAAGGTATTCAGGATTCTGCTTTTTCCTGAGTTTTTTTATTGGCATGATTTAAATGTATAGCAAAAATTTCTTTAAGTCAATAAAACCTAGATCTGTTACAATTTTATCGTGTTTACAAATACAGTATCAAAGCATAAGAATTTTTTATTAGGTCTTGTCTATTTGTCTTTTTTTATAGTTTATTTTTTGGAAGGACTGTTACTTTTAGATCCTGATTTTGGTTGGCATTTAAGGTTTGGACAAATTGTTTTAGCCAAAGGAATAATTTACAAAGACCTTTTTTCATATACGATGCCATCTTATAATTTTATAGATCATGAGTGGCTAAGCGATGTATTGCTTGCTTTATTTTATCCAATAATTGGAAAGGTTGGTTTTTCATTAATTTTTGCTTCTATACTTAGTATTTCCCTAATGATTCAAGCAAGAATTGTTAGAAACCGTTGGGTTTTAATCCCATTTTCGCTTTCGGGCATGAGTCTTTTTTCCGTAGCCGGAATAAGACCCCAGCTTTTTAGCATTTTATTTTTCTCAATAATTATTAGCCTCGTATTAAATAAAACAAATTACGAAAAATATAAATATGCCGTTCCCTTGTTATTTTTAGTCTGGGCTAATCTTCATGGGGGATTTTTGGTTGGAATTTTTGTATTACTGCTTTTTATTTTATTTAAATTTATTAAGTCTAAAAAAATAATCATTAGAGATTTGTCAATCTTATTAATTTCAATAATCGCAACTTTTATAAATCCGTATGGGTTAAATCTTTGGAAAGAAATTTTAGTTTCCGCAACAGATGTTTCTCTTCGTTTTAGGATTGAGGAATGGATGCCATCATTTCTTTTCCTAAATTATGCTTTTATTATTCTTTCTGTTTTGTCGGTATTTATGTTTATTAAATACTTCAAAAGATTTAACCATCTTGAAAAAATATTGTTTATAATTCTTTTCTTCTTTGCAATGTCAAGCTATAGGAATATTTATTTTTTTATTCCAATTGCAATTGTTGCCATTGCAAAAGGATTTGAATTTTTCTATAAAGATTTATTTATTTATCCCTTTGGCAGAGAGCGTCTTATTATTGTTAGTAAAATAGTTACTGCTTTTTGTTTTTTGTTATTTATCTTAAATGTTGTTAGTATGATATTTTCTATCTATTCACAAGGTGGACCTATTTTTTACCCCCAAAATGCCTCATTTTTTTTAAATACACATAATTCAAAAGGACAAATCTTTTCGACGTATAATTGGGGAGGTTATTTAATCTGGAAGGTTCCCAATAAAAAAGTTTTTGTTGATGGAAGAATGCCGAGCTGGAAAAACAAAAATGCCCCTTTAGAAGAAAGTAAAGACGCTTTTTTGGAATGGGGAGAAGTTACAAGCGGACAAATTCCATTAGAAAAAGAAATAAAAAAGTACAACATAGATACTTTTCTATTGCCGGCTAATTTTTCAAAAGTAAACAAAAACTCGGAAACCATAAATAACTTAATGTTTAAAATCTTGAATATAAAAAGCTATGACGGAACTGCTTTAGCAAATCAATTAAAAGAACTTGGTTTTACTAAAATTTATAAAGATTCTATAGCTGTAATATACAGAAAGTTTTAAAAGGTAAGCATTTTTGATATACTTCAAAACTAATGGAGAGATCGCATAGTGGACTAGTGCGGCGGTCTTGAAAACCGCTGTTGCTGCAAGGCAACCGTGAGTTCGAATCTCACTCTCTCCGCATGAACTCTTCGGTTGCTCCAAGTCCCACCCACTATCCTCGATTAGCTTGTTGTGGCTTGCTAAAAAAGCGAGAGAAAACACTAGTATCCTAAATATAGCCTGTAATAGTGAAAAACGCCGAAAAGACTCCAAGGTAAATGCGTTTGGTTCTAAGCTTTTGCGAAAAGAGCCATTTTCAACCTTAAAATTGTAAACATCTTATAAAACTATTGTAAAGATTATTATTTATTGTAATATATACTTACATTATGGATAAAAATGAAGATGGAGAGAATGAACAAGGTATAAGTTCTAAGCCGCCGGTAATGGCTACTAAGTTGACTTTAGAAAAAGCCGTTGAATTGGGAGAATATGACCCAGATTTTTTGGCCAATTTTCCCGAGTGGCATACTCTTAGCCGTCATATTCAATTTCAGTATATAAGAAAAGCCTTAGAAAATCGCAACAGACAATTACTAGGACAATATGCTGATCTCAATAACGTATTGGATTTAAGAAATAAGCCTGAAGTTTGGAAGGCAATTAAAAATATGGAAAAGCAGCTACATGAACTTTTAGAAATAAAAGAAAAATTATTTTCGGAATATTCAGCAGGCTAAATATGCTTAAAACACTTCGTTATGGATGGATAGTTTTTACATACTCATGGGAAGCAAACGGCATTTGGGCGTTAGTAACGGTTCTAAGTAATGTTTACGAAAACACTCTTTATCCTCTTATTCAAATTCTTCTTTTAGCAAGACTGCTTGATATATTCAGTAAGCATAAAGTGCATTCAATTAATGATTTTTTTGGGATTATTGCAATCTATATAATTGCAACCTTAATTAATATTGTTTTTTCAAGGTTTTCAGACGTAAAAGAAGAGTTTCTTCTGGAAAGATTAATGGCCCTTCTTGATCATAAAATAATTAAGAAACTGATTGAGCTTGATCCTGCAACTTTTGAGCAACCTAGTTTTCAAAGTCTTTTAGCTCAAATCGACGGTATTAAGGGGACAATGCAAGCGCATTTGGTTAAATTTACAAGTCTCATTAATTACGTAGCAAAATTTATTACGGCAGCCGTGGTTATATCAACAATTTTCCCTATTTTCATTCCTCTTTTTATTATCGCTGCTGTCCCTATTTATATCGCTTGGAGTCGGGCAAGAAAAAGAACATGGCCATATTATGTCGAAAAACGCTCAGGTGTGCTTAGGATAACGCAATACATAAAAACATTATTATCTTCGGATTCGACTTCTAAAGAAGCGGTGATTTTTAAGACAGGACCGGTGCTTTTGTCTAAGGTTGATACGCAAAGAAGTGTTTATTTCAAGAGTATGAATAAAGCCGAAAATCCCGGAATGTATGAAATTGTACTCGCAAGTCTTCTGCAATTTGTAGTCTTTTTATATACTCAATATTTAACCTTAAATGCTGTTCTAAAAGGGACATTAAGTATTGGGCAGTTTGCACTTGTTTTCTAACAGAGTCTTAACCTTGCCTTGGGGGCTGAGGAAATACTTAATCAATATTCAAGTATTGATACTAGAACTAAATATCTTGATAAATTCTTTGATTTTTTAAATACGGAAAAGATTATTCAATCTTCCTCAAATCCAACTACTCTTTCTTCTTCTCCGACTCCCGCAATAATTGAATTTAAGAACGTTTCGTTTAAATATCCAAAGACAGAGAGATTTGTCTTAAAAGATTTTAATGTAAAGATTGAAAGTGGAGAGAAGATTGCATTGGTCGGAGAAAATGGAGCCGGTAAAACAACGATTATTAAATTACTACTTCGTTTTTACGATGTAACGGAAGGGGAAATATTCATAAATGGCGTAAATATTAAAGAATTAGATTTAGATAAATGGCACCAATTAGTGGGAGCGTTATTCCAAGACTTTATTAAATATCAATTTACTTTTAAAGAAAACGTTATCTTTGGTAACCTTGATAAAAAGGACAATATGGAACTTCTTAAAGAAGCGATTAAACAATCAGGAGCTGATAAATATTTAGAGCAGTTGCCTAAAGGAATTGATCAAGTGGTTGGAAAAATGTTTGATGAGGGAATTGATTTATCAGGAGGACAGTGGCAGAAATTGGCTCTTGCCAGAGCATTTTTTAGGAATGCTCCATTATTAATTCCTGATGAACCAACCAGCGCGATTGACGCAAAAGCAGAATATGAAATATTTGAAAACGTGCAAAAACTACAAAAAGATAAAACCGTTATTATTATTTCTCATAGATTCTCTACCGTTAGGAATGCAGACAGAATTTTAGTACTTGATGAAGGAAAAATTATCGAAGAGGGAAATCATGAAAAGCTAATGAGTAAAAAAGGTTTGTACGCGGAGTTATTTAATCTCCAAGCAGAAGGATATAAATAAAATTCAGAATAAATATATCAAACTCTATCATCATTTGGAACACCCTTTTTATGTGTCTCATTTAGCTTCGCGGATGAGACACTGAAATTACAGTTATATGGATAAAATCTATGGATTTGATACAATATTACTCACGGAGCTTATGGAATATTAAGGTTTCAGGCCCAGCTGTTCCGCCTATCTGCTTGCTCTTAAGGCGTTGATTATTACCGCAACATCAATCGCTTCCTGTAAAAATGCCCCTGCAATAGGCGTTATAAATCCAAAAGAAGCAAAAACCATTCCCAAGATACTTATGCCAATTCCTACAAATATGCTTTGTTTTGCAATATAAATTGTTCTTTTGGCAATATTCATTGAATCTACAACCAAAGAAAAATTTCCTCCCAAGAATACAAGGTCGGCCGCCTCACTTGCCGCTGTTTGTTCCTCGTTACTAAAAACCATTCCTACATCAGCAAGAGCTAATGCCGGAGCGTCATTTATGCCGTCTCCAACCATGGCTGTAATTTTCCCCTGTTTTTTAAGATCCTCTATTCCTTTTTGTTTGTCTTCGGGCGTACATTCCGCCCTTATGTTTACTTCCAGCCCCAAATTTTCAACCAATTTTTCAGCCGCTTCTTTTTTGTCTCCGGTGAAAATAAAAAGTTCAAACCCTTTATTTTTAAGAGTTTGGATAATTGTCTTAGATTCTTTTTTTATTTCATCTTCAAATCTAAAAAATGCAAGAAGAATATTTTTTTCGTAAATTCCGATAGTCATTCCTTCTTTTGATTCCATCTTGGCCAATTTATAGGTTTTCCCGTTAACATTCCCCAATATTCCAAGACCGATTTTTTCCGAAATATTATCAGCATGGATTATTTTTGCTTTTTTTTCTCTTGCGTACGCAACAATTGCTTTTGCCAAAGGATGAAGCGAGTTTCTTTCTATGCCCTCGGAAATTGCCAGAAGTTCCGAGTCTTCTTCTTTACTTTGGTTTTTAAATTCAACCACAACAGGTTTCCCTAGGGTAATAGTTCCTGTTTTATCAAAAATTAAAGCTTGGGCTCTTGATAAAACTTCCAAACTTGCAAGTTTTTTTACAATGATATTTTTCTTTGAGGAAGCATTTACTCCTCCCAAAAGCGCAATCGGGGTTGCAATAATTAAAGGGCAAGGCGTTGCAATTGCTAAAACCGCCAATGCTCTTATTAAATCAAATCCAGAATAAACATAGGCAAAACCTGTTATTGCTAGAGTTACAATAGTGAACACCCCTGAATATTTATCCGCCATTCTAACCATTGGAGATTTTTCGTCCTGGGCATTTTTAACCATTGCCACAATTTTGTTATAAGTTGAATCTTTTTGTTCTTTTATAACTTTTACAACAATTAAGTTGCCGACATTAATTGTTCCGCTTCGTATCGGATCGCCTTCGATCTTTTCAATGGTGTATGGCTCGCCTGTTAATGAAGATTCATCTGTCAGTCCATCTTTTGATACTAAAATTCCATCAAGCCCTATAACTTCACCTTTTCTAATAACTACTTCATCGCCCTTTTTAACTTCATCTATTTTTATTTTTTCTCCAATTTTTCCGTTTTTCCATAAAAACATTTCGTTTGGAATTCTTTCCGCAAGTTTTGTCAAGGATTTTTTTGCCTGTGATACCCCATAATCCTCAAGTGTTCTTCCCGAGGAAATCATTAAAGCTAAAATTGCTGCAACTAAGTATTCCTGCGTTGCCAAAGCAACCAAAATCGCCAAAATGGCAATATAATCAAGAGCATACTGTTTTTTTAAAATAGAAACTGCGGTTTCATAAAAAAGCCTGTAGCTTCCAAGTAGTGTTGTGAAAAGTCCAACCAGAACTGCGGGGGTTTCCAGCTTTAAAATTAATAAAGAAATATAAACAATAATTCCAAAAAGAACTACCGCGGGAATTCTAAAAGTGTTAAGAAGACTGATTTTTTGGTTCATTTATTTAGAATTATATCAGTTTAGCCATAATTTGTCAGGATTTTGTAAGGCTAATGTAAAGCTAAAAATAGATATTAAGCTTATAATTTACTCAATATGTCAGTAGAAACAGGATTAATAGGAGTATCAACAGGTTTAGCTTCAGGAGGGATTTCATCCGGAGGACAATCCTTAGAAATTGGGAACACTCCATCAGTCTCTTTTGGCACGATGGAAAATTTTTCTGCGCCTTCATTTAATTCAGAAGTATCTGATTTCAACGGCGGAGGATTTGTTTCAAATTTAACGGCTGAAAGTCTTTTTTCACAAACTGTACCATATGTTGCTTCCGAAGGCCGATCTTTTGATAAATTAATAGGCAGTCCCGATGCAATTTTTTCCCAAAAAACTGATTTTGTAACAATTGCGGAAAGTGTAAAAAGCTCCAAAACAGATTCAATAGATGGGCTTTTCAAAGAAACAATACCTTTTGTTCCAACTTCAGAAAGTTTTTCGGAAAGAGTTTCATTACAAGACGCAAGAGAAATCTTAGGAGATAGCCTCAATAAATCTTCAAGAGATTTGCAAGAGGGAGAGTGGGTAAGCGTCTCGAAAACAAAAAGCGAAGATTTATTTAAAGATTTTAAACCCCTTGAACCCCATGCCCCAAGTTTAGATAGAAAATTTGATATTGATTTATCAAAATTAGAAGTTGTTGCAATAAATCAAACTCCAGAGCAGGAGCTAAAAACCCCAGATCAGCCTCAAAAAGTAGCATCGGAAATTAAGGAAGAAGATGCAGCTCAGGCGCAAAGGGTAGTAGATGCTTTAATACCATTGGGAACTTCTAAAGACGAGGCGACTCAACAGGTTTTGGAAATAGTTAGAAAAATGAATAGGAAAGATGAAAATATTGGCCAGATCGTGGTAGAAGAACTTGATACAGAAAAGGAAGAAAAAGTTAAGCCAAAAGTTCTTACGCAGCAAGCTGCAGTTGTTCCAAACGTTGCTCAAATAGAAAACGACCAAGAGGAAGAAGACGAAGAGGACATGTTAAAGAAAGAAAAACCAATTTTAAAGAAAAATGAAAAAAAACAACCGAAGCCGGTTTTAGAAGTTGATAATTCTGCGCAAGGCAGCAGAAAAACCGCTTTAAAAGCAAGGATTTCAGAGGCTTTTAAAATAGCAAGAGAAAAAGGCTTAAACGTTGTTAAAGGAAGAGATGTTGTGCAGGGTTTGACGGAAAAAAGGGAAGACAAAAGTCAGCTTTTAATTCAAGCAGGCCTTGATGAGGTGCCTGACGGATCATTTCATGAAGTAGTTGACGAAGTAGCCAATCTTGAAGTTAAAGATACGTCTCTAATGGGTGAAGCATATGCCAGAATAATGATTAATTTCATAGTTGACGGAAAACCTGCGGTAAGGGTTTCCAAAACGGGTACTTCTAAACCCGCAAGTCAAGAGGATGAAAAAAGAGTGACAAAATTTGTAAATTCCTTAACCACCTCTCCCCACTAGTTTATAAGTAGGATTTAAAGTTTGCTATACTTTAAATAAATGTCTTCATTTCAGATCAAAGTCTTAGCAATTGTCTTAATGGTTGTTGACCATATAGGTCTTTTCTTCTTTCCTAATTTAATAATTTTAAGAATAATTGGAAGGCTTTCTTTTCCTCTTTTTGCTTTTCTGATTGCAAACGGAGCAATTTATACCAAAAACATAAACGCGTATCTTAGAAGACTTTTTATTTTTGCCTGCATTTCTCAAATTCCTTTTTATTTTGCGAACAATACAATTGGTTTATTTGGTTATGTAAATGTTTTATTTACATTGTTTTTGGGGCTTTTTGCAATAAAAATAATCAAAGAAACTAAAGATAAAAGAATATGGTTTTTGGCAGTTTTGTTTTCCTGTTTTTTTGCAATAATTTTTAAGACAGATTATCAAGCACAAGGTGTTCTTTCTATAGTTTTGTTCTACTTATTTTTTAATAATTTACGTTTTATGGTTTTGTCTCAAATTCTACTTTCCTTTATCTGTTCAACAATAGTCTTAATTTTTAATTCATATTCAAGCTTGCAGCCTATTCCCCTCCTGCCGTTTTATTTTAACGCTTTGGGGCTTTTCTCATTAATTTTTATAAGCTTTTATAATAAAAAAGAAGGCAAAAAAGCAAAATATTTATTCTACATATTTTACCCAGTGCAATACGTAATCATATTCTTGTTGAAAATCTTGTTTTAAACTCGGGGGCTTCTGGCGGAGGAGGTGAGATTCGAACTCACGCGAGCTTATTCAGCTCAAGGGGTTAGCAACCCCTCGCAATGGACCTACTATGCGACTCCTCCGAATATATTGAGAAAGCTAGTCCCGCGACTGGGACGACTCCTCCTGGTTTTGATTATATCATCAAGAGGTTAAATTTGATATTCGTAGATTTTACCCGGAGTATGTTCAAAACTGCACATTTCATCAATTGTTAAATGCTCAAAATAACGTCTCATTGGTCTAATAGAATTTCCATGAGCCGATATAAAAATAACATCATCTTTTTTCCAGGTTGGCAATACATCTTTTAAAAACGCTAAAACCCTAACCTCAACATTCTTAATGCTTTCTCCGTTTGGAGGAGCAACGTCATAAGAACGGTGCCAAAGCGCAAAATCTTTTGGGTCTAGTCTATTAAGTTCGTCTTTACTAAGTCCCGTTAAATCGCCATAGTCACGTTCTCTAATTCTTGCATCCGTAATTATCTCAACATTTTTATGCCAGCCGTTCAATACTAATTTTAAAGTGTGTTTTGAGCGGATTTGTTCAGATTGATAGGCTTTGGTAACAGGCTCATTTTTAAGTTTTTCTCCGATTTTTTTCGCTTCTTCAATCCCATCTTGAGTCAAATCAACGTCCCTGATACCGGAAAAATCATGTTCAAGATTGTCTGTTGTCTGTCCGTGTCTGAAAATAAATATTTTTGCCATTAATCTATTATAATACAAAGTAATCGGATTTTTAGATGTAATTTTTCTAAAACACTGTGTTTCCTGCCAAAAAGTAGGTTCTTGCTTATGCTAGATTATTTTATTAATTTATCTACTAATAGGGTTATTAAGCTTCTATGCATAATTCTTTTTTTTACCGTAATTATTCAGCTAATTTTGTCATCAAATCAGGTATTAAAAAAATACGGATTTAAAAATTATATTAATTCTCAAGATTTTACGGCTTACTATACTGCTGCACAAATGCTTAAGTATGGTGCGGGAAACGACTTATACGATATTAATAAACAGGAGTATTGGCAAAAACAATTTGTGTCCAAGTTTTCTAGCTCCAAAAATTTTAGACCTTTTATTAATCCTCCATTTGTTGCATTATTTTATCTTCCGTTTACTTTTTTGTCTTTAAATATTTCGTACTTAATTTGGTTTATTGTAAATTTAGTTATTTTATTTAATATATGTAAGATTTTTCTAGAAAAATTTTTACAAAATCTAAATTCAATAAAAATTTTTACTTTTACATTATTGATTCTTTCATATTTGCCTGTTTTTTACACTTTAATTTCAGGTCAAATTTCTTTTATTCTTCTTTTCTCGCTTCTTATGGTGCGGAAAGATTTTCTAACAAATAACAAAATAAAAACCGGACTTTGGCTCTCAATTCTATTTTTAAAACCTCAATATATTATCCTGCCGCTTTTATTTTTTATTTTTCGCAAGGAATATAAGATAGTAAGCGTTACTGCTTTTATTGGGGGATTTTTTTCTTTAGTATCGTTTTTACTAGTTGGCCATTTAGGTATTGAGAAATACTTACATTTTCTTGCGTCAATTCTTAGCTGGCAAAATACCAATACGGTAGTCCCAGCTCTTGAATATTCATGGCGAGGGTTTATGCAATTAATCGTCCAAAAAAACGACATCGAGTCAATATTTATTTATTGGCTTTTGGGAATAATGATTCTAATCTTGTTGCTTTTATATTCATGGAAAGATAAGGCAAGAAAAAAGATCGCAGTATTTGACTTTCAATGGTCAATTATTATTATTGGAATAATTTTAATAACTCCTTATATAAGTGGGCAAGATCTTAGCATTCTTCTTCTTCCCGCAGCCCTAATTTATTATTGGAGTAGGCAGGTAAAGAGCATGAAAAATTTTCATAAGCTGGTTTTTGTACTAATTATGACTGGTTATTTTGTTCCAATAATATCTGATTATTTTGCATATAATTTCCATATACAACTGCAAGTTATTTATATGGCGTTTTTATTAATGTCCTTACTTTTTATTCAGAAAAATTATGCTAAAGATTTTTAGAAATAGATTATTTTTACAGAGTCTTATTGTTTTTATCCTTCTTAATATAGCGCTTTACGCTTGGATGGATAATTTTAATAAAATTGTTCCATTTTCTAGCCTTGACTACACCAAAGGAGCTTATCATTATGAAATAGACCCGCGCGTTAACAGCGGAAGTTTTTCTTTGCTAAATGCGTTAGGGCAATATGATAGCCAATGGCATTTAAAAATTGCAGGAGAGGGTTATCAAAGTCATCCGATTAAGCTAAAAGGAATCGATAAAGGAGTTAGCTATATTTTTTTTCCAGCTTTTCCAATAATTGTCTCCGTTTTAAATCTAATGGTAAAAAATTTGGAGCTTAGCGCTTTTATTGTCACAAACACTCTTCTTTTATTAAATTTTTTAAGTTTATATTTTGTAGTTTCAAAATGGTTTTCCAAAAAGGTTGCGATAAAAACCATTTTTTTGCTTTTTTTATTTCCGTTTAGTATTTTCTTCAGAAGTTACTATGTCGAGGGGCTGAAATTATTATTTTTTATCTGGTTTTGTTTTGGAATAAAAGAAAAAAAATATTTTATTTCAGCAATTTCGCTAGGATTTTTTACAATAACTAATGCTATATCCTTATTTTTGCTTCCATATTTTTTAATTTTAATTTACAGTTCCTATAAAAAGAGAGAACTTTTGCCTAGAAAATTATTTGCGTATGCTTTGATAGCTGTTTTGCCTTTTTGTTTTTGGATGGGTTTTTCTTATATTCAAACCGGAAATCCTTTATATTTTATAGTTTCAGGTACCGCCTGGTACCGTCCGGCAATTCCAATACTGCATAATATTGCACTTTTATTTTTGTTTCCTTTTTTATCCTTAAGAAGTGTGTATGGATCCCAAATTGATGTGTTAGCTGTCGTCCTAACCATTATTATTGCAGGTTTATCAAAAAAGATGTTGCCTTTTAGGGTTTGGCTTGCGACAGTCATACTTGCGTTTACTCCTCTTTTTTTGCAAGATACGATTTCGTTTGCGCGTTTTACCTCTGTTCTTTTTCCATTTTTTGCATATTTAGCATATAAAATGAACAATAAATATTATTTTCTTTGTATTTTTATATTTATCTTAGGACTTCTTGCAACCAGTTTATTATTTATTAATTGGTATTGGATTGAATAATGTTTAGGCCAAATATCTTGGAACCGAATTGAAGACTATGTTTTTAAGTGGTATCCAATACTGCAAGGAAGGAGCGTAGCTTCGCTTTGAGGAATTTAAGTAGTTACCACAAGGGGGAGTTGGAACTATTTGAAAGAAATTAGAATACCCTTTAATCCTTGAATAAAATATTATCTCGCTTTACTTCGCTGAGCGCACGACTAATTTCATCAGGATTTCCGACTCGTAGAGCTTCCCTAAACATAGCTTCATCAGCCATTCTTATCAGAATCAGAGCTTGTCCATACCTTGTTTCATCCGTAGTTTCTCCGTCTTTTTTCCTAGCTAAACTTTCCGCCAACATATTTACCCCTTCATTAGAAACGTTTTGAATTATAGACACGGCTAATGCATGATACAGGGGTTTTCCGTCTACGCCAGTAGTGTCCAATCTTCTTCTAGCGTATTCAGTAGCTTGATTATGCGTTTCTTGTACCCATTGTTGTTCGGCCGTTCCTCTTTTTGCGGCTTCTTGATTTGACATGGGGGGAATTATAATTATCCCTAGAATAAAAGTCAAGCTATGGGACAAAAAGACGTAGAAAACTAAAAAGGATTAGATTGTATTATCAACCTAATCCTTTAATTTGTGGAGATGTCGGGAAGTGATCCCGAGTCCAAAAAAGCATTGATAAAAACTTCTACAAGCGTATTTTGTCTTTAAGAGTCGTCTTATTCTTTTCCGGCAAAAAGGAATGAATAAGACCTAGAT
>Ga0182027_10004106_pt1 | contig 22742 bp, 17 predicted proteins | sample 712E1DmetaG_FD_121300 | JGI IMG/M metagenome (GOLD analysis project Ga0182027, IMG submission 121300) | Permafrost microbial communities from Stordalen Mire, Sweden - 712E1D metaG (Illumina Assembly) | ecosystem: Environmental > Terrestrial > Soil > Wetlands > Permafrost | place: Sweden... | reverse complement strand
TGACATCGAAAGGTCCGGAGTTCAAATCTCCGACGGTCCACTTCCAATCCTTTCTTTAGGAAAGAAAGGCTTGACCCAAAGAAAACGTTTTTGCGCATCGAACTTGTTTTTCAGTACAAGACGTGAGGCAGGAGTTCAATCGTCGCGAAGCGGCTTGCGAATCGTGCCCAAAGGGCACGGCTCCGACGGTCCACTTGTTTTTAAGTTTGATATACCGCAAGCCAGATTTTCCGGGGTAGCTCTCGGGATACGTTATTATAAGTCTCGCGCGAGTAAGATGAATATGGCGCTGAACCCAAAAGGGAATGGGATTAAAGCAATTCCTAAAGTGGGCGAGCTGGCAGATGATGAAGCCGCTACCATACTCAGTTTGTTTGAGGAGACAGGAATTCAGTTTGACGCTAATGAGGATAACGCGCTGGTTTTCCTTTACGAAATTATACTGTCAAACAAAGACAACACACGGGATAAGAAAATACGCAAGCTACTCGATGAAACCGAAAGGATCGTTTCAGCCCGCTTGGTTTGGCAAAATAGTGAAAAGCAGAGCCAATCAAAGGTCACTATCGAGGAGCTTTCAAAAGGCACCAGAACCAAGCCCGGTTCATTCGGCCGAATGCGCAGTAGCCATGAACACATGACCATGCTGGCGTTTGACGAAAAGATGATGCAGGCGAAAACGAACGGCTTTTTTTTCAAGAGTTTCGGAAGGATAATGAAAAGTATCGAAGAGTATCAGAACCTAAAGCCGAAGGCTGGGTTGCAGGGGGAACTGGCCCGCGAGATGAGCAAGGCAGGGATGATCGAATTCTCGCTAGACATGTTCGAAAAGGCATTCGGAACTTGCGAAGAATTGATTCAGAGCGATCCGAAGGATGGAAAGGAGGTATTTTCTGAAATACTCAAAAATCTTTTTGACTCGGGAGTTACCGTAGAGGAACGCAAGGAGTTCATGAAAAGGGCTATTTTGGAGCTAAAGAAGAACGACACAATTACACAGTATGATGACCTATCGAACTCGATTGAAATGATGATCAAGAACAGCGAGGACGACGGGGAGAAGAGACGTTTGGTTGATGCGGTCCTTGCGCTATCGGATGATAAGGACCTGATTGAGCACACTACCGCGTTCTCGGCTTTGGCGCGTGCCATATTCCCTCTCTTGCGCCACTATTCTGACGGCAGCAATGAAACGAATGAACATATGCGCAAGGCAGCCAACAGACTGGCCGATTTGATTGGAGACGGATACACTAAGTCGTTTGCATTGGCAGATGCTGCATTGGAAGCTGCATTGCAGCAGGCAGAGAGGAGAAAGGAGCTGGAAGTTGGAAGAGCCCTGGAGGACGCCAAGAAAGCAGCTCAGAAGGCGGAGGCAAGGCACGGACTAAGGCAGAAGCTAAGTAGAATGTTTGCGAGGAAAAAGCCCGAGCCATTAACGAAAGAGAAACCAGCGGAAGAAAATGACAAAACGCTTTTCGATAAGGCGATTAAGGCTGCGGATGCGCTCCAGATAGAAGATAGAGAAAAGGCGTGCATGTATATAGCGGATATATTGTCCAAAGCTGGAAGAAAGGAACAGGCGCTGAAATTGCTAGGTAGCATATTGGAGAACGGATATTTTAGGGTTGATGATTCGGCTCTGTTTGCTGATGAGAGTGAAATGGCGACCGAGGCAGAAAGACTTTCAGCTATCGGCATCTCACTATCCCTCGCAGGGGATGCTGAGAAAGCCAAAGAGATCTTCTCGCGGGCAATGGAAATAGTGGAACAAGTCAAAGAAGATAGCGGTTCGAGGGTTAATGCGAAGTTTCTAAGAAGCAGCTGCATACGAGCAATAGCCAGGGCCGGAGATACGCCGGAAGCGAGAGCCGAGTTCATAAAGTTCTGTTTCCAGAAATCGGGCGGTTTCCTTTCGAATGCGGGTATATTGGCCGAAGCTGCAGCCAACATGGAGAAACATGGTTTGTTTCCCGAGGCAGTGGAGACATACAAGAGAGCGCGGGATGAGGCGCTTGAAAACAAGGGTAAAGAGACGTGGGATCTGGGAAGCATAGTGGCGAAGATGAAAGACAGCGCCAAGTCCAGTTTGCTGGATTCGGCCATAGAGTACTTCATGCATAATACACGTGAAAGCGAATTCCCACGGGCAGAACAGGAGAGGGTTTTGCTTGGCACCGTAAACAAAGCTTTGGATGCCTCAGATGAATTCGAGAGAACCAAGGTCTTTGCCCATGCCACTATAGACACCGCGCTTATGATTAAACGCCAAACTTCGCGCGAGGCGATATCGCTTAATTGGTTGGTAAACCAGTTGGTTAAGTTCAGAGGCACAGAGAAAGAGGAGAATGAGATTATTGATATCGCGCTTGAAGCTGCACAAAAACACTGGGGAAAATATGAAATTGCAGCGGTTGCTTCCAGACTTATTGAAAAAGGACGGCTAGCTGAGGCCGAAGAATGCTTAGAGCCGAGTTTGAAATGGGCCGAATCGACCATAGAATACTGGTCTGAGCACGGAGAGAGCCGCCATACGAGGGATTGGGACAAGCTAACCGAAGTAGCGCAAGTTGGGGCTGCGATTTCAAAACTTGGAAAGACAGAGAAAGCTATGCAGATCCTAAAAGCGGCCAGCGATACTTGCGTGAGATATAAGCTAGAGTTCAGTGGGCCTTATTCCCAGTATTCGCTTGCAGTGATGGGTTCTATAGTGATGCGGATGGCGAACTCAGGCCATGACGTGGCATCCAAGCGGGAGTTCATGAGGCTGGCGGTTGAAACGGCGCTGGATATGAGGCCGTCTACTTACACCCAGGGGACTTTGATAGCACTTGCGGAATTTTTGGGAGAACAGGGGATGGTGGATGAGGCGAAAACCCTACTTCTTAGAGATATTGACATCATAACCGTGAAAGACGCGGAAAAAGAAAGATATGCATTGAGCATCGCGATAGGCGCGACACATAAATGCGCGGGAAACTCACGATTCAGGAAAATTGAAAAGGAAGACGAAATGAAGTTGCTTGAAGAGGCGATAGCGTCTGATGACTTGCAGACTGCGCGCATAATCGGCATGCAGAACAGCATAAGCGAGATAAGAGGCTTGCTTGAGAGATTCAATGTCGAGCTGGATTCGAATCTTGCGAAGGAGATGTTCAGCGCAAGGCTCGAGCTTTCCGACATCTTCAAAATTTCCAGCGAAGAGAAGCGTTTACTGTTCGAAGCGTATTCGAAGGAAGCCAGGAGGTTGCTTTCGGGCGACAAGTACCCAGTAAAGAGCTTTGACCTGCTTAACAGGATAATATACAACCTAGACAAGGTGGATAGGGCTTATGATTTTGAGCAAACTTCGGCGCTCACTCTTCTCCTGGATTTCGCAGGCTCGCTGAAGCCCGGCGATAAGAGAGTGGGCAGGCTTCTGAGCACGTTGGTTGACATCGAAAGCCCTGTCGCAAGGGATGTGGCGCTTAGGATGATAGGAGCTGAAGAGATACAACCGATTCATGCGAAAGTCGTCATAGACAAGCTGTTGAAGGCGAAGTACCTCGACCCTAAAATCAAGGAGATATTTTCCAGTAGGCTAAGGAGCGCTGCCAAGGAAGACCGCGCGCAAGAAGCCGTTGGCCAAGTAGAGTTATGCCGGAAAATCATCAGGATACTCGGCATACCCCCTGATTCTGAACTTTTGAAGCTCTTTTACGATACAGATATAAAATACAAATCAGGCGAAGCGGCGATTACATTCGAAGAAAAGGTTTCTGCAGTAAATGAGATGAGGCAGGACTTTGAAAAGATACTGGACAAAGATGAGCTTGCAGAGGTGCTTGCTGGCGATGAGCTTAAGCGCATGGTTTTCTATGTGCTTTATGGACCATCGACGAAGTTCGCGTTGATCAATGACTACACCAGCGAGAAGTTCAAGATAGGCTTAGAAAAGGCAATCGCCTTTAAGCTGCAGGAGGGACCGCTTGAGGAGTTCATGTCGCTCGTGCCGGAAAGCAGAAGGTTGCCTATCCGTTCCAGGCTTTTGGCTGGGAAAAACCCCATTTCCACTGAGAAACTGGCCATGAGCGTCGAGATTTCAGTCTCGAGCGCTGAGAAGCTTGAATCCTTGAAAGAGCAGGCCAGGGGGCTGTTCGGCTCTGCCCAACTGGGTATCATCCTAAAAGCGAGCTCATACGTAGGTTTGTTGCGCGATTCAGGCCAAACTGAACTGGTATCCCAGATTGAATCTGCCAGGGGAATGGGCGTGCTTGAGCCGATTATCGCGGAAGCGGAGAGATTGAACCCGGAGTTGCCAAGACTCGCTGAAAAAAAGCTCTCCCTTGCATGGGACGCGCTAGTCAAGAAGAACATGCTGCAAGTCTCTTTGTTCGAGGCCCTGAACTCGCAGGAGAACGAGATCAATCTGAAACTGCTTAATGAAGGCATAGAAGCGAGGAGAAAGGAAAGGATGCAGGCCTTGAGAAACATGATACGCTCATCCAAAGATAATGATGAGAAGAAGAGGCTTGTCGAGTGGAGAGACGCGCTTGATACTAAGGATTCGGCCAAAGTGCTCCGGTTCATGATAGAGGAGGCGCTGCTCACAGTGAGAAAGAATGATAGACGGGAGCCCACTGAGCTTGAAACCGCTATTCTTGCTGAATGGGGGAGCCACCTTGACGCATTTTTCCAGGGGCTTCAGGAGGCGAACTATTTCCAGAGAGACGTGAGGAAAACAAAAAAAGTGGTCGTACGACTTCTCGATAAGAGGGATGATTTGATAGAGTCACTTAGATTCGCGGACGCTGAGCAATGCTGCTTCCGTTCAACAAACTATGAATTCCAAGAGCTCGGAGGAATTGGCTCCGCCGACTGGATAGCAATGATGTGGAAGGATCCCTTATCATTCGTATTTCTTATAGAAAATGATGCGCCGGGCACCAAGCAGAAGAATGCAGTCGGATTTGTGTTCGGAAGCTATGGCATGGTGGATGGGGAGCTCGCGGTGCTGCTTAACGGAGTTTACTTGAATGGTAAGACGAATTCCGCGGCGCAAAAGATTTTGGCAAAGATTGAACAGGAATTTGCGAGGCCAATGGGAGCCAAAACAATAATCATCGCGACCAAGTATGGCGGCAAGGCGAGTTATGATGGATATTCAAATGAAAAAATAAGATTCAAAAGGCTGCGAGCGCTATCATGGCCAGAAACAGGTAAGCTCATAACCGGAATTTACGACGACCTTGCAACAACGAAAGATAACAACATCAATGTAGAGAGCGAAACCGACAAGGATTTGTGGCATAAAAAACTTTGACTTTAGAAAAACCAAAGAAAACGGTTTGCGAATCTAGAGCGGATAGGATTTTATATACCAACCGCACAGAAAAGAACCATGTACGAGCCATCTGCCTTCAAGCGCGCGGAGAAGAAGTACGAGCAAAAACAAGCAGAAAAGACTCCGAAGAGCATCGACCTCACCAACCTTAAGATAGAGAAGGTTGCGACGCGGGCGACTTACGACAAGCACGCGGTGTTCACTGTTTCAACCCCGAATGCAGCCGGTGCGATACGCGGGCTTGCGAACAGGCCTGCCAAGCTCGGCTCCGAGAAGGCCATCAAGGCTAGCGCGGATATGATTCTTGAGCAGGTGAGAAAAATGCGCGAGCAGCAGAAAAAAGCGCAGGAAGAGAAGAAAGGCCAGTAGAAACAGTTCGGAACTAGAAAACGTTTTGTCCGCGACGGGGACTAATCTAACCAGAAGAGAAAATGAAAAAAGGGAAAATCAGGACGAGCGCACCTTGTCTATTATATCCTCGAGCTTTGCTACCGCGAAATCGCTGTTTTTCTCGAATGCTAGAGTTGAAGGTTGGAGAACGAAATTCCTTGCGACTCTAGCCTGGTTGTGCTGCGCTTCGTTGGCAGCTACCATCTCCCGCATATCATCCACTGTGAACATCTTAGGCTGCATAGCGTAGAGAGTTGGCTTGATTGCTTCCGGCTTGCCTAGTATGTTATTCGCGTACTGAGCAATCTTTCCGGACTGCTCAGAGATGAAAGATCCATACTCGTCGCGGATGTTCTTGAAGTATGCCTGAATGTCTTTTGCTACACTTATAGTATTTGCATTGGGCTTGCCCTTGCTTGCCTTGTCGGAAGCTATAGCGGAATTCCTTTTTTTGGCGAATTCGCCGCTCTTGTAGAGTTCGGAGGTGAGTTCCACTTTTATCTTGGATTCGAGCTCGTTTAGCTTGCCAAGCATCGAGTTCTCATAATCTGAGAAATTGCCGTAGATGTTCTTGAACACCATAGCGTTAATCTCTGTGCGGGTCGTACCCCCCCTTATCTCTGCTTTTTTCCCGCCGGAGTTCAGATTCTTGACCATTTCGATCATCCACGAAGGGGCTGCGCCTTTCTTTACTTCTGATTCCATCTCATCAGTCTTTTTTGAAACCACTTTGTCTACAGTGCTCATTATCTGCACCCAACCGGAGCGCAAACTGTCTTCGATTACTAGAGCGGTTTTGGCGTATTCCTGCAAAAAGACCCCGAAGTTCGTTTTGCCTTCTAGCATCTGCTTCACCTGGTCGGAATTCTTCAATGGGTCGAGACCTAAGCGGCGTATTGCTACGGCTGCTGCGCGAACCATTTCGAACTCCTCCTTGTTCCTTTTCAGCCTCAGGACATCTAGGGGTTTTGTGAGGTCGTACCCGCGCATCTTTGCGATCAGTATTGCGTTCTTAACGTCTATCGCGTACTCTTTTGTGTTCTTCGGGTCGCTTTTGTAGAACTTGAGTTCGGCGGCGAGAAAACCTGTCGCCAAATCGCTCATTGCTTTGACATTGGATTTCATGAGCTGCGTGTCCATTGTTTCACCGCCGTGTTATGGCTAGAAAATCATCGTTTTATATTGAATGTGAGAGAGTAGGAACCGTCGGTTGTTGCGGAAATGCTCGCCGCCATTCCGGAAGCGGAAACCATAGCCAAGCTTACGCGCTTAGGGGTGACTGCGATTTTGCGCTCGGTTTTTTTCTGCGTGGCTTCTACGTCTGCCGGCGCGGCAACCGATTTGGCTGAACTTCTTCCGGAAGCGAAGTCTGCCTGCGCGTTGGACTCTGTTTGCCCGTTCGCAAGCGTGGGCTGTTCGACTTTCGTTATAGAGAGGCTGTCTAGCTTCAACTTGCTATCCTTCTTGTTTCGGACCTTGGCGAACCATTGCTGCAAATTCTCCTTGGGTGCCTTGGTAAGCTGCTGCTTGGCATAGCTTTCAAGCATAGGAAGGACCTGATTCGGAGCGATATTGACAGAAGTTGAACTAAGATAGAGCTTATCTTGCGCAGACAGCCCAAACTCGCCTTTGGGAAGCTCGCTGAGGGTGAACTTTACCGAGAAGTTCTTCTGGTCGCCTACTACTTTCGCGTCAGGCAGTATGGAAAACATCTGTTTTGGAGGCATATTGCTCAGCGCACGCACTTCTTCCTTGTAAATTTGGAGGCCGTCGGGATTCACCCTAGTGGATATATCCTTGAGCGCGCTGATTATGCCCTGGTCGCCGCCAGATTTCTCGAGCGAGATTATCCACTTCTCAGCGACATTCTTGAATTGCGCTGCCTCATTAGGGCTGAGATTGACGTTCGAGTTCACGTAATTAGCCTTAGGGTTGAGGCCCTGCATTAAAATTACAGAAATGAGAGAGGCGCATGACTGCTGGGTGGTCCTTCCGAGTATGTCATCGCGTTGCTTGAGATCCGCCAGCGCCATAGATATATTCCTCAAGGCGAGTATATATTCTTTTCGCCGAAGGGCAAATCACTGAGCTTCTATGCGCACGTGCAGTCTCTTTATCCTCTCGCGAAGAGCTATCGCCCGCTCGAAATCAAGCGTTTCCGCAGCGGATTTCATCTGTGATTCGAGATCGATAAGCAGGTTGGGCAGTTCTACGCGCTTGACTTTCTTGTCGTTCGTCTCATCGGACTCGACTTCCTTCTCCTTCACGGGCTTGATGATGCTTTTTGGAGTTATACCGTGCTTTTTGTTGTAGTCCATCTGTATCTTTCTTCTGCGGTCGGTCTCAAGTACGGCATTCTTGACAGAATCAGTGGCAACTTCGGCATAGAGAACCACGCGCGATTCGCTGTTTCTAGCTGCTCTCCCTATTGTCTGTATTAGGCTTGTTTCGTTTCTCAAAAAACCCTCTTTGTCTGCGTCTAATATTCCGATGAATCCGACTTCGGGAATATCTAGTCCCTCCCTAAGAAGGTTTATGCCTACGAGCACATCGAACTTCCCGAGACGAAGGTCACGTATTATGTCGGTTCGCTCAAGTGTTTCAATTTCAGAGTGGAGGTACTTCGCCTTGATGCCTTTCGCGAGTAAGAACTCGGAAAGCTCCTCCGAAAGCTTCTTCGTGAGCGTTGTAGCTAGAACCCGGTTTCCTGCTTTCACTGTTTTCTGTATCTCTTTAAGCAAATCTTCCACTTGCCCCTTAGCTGAACGCACTTCGACTATCGGGTCAACCAAACCAGTCGGGCGGATTATCTGCTCCACTAGCTGCAATGAATTCTCGCGTTCGTACGGGCCAGGAGTGGCTGAAACGAATATCGTGTTGTTCATGTAGCGCTCGAACTCCGCGAACTTGAGGGGCCTGTTATCAAAAGCGCTAGGCAAACGGAATCCGTAATCGATGAGAGACTTCTTTCGCGAGTAGTCTCCATGGTACATGCCGTGCAGTTGGGGAATCGTTTGGTGGCTCTCATCTATGAATAGGAGAAAATCTTTCGGGAAATAGTCCATGAGAGTGAATGGCGGCTGGCCACTTTTCCTTCCATCGAAGTGGCGCGAATAATTCTCGATTCCCTTGCAGAAGCCTATCTCCTCTATCAGCTCCAAATCGTAGAGAGTCCGTTGCTTCAACCTCTGAGCTTCTAGCGGAGGGAGATTCGGCAACCTAGCTTCCAGTTCGGAGCGAATCGATGTGATTGCTTGCTTTATCTCATCAGGCGGGGTGACGAAGTGCCGCGCGGGATAGATGAAAAAATATGGGAGCTTTTCCAGAGTTGTTCCGCTCGTCTTGTCAACCAGCCGTATCTCATCTATCTTGTCGCCAGAGAGCGAGATGCGCACTATGTTGTTGTAGTAACCGGGAACCAAATCGATTGTGTCTCCCTGAACACGGAATCTTCCCGGCATAAGTTCGGTGTCGTTTCGCTCGAACTGGATTTCGGATAGTTTTCGCACGAGGTCTTTTCTCGCGAACTTTTCTCCTTTGTGCAATTCAAAACCCATCCCGCCGAAATTCTCGGGGTTGCCTAAGCCGTAGATGCAGGAAACAGATGAAACTACAATAGTATCAGAGCGCGAGAGAAGAGACGCAGTAGCAGCAAGCCTCATCTGCTCTATTCTTGGGTTGACTTGCGAGTCTTTTTCGATGTACATGTCGCGTTGCGGTATGTAGCATTCGGGAGTGTAGTAGTCATAGTAGGAGACGAAATATTCCACGCGGTTTTTCGGGAAGAACTCGCGGAACTCCTCATAGAGCTGTGCAGCAAGAGTCTTGTTGTGCGCAAGAACTAGGGTAGGGCGCTGGAGGTTGGCGATGACATTCGCCATGGTGAAGGTTTTCCCTGAGCCAGTAACTCCTAGAAGAGCCTGCTTGTTCATCCCTTTCTTCAAGCCATCTATCAGCTTAGCTATCGCCTGCGGCTGGGAGCCCGAGGGTTTGAAGGGTGACTCAAGTTTGAATGGGATTTTTTCTAGAGTTGCCATGCGCATCATCTATTTCTTCTTGCTCTTTTTCAGTTCGCTTTTCAATTCGCTGCGCAAAGATTTCGAGCGAAGCAGCCTATTATATGAGATGGCGAATCTGTGTGCCTCGTCTCGTATCTCCTGCAGGTATTTGAGAGCGTCACTTTTTCTATCCAGCCGCAGAGGCTCGGGAGAATCCTGCGTATATATCTCTTCAAACTGCTTCGCGAGGGAAATCACAGGAATTCCAAGCGAGAGTTTTTTCAGTTCTGCGAGAGCTGCGTTCAGTTGCCCTTTCCCTCCGTCTATCATTATGATGTCCGGGAACTCCGCGCTTTCGCGGATGAGCCTTGAGTATCTTCGCGAGACTATTTCTGCAATAGAGCGGAAATCGTCGTTCCCTTCGAAACTCTTAATCTTGAATCGCCTATAGTTAGACTTGTCTGCCTCTCCGTTTCGGAATTGAACCATAGATCCGACAGTCATCGTGCCTGAGAGATGCGAAATATCGAAGCACTCGATTACAGAAGGAAGCTCGGGCAAAGATAGGGCTTGCCGCAACGCTTCAAGCTTGTTGGCGTTCTTGAAAAGCGACAGTTCGATGTTCTTCTTAGCCAAATCGAGCAAATCTTTCTTCTCGCCCTTCTGCGGCACGAGCAGCTTCACTTGCTTTCCACGCTTGAAAGAGAGAAATTCCGCGATGCCATCGTCTGCTGATTCAGGCAGGATGATTTCATTGGGGATGTTCCCTTCGGAGTAATACTGGACAAGGAAATCTTCCAGCCACCCGTCTACGGCATCGAACTCGAACTCCTGCCGATTGAGAAGCATGCCGTGCCTGACATGGAATAGCATGAGCGAAACTGCCCCATCGTGAAGGATATAGTTGATGATGTCCTCCTCGCGCTCAGTGCTCCGCTCTATGGTCTGGCGCTCATCAAGCCGTTTTAGTGCGAACATCTGGTCGCGCAATTCCTTCGCGCGCTCGAATGATTGCGATCCGGAAGCTCGCTTCATTTCTGAGTCTAGCTCGGAGATTATGCCTCGCGTGTCCCCTCGAAGAATTTGCTTAGCGCGGTCTATGCGTGAAGAGTAATCTTGCTCGGATATGTCGCCTATACACGGCGCATCACAGAGGCCGATTTGCTTTCTAAGGCATGCTTGCTTTGGAAGTTTCCTGCAAGTCCTTAGGCGGAAAGTTTTGTTGATTATGTAGATGACGTCATCGCGCTCTTTCCCTGATGTGAAAGGGCCGAAATATTCCCCTTCGCTTGTGCGCTTTCGAGCAAGAAGAACGCGGGGGAATTTCTCGCGCGTCACAAGTATGTATGCATACCTTCGAGAGTCCTTCAAATCTATGTTGTATTTCGGCTGGTGCTCTTTGATGAGATTGTTCTCCAGAAGATAGGCTTCCGAATCGCTGTTTGTTACTATGAATTCAACTGATGAGATACGAGAAACAAGCTGGGCGGTTTTCGGGTCAAGTGGCTTGTTCGAAAAATAGTTGCTAACCCTTTTCTTCAAGTCCTTCGCTTTGCCCACATAAATGATTACGCCGTTCTCGTCGTGGTAGATGTAGCAGCCCGGTTCGTCCGGGAGTTTCTCGAACCCGCGCGGATATGTCGGCATTTTTTCACTTCGAGATTAGCAGCGCTTCTTCCCTGGGGCGAGCATATCTTTCAGGAATTGCCCCGTGTAGCTCTTCTTGTTAGCGGCGACTTCTTCCGGTGTCCCTGCGGCAATGATTTCTCCGCCTTTGTCCCCTCCTTCCGGGCCCAAATCAAGGACGAAGTCCGCGGACTTGATGACATCTAAGTTATGCTCGATTACTACCACTGTGTTCTTCTTGTCGACTAAACTCTGGAGAACATCGATTAGTTTTTTGACATCGTGGAAGTGCAAGCCGGTAGTTGGTTCGTCAAGCAGATAGATTGTGTTGCCTGTAGCGCGCTTGGAAAGCTCTTTCGTGAGTTTTATCCTCTGCGCTTCCCCTCCGGAAAGAGTGGTAGAGCTCTGGCCTAAGTGAATATAACTCAAGCCGACCTGCTGAAGCGTTTCTAGCTTCTCGTGGATGCGGGGAATGTTTTCGAAAATCGGGTATGCTTCATCCACACTCATGTTCAGCACATCGGAAATTGATTTGCCCTTGTATTTCACTTCAAGCGTTTCTTTGTTGAATCTTGTTCCTTTGCATTCTTCGCATTCGACATAGACATCTGGCAGGAAATTCATCTCGATTTTTATGAGTCCGTCTCCCTGGCATGCTTCACATCTTCCTCCTTTCACATTGAACGAGAATCTTCCGGCAGAATAGCCGCGCTCCCTGGCTTCTTTCGTCATTGCAAACAGGTTCCGGATTTCGTCGAATACTTTTGTGTAAGTGGCAGGGTTGCTTCTCGGAGTCCTCCCTATCGGGCTTTGGTCGATGACTATCACTTTGTCTATCTCGCCATCCCATTCGACTTTCTCGTGCTTGCCCTCATCTAATCGGGACTCATTGAGCTTGTTCATGAGGGATTTGTAGAGTATTTCGTAGATGAGAGTGGATTTTCCGCTGCCAGAAACGCCTGTGATTAGGTTGAGGGTTTGTAGAGGCATCTTCACGTCGATGTTTTTGAGGTTGTTCTCGCGGCATTTCGTTATCCGCAAGTAGCGGTTTGAGCTTCTGCGGGAGGTTGGCACTGGGATTGAAAGCGCACCAGAGAGGTATTGGCCCGTTAGAGAATTTTTGTTCTTGCAAATCTGCTCGGGCGTTCCTTGAGCGACAACTCTCCCACCATCCTTTCCAGCGCCGGGACCCATGTCTATCACGTGGTCCGCGCTTCTTATCGTATCCTCATCATGCTCCACTACTATGAGCGTGTTTCCGAGCTCTTTTAGGCTGACGAGCGTCTCAATCAGTTTCTTGTTGTCGCGCTGGTGCAAGCCTATTGATGGTTCATCAAGAATGTAGAGAACGCCCATTAGCTTTGTTCCTATTTGGGTTGCGAGCCTGATTCTCTGCGCTTCTCCGCCCGAAAGCGAATCCGAGTGCCTGGAGAGCGAAAGATAGCCCAAGCCAACTTTTTCTAGGAATTCGAGCCTTGAGAGTATCTCTTTCATCACCTGCTTCGCGATAGTTGTTTCTTTTTCGGATAGCTCGATGGTCCTGAAAAATTCGAGCGCATTCTCGATTGAGAAATCAGTGACATCAACAATTGATTTGCCCTTGATCGTTACGGCGAGGATTTTCTTTTTCAGGCGCTTTCCTTCGCAGACGGGGCAAGGAGTTGTCCTCATGAATTTCTCCAATTCCTGCTTCCTGTAATCGGACTGGGTTTGTTTGTAGAGCCGTTCGGACTGTGGAATCAGCCCTTCCCACGAATCGCTGTGCGACCATTCCGATTCGCCCTGGTTCATCTTGAAGTGGAAGCGGATTTTCTCACTTGAGCCGTACATGAGTATCTTCAACTGCTCCTTGGTGAACTTGTTTATCGGAGTATCTGAGCTGAATCCGTAACGCTGGCCAACAGCATCCAAGTATTGCTTTCTCCAGCCATCGACTATGTTTCTGTAGAGGCCTATAGCCCCTTCGGAAATAGAGAGCGACCGGTCCGGGATGATGAGGCCTTCATCGAAGTTGAATTTCACCCCTAAGCCGTGGCATTCTTCGCACGCGCCGAACGGATTGTTGAAAGAGAACATTCTTGGCTGGAGCTCTTCGAACGAGAGGCCGCATTTCGGGCACGCCATCTTCGATGAGTAAGTGGAAATCGTTTCTTTCTCGCCTTTCGCATCGGTCGTGATTGCCTTTACGAGCCCGTCTGATGAGTGCTTGAGAGCTTTCTCAACCGCTTCGGCTAGCCTGCTCTTGTCAGTTGATTCAAGCCGGTCGATTACTATTTCGATGTCATGCATCTTGTATCTGTCGAGAGGGATTTTCTCATCTGTCTTGTAGATTACTCCGTTGACCCGAACACGCGAGAACCCATCCTTATTCAAATCGGAAATCAGTTTCTCGTAAGTGCCTTTGCGCTTCTGCACGAGTGGAGAGAGAATAGTGACTGAAGTGGACTTCGATTTCTTCGCTTCCTCCGCGATTGTTTCAGCTATCTTCTGCGGAGATTGCGCCGCTATCTCGATTCCGTGGTCCGGGCAATGGGCTATGCCTATTCTCGCGTACAATAAACGAAGGTGGTCGTAGATTTCCGTTACAGTGCCTACTGTGCTCCTTGGGTTTCTGCTCGTTGTTTTCTGGTCTATCGAAATGGCTGGCGAGAGGCCTTCTATGCTATCGACATCGGGTTTCTGCATCAAGCCGAGGAATTGCCTCGCGTAGGAAGAGAGTGACTCGACATACCTCCGTTGGCCCTCCGCGTAAATTGTGTCGAAAGCTAACGTAGACTTGCCGCTGCCCGAAAGCCCGGTTATGACTATGATTTTGTCGCGCGGAAGCCTAACATCGATATTCTTGAGGTTGTGCTGCCGTGCTCCTTTGATGATTATTTCATCCATTCGTACACCTGTGGTTAGGAGATTAGGCCGCTACAGAAAAGGTACCCACTCGGGGCATATGCGACAAAAGAGATTGAACGGATAAGGTATTTATAGATGCCCCCGGGCAAGCGTCGGAAGAAAGGATGGGTTTTCGAGGAGCGGAACGGCAATCTATTTAAATACTGGGAAGCACACTTTTAGAGAAATTGACATCAGAAATGCATGGTTTAGGGGGCTTGGTTATATGGCAACTTCTGGCATGGTTGGAAAAAGCATTCGCATGGACAGAATCATGAACCGCGACACGAAAAAGACAATACTTGTGCCGATGGACCACGGAGTGGGAATGGGCCCGATACCTGGCCTTGACACTATTTCTGATACCATAAACAAGGTTACTGAGGGCGGAGCAAACGCAGTAGTTGTCCACAAGGGAATAGTGAAAGCAGGCTATCGGGGGTACGGAAAGGATGTCGGCCTTCTTATCCACATTTCTGCTTCGACTTCCATTTCACCGGACCCGAACGCTAAAGTGCAGGTCTGCTCGGTAGAGGAAGCAGTGAGAAAGGGAGCGGACGGAATTTCAGTCCACGTCAACATCGGAGCCCCGACAGAAAAAGAGATGATGGCTGTACTCGCTAAGACAGCTGAGGAGTGCGACCACTGGGGAATGCCTCTTCTTTCAATGATGTACGCGAGAGGCCATGAAATCAAGAACCCGTCCGAACACATCCCGTTACTTGCCCGAGTCGCGTTCGAGCTAGGTGCGGACATCGTCAAAGTCCCGTACACCGGAAGCGTGAAAAGCTTCGAGAAAGTGGTGAACGGAGTGAGCATCCCGGTAGTGATAGCCGGAGGGGAGAAGGTCACCACGCAGGAATCGCTTCAGATGATAAAGGACGCGATTGACGCAGGAGCTGCAGGAGTCGCTTGCGGAAGGAATGTCTTCCAGCACAAGGACCCGACAGCGATGGTTAGGGCAATCTCGCGCATAGTGCACGAAGGCTCGAGCGTCAAAGAGGCGATGGAAGTCATAAAGGAGTAGATTCACCTACACAGGATTGGGAATATGGCACTTTCCGAAAAAGAGATTTGGGTCGAGGACAAGAAGCTCGCGGACAAGCTTAAAGTCAGCTTGAAGAAGGAAGACAGCGGGCAGACAGTCCGAGTAGACAAGTACGAGGACCTCAAGAAAATTCAGGAGCTTGAGAAAAAAGGAGTTGCTCGCGTGTTCCTTGAGTGCGGAAACTGGAAAGTCATCCCTCTCGAGAATGTCATCGCTCACTGCAAGAAGATAAAGGTCATCGCAGTCGTTTCCAACGCGGAAGAGGCGAAACTAGCGCTAGAAACATTGGAAAAAGGCTCTGCGGGAGTGCTCATCAAAGGAGCGAATGAGAGCGAAGTGAAGAAGGTGCAGGCATTCATATCATCTGGCGAAGCGGTCGAGTTTGTGGAGGCGGAAGTCATCTCCACCAAGAAGCTTCCGGCAGGAGCTAGAAGCTGCGTCGACACTAGTGAAGTGATGAGTGCGGAGGAAGGTGCATTGGTTGGCTCGAGTTCGAGCGCCCTTGTTCTCATGCAGGCGGAAGTGAACGAGAACCCGCACGTGAACACACGGCCTTTTAGGATAAACGCGGGCGCGCTGTCATTGTACGTGCTCTGCCCAGAAGATAAGACAAGGTACCTCAACGAGGTAAAGGCGGGCGACGAGATAATGATTGCTAGCCGAAGCGGCAAGATGAGAAAAGCCACTGTAGTTAGAAACAAGATAGAGTGGCGGCCGATGTTGTTGATAGAAGCGAGAGCGCCGAATGGCAGGATAGTGAAAACTATCGCGCAGGATGCCGAAACAATAAGGATAATGACTAAAGACGGGTCGAAAAGCGTGGCGGATTTAAAGGAAGGGGACAAGATTCTCGCTAAAGTGGACCCGGAGATGGCGACACACTTCGGGAAAAAGGTGGAAGAGCGCATAATAGAGCAGTAAGGTGGCTAACAAGTGAAGAAAAAACAGGCAGCGAAAAAGCTGAAACAGAAAGCGCCGAAGAAAACGACGAATAGGAAGATGAGCGCAACTGCCAAGAAGATAACAAAGGCAAAGAAGAAGCTTGTTTTGAAGAAAATAGCGGCGAAGCCAAAATTACGGGACATGTCAAGGCCTTTCTCCAGAGAAAAGCTTGAGGAGCAGGCTAAACGCCAGGCGTATGAGAGCATCGAGATGGCGAAAGACACGGAACTTCTGAGCATGCGCTACACGCTTCCTGCAGGCCTTGAGAAAGAGCTTGAGAACATGCCATGGGAGACTGTCGCTAATCTCGCGAACACATTCAAGCTGAAAATCGAGGGCGAGAACGCGGAGCTGAAAAAGCTCGAGAAGGAGATAGAGTTCACGAGGCTCATCGTCCTTCAGCGGATAGCGCACCACCAGAAAGTTGGCGGCTTCGACTACAAGTTCTTCGTGGATTTGGTGAACCTGCTCGAGCGATGCGAAAAGCTCGCGGCGCAGCACGAAGTGGACCTCGAGGAGTTCACGCGCTTCGTCTACATACTGATTGAGAAGATGAAGAAGGAGAAGCTGATTGTTTACGAATCCAATGAGCGCAAATACCGCAGGCGAAGCGATGCCGACTCGGGCGCGTTCTGCAGGATAAGGGATTCGGATTTCGGGGCAGGGTTGCCATGAAGCTTGTTTTTTCGCAGCCGTTTCGGCTTGAATTAGATGGCGCTTCGCTTTTTCGGAGCGGAGAGAAGCTGGAGGCGGGAGCGCGCTCGATAAAGAGCATGGAGGATGTGATCGCGGATGAGTCGTTCTACGCGTCCGCCAAAAAAGAGAAGGACATTTACTTCATGTACAGACAGCTCGCGCTCTGCAGGATGATACGCTATGATGTCACGGTAATTCCTCCAGATACGTTGGGTTTCGAGTTCGTGAAAACGCTCGGGCATTATCACCCTGTGGCGAAAAGCAAGCGAAGCTATACTGAAGTTTATGAGGTGCTCGCAGGAGAGGCGCATTATGTGCTTCAAATCCGGACACAAGGAACGGTTGAAGTGGTAGTCGTGAAAGCGAAGAAAGGCGACAAAGTGATAATACCTCCGAATTACGGCCATGTCACGATAAACCCGTCCAAGACAGAAACATTGGTGATGGCGAATCTCGTGTACGAAGGGTTCGATTCCGATTATAGGGATTACAAGAAATTGAGGGGAGCTGCTTATTACGAGAAAACGGACGGCACGCTTGTGCCTAACGAAAGCTACGGGAAAGTGGTGCTGAAAGAAGTGGTGGACGCTCCTGAGTACGAGAAACGGTTCGAAGTGAGCCAGCTGATAGAGGGCAGGAGCCTCATCAATCTCCTTAACGAAAAGCCTTGGCTGTTCGACTTTTTGATTGACCCGGACAAGTTGAAGTACGAGAGGCTAGTCGATGAATAAGCGCGAAAAGAGCGCTAAGCGCAATGAGAATGCGCGAAAAGCGGATAGCAGGCGCGAAGAAAGCAGACAGGCAGGAAAAACTTCACCTGCTGAAAAGAAACAAACGCTTAGCGAGCGGTGGAAAGGCGCGATTCAAATCTGCGCCGCGATTCTGATAACCGCGCTCGTTATCGCGGCGAGCCCGTACATCGTGCAGTTCAGGCACCTGGGTTATATGGGCGCTTTCATAATCTCGCTTCTTTCGAGCGCGACCGTGATTATTCCCGCGCCGGGCTGGATAGTGATAGTCGCGATGGGAAGGATGCTCGACCCGATAGTGCTTGGGATAGTTGCTGGAGTTGGTGCGGGGATAGGGGAGCTTACAGGTTATATGGTAGGTTACGGCAGCCGGGAAGTGATAGAAGGCGAGAACGCGAAGAAGTTCGCCCAGCAGAAAGAGTGGCTGCAGAAAAGCGAAGTAATCACGATTTTCGTGCTGGCGGCGATACCGAACCCTCTCTTCGACCTGGCCGGGATAGCGGCTGGCGCGCTGAAGATGCCTTGGTGGAAGTTCCTTCTCGCGTGCATCGCGGGAAAAATCGTGAAGTTCGTGGCGTTCGCGTACTTGGGCTTGTGGAGCATAAAGTATTTCTGATTACGGTTAATATATAGAAAGGGTTATATATTATATACAATAATAGTAATATGGTGAGCTTATGCATATGACAATAAATTTCAAAGGGCATCTCGAAGACATAGTTGACGAAGCGATACGCCGCGGCATAGTAAGCACGAAGACAGAAGCATTGAGGGCAGGCCTGCTTGAGTTTGCTGACAAATATGGATTAGGAAAACATAATGAAGACGACGAAGCTGAAGTGATTGCAGAGATAAAACGAATAGATGGCAATATACGGAAAGGAAAGTCAAAGCTATACTCAAAGAAAGAATTTGAGAAGCTAGTGGGGCTTGATTAAGTGCCTTATCAGCTATTTTTCGCAAAGGAGTTCGTTGATGATATCCAAAAGCTAGACCATTCAGTTAAAGTGCACCTCAAGAATATTTACCAAAAGATTGGGGAAAATCCGTTTCGTTTTAAGCCTCTTCATGGAGACCAGACATCATTCAGAGTGAGGATTGGTAATTACCGCCTTATCTACAGAGTTAGGGGAGATGAGATACACATGATGAGGTTTGAGAAACGGGACAAGGTTTACAAGTAGCTACTCAACAGTTGCCTTTATCCTTCGCACGCCTGCGGCGATGCTCTCTTCCTTGAGAATCTTGAATTTTCCGATTTCCGCAGTGTTTTTCACATGAGGGCCGGTGCATATCTCTTTCGAGAAGCCCGGCACTGTGTAAACAGACACTTTCTCCCCATATTTGCTGTCGAATAGTCCCATCGCGCCTTGCTTTTTGGCTTCGTCAACAGTCATCTCCTCGCGGATGATGTCAATTCCTTTCGAAATTACGTTATTCACCCAGTCCTCAACCTGCTTTATCTGCTCAGGAGAGAGCTTTTCAGGAGTGGCGAAGTCGAATCTCAACCTTTCTGGGGTGATGTTGCTTCCCTTCTGCTTTATGTGCTCGCCCACTACTGCGCGAAGCGCTGCCTGCAATAAGTGAGTGGCAGTGTGAAGCTTGACAGTTCGAACAGAGTTGTCAGCAAGGCCGGATTTGAATTTCTGGTCAGCCCCTAGGCGTGATGTTTCCTGATGGCGCTCGAACGCATGCATGAATCCCTCGCGGTCCATCTTAAGTCCAGCTTCATGCGCCATCTCAGCCGTGAATTCATATGGGAAGCCGTGCGATTCGTAAAGAAGGAAAGCAGTCTTTCCGGAAATCGTGGTTTGGTTGTGCTGCTTGAGAATGTCCGCTACTTTCTTGAACTCCGAGAGGCCTTTTTCCAGTGTGAGCGCGAACTTGTCCTCCTCGGCATCGAATGAGGAGAGGATGAATTGCCGATTGCGTGTGAGTTCCGCGTAACGGGGGGAGTAGATGTCAATCACTACTTCGGAAATGGAGGAGCAGAACTTGCCAACTATTCCGAGCTTTTTCGCGTACCTCACTGACCTGCGGATAAGCCTGCGGACAATGTATCCCTGATCTATGTTAGAGGGAGATACTCCTTTGTCATCGCCTAGAACGAAAGTCGCCGCGCGGATGTGGTCCGCGATATCCTCATCGAGCGCATCACGTCTTCCGAGTCAGTGTATTTCTTGTTGCTCAGTTCCTCTACTTTCGCGATTATTGGAGCAAAAAGTTCTGTTTTGTAATTGTCATCAAAACCTTGAAGCACCGCTGTCGCGCGCTCGACGCCCATTCCAGTATCAACGTTTTGCTGTTTTAGCGGCTCGAACTTGCCGTCCCCGATTTTGTTGTACTGCATGAATACGTCGTTCCAGATTTCTACCCATCTTTTGTCGGACGGGTCGAACTTGGCTGGCGCGATGATGTTATTCGGAGCCCAGTAGAACATTTCGGTGTCTGGCCCGCACGGGCCTGTCGCTCCGGCAGGTCCCCACCAGTTGTCTTTCTTCGGCAAAAATGCTATCCTGTCCTGGCTCACTCCTAGCGAGAGCCAGATATCCGCTGCTTCGTTGTCTTTCGGAGCGTCATTGTCGCCTGCGAAACAGGAAACCGCAAGACGGGAGAGCGGAAGGCCCAAGCATTGCTTGCTCGTGAGGAATTCGAAACTCCAACTGATTGCGTCTTTCTTGAAATAGTCCCCAAGAGACCAGTTTCCGAGCATCTCGAAAAATGTGTGGTGAACGGCATCGCCCACTTCATCTATATCATCCGTTCTAAGCGATTTCTGGTCATCTGCGAGCCTCTTTCCGCCCGGATGAGGCTGGCCGATTAAGTATGGAACTAGCGGGTGCATGCCTGCAGTAGTGAAAAGCACAGTAGGGTCGTTCTCAGGTATGAGCGAAGCTGAAGGTATGATTGAATGGTTCTTCGATTTGAAGAACTCGAGATATTTGGCAATAAGCTCGCTATGCTTCATGGAAGAGTTAGGGCGGAAAAGGATTAAAAGTCCTGCGCAGGCAATAGGATTGATGATGACTAGCTAATTGATGGACTGTTGTTAGACAGATGATAGGCTAGCTTACAAGAGTGAACAACATGGTGAAACTTCCGAAACTACCAGCACTCGAGGGCGAGAAAGCGGAACTGCTAGCGTCAGTCATGCTCGCGATGCTGCTAGGCTCGCTCGACCAGACAGTCGTGACCACCGCCATGCCGAATGTCGTGGCGCAGCTGGGAGGGCTTTCGATTTTCAGCTGGGTTTTCACCGCGTACATGATTACTTCAACTATAGCGATAATGCTCAGCGGAAAGATAGGGGATATGAAAGGCAGGAAGAACCTCTACTTCTACGGCGTGCTCATCTTCATCGTCGGGTCGTTTCTCTCAGGCATCTCGCAGGACATGCTCATGCTCATCATATTCCGAGGCCTCCAAGGAATCGGCGGCGGAGTTATGATGATAAGCTCGATGGCGATACTCGGAGATATCTTCCCGCCTGCCGAGCGCGCGAAGTGGCAGGGGATAATCGGTTCGGTTTTCGCCATTTCATCCGTGTTCGGGCCGATAGCCGGAGCCCTAATAACCGAGCAGATAGGCTGGAGATGGGTGTTCTTCGTGAATTTGCCGCTCGGCTTGGTTGTGCTTTACCTTCTCTCGCGGGCGAAACATGTGCAGCCTAAGCTCCACGGCCACGAGCTCGATATCCGGGGCGCGGCGTACTTCAGCGTGTCTATAATCTGCTTCATGGTGTACATCGTGTCCGCGCTCGGTTCGGTTGACCCGCTCCACCTCGCTCTGCTCGTTGTGTCCGCAGTTTCTTTCGCGATGTTCGTGCGAGAGGAGCGCCGGGCGAAGGAACCGGTTCTTCCCCTCGATATATTCAGCAACAGCACTTTCGTACTGATATCTGGAGCCGCGTTCATGATATCGATAGCGATGTTCGGTGCGCTCACGTTCCTGCCACTTGTGTCAGTGTACGTGCTCGGGGGCAAGATAACCGACGCGGGGGCGGCGCTCACTCCGCTCATGCTCTCGATGTTCATAGGCAGCGCGACCGCAGGCCAGATAGTCTCGCGCAAGAACAGTTACAAATTGGTGGCGCTCGTTGGCTGCTCGCTCGTGGTCATTGGGTCGTACCTCATCGCGCAGGTAGGGATAGGCACCACGCACATCAGCATAATGTTTGCAGGCGTCATACTTGGGCTAGGAATAGGCTCGATGCTTCCGCTTAGCGTAGTGGTTGTTCAGAACGCGTTTGAGCACTCAAGAATTGGCACTGTGACTTCCGCCCTAACTTTCTTCCGAAGCTTAGGAGGGGCGATAGGAGTGGCAGTGATGGGCGCGCTCATGAACGCCTCCGGCCCCGCTGAAGCGATAATGTTGAATATAGGCAATTTCGACGCGAAAACAATGATGGCCGGACTGCACTCAGGATTCCTTTTCATGCTCGCGGCATCGGTGATTCCAATATTCCTTATGCTTCTTCTGAAGGAGATACCGCTTAGAAAGGCCCACAACGATGCGCTTCCGCACGAAATCGGAGCGCAGTTCCTTGAAGAGGAAGCGGTTGTTGACGAGAAAGTTGGGAAAGAATTGGCGGACGATTAGCATTGGCTGAAGAGAAAAACACAGCCTGATTTTATTATTCGTTTACACACCAGCTTACGCAGCAGTGCTCGTGAAAGTAAGCATCGCGTTTTTCTGGCCCGGTGGCGCGTCTGATGGGATGTAGACGTGGATGTAAGTGTACAGCTTATCAGTTCCAGACTGGTATTTCAATCCAGTGCCTGAGCACACCCATGTGTTTGAAGTGTCAAAATCAGTCGGTGTTGTTTTAGTTCCGTTCAGCACGTTGCAATTTCCAGACACCGGCTCATCTGCCCAGTACTGGAATTTCGGGCCGCCGTTTGCGGTCCCTCCTATGAAATCACTCGTCGATATGTTAGAGCTCACCTGCAATGTAACTAGCACGTTGCCCTGATTCTCTACAGTGAAACCTGTCACCATGTCTTTCATGTCTGTCGCAGTATCAGATGATAGGTTGAGCCCCTCTGCAGGTATAGTGGTGTTGATGAAGTTGATCGTGTCGCTGC
>Ga0182027_10004105_pt1 | contig 22743 bp, 16 predicted proteins | sample 712E1DmetaG_FD_121300 | JGI IMG/M metagenome (GOLD analysis project Ga0182027, IMG submission 121300) | Permafrost microbial communities from Stordalen Mire, Sweden - 712E1D metaG (Illumina Assembly) | ecosystem: Environmental > Terrestrial > Soil > Wetlands > Permafrost | place: Sweden... | reverse complement strand
GTTTGCCAAGAATTGAAGAAATTTTTGAATGCAGAGCTCCGAAAGGCGAAGCCATAATGTCTTTGACCGAAGGAAAAGTCATTGGCATTGATGAAGAGACAAGAGTTGTTAAAATTCAGCCGTCTAAAAAGTCTGCATCTAAAAAAGAATTTATGGAATATAAAATTCCCGGCAGAATTGCAATTATTGTTGAAAAAGGCCAGGATGTAAAAGAAAACCAGCCCTTGTGCGAAGGCAGTTTGGATTTGAAAAAACTTTATAAATCAGCCGGAGTTGAGCAAACCCAGAGATACATTTTGCAGGAAGTGCAAAGAATTTATGCATCCCAGGGCGTTGATATTAATGACAAGCACGTGGAAACAATTATTCAGAAAATGTTTTCAAGAATAAGAATCAAAGAAGAGGGCGATTCCGATTGGATAAGAGGCGAAGTTGTTGAAAGGGTTATTTTTAGTGAAGAGGTTGAAAGGCTGAAAAAAGCTAAAAAAGAGCCGCCGATTGGAGTACAGATATTGCTTGGTATTTCAGAAGTCTCTTTGAATTCAGAATCGTTTTTGTCAGCAGCTTCCTTCCAGCAAACTTCCAGGGTTTTGATTAAAGCATCTCTTGAAGGAAAAGAAGACAAGCTCCGCGGATTAAAAGAAAACGTAATTATCGGAAAACTTATCCCAGTAGGTACAGGATTTATTCCAAAAAGTAAATAGTAAAAAATAATCAGTAATTAGTAAAATTTAATACCCCATCCCAAAAAGGTGGGGTATTAAATTTGGTCAGTCACCATTGACATTATTATATCTATATGATATGCTCATCATACTGAACTTTGTCAATTAGACCAAATAGATAAACAACCGATTGACCATTATAATTAGGACGAAAGGATCATAACATGAATAACTTACTACGCAATGAGCTTGCATGGCTTTTTTTACATAAAATGATGAGCCACGTCCGCGATAGGAAGAGTGGAAATTTTGATAGATCTCATTTCATGAAGCAGATAAGGTTGGCAAATAGTAAACTAACGGAAGTTTCGGAACATAAGAAGAGAGAATTTATCGGACTGCTTTGTCTGACGGATTAATTAAGCCAATTAACCATTAAACGAAAGGAATGTCATGAGAACAAAAATCATGGAAGCGTTGAAGGCGGCTCTCGGAGGATCCCGCAAGGTCAAGATAACCTTTAAGCAGGAAACAGTGACGGATCTCGCCTACCTTATGAGGATGGAACGAGTTGGTCTTATCCAACTTGACGATAATGACAAGGCCAACTTAACGCGTGTTCTTAAATTCGGCGGTTGGTGGGAGAATGATAGCAATCGCACGACCATAGTGACTCTGACAGCTCAGTTTAACGAGAATTGGTTCCTAGCCCGTATGGAGCGTGCGCTGGAAGCCATCGAAGTCGCTGGATAGTTTTTTCGAAAAACAAACAGATCAACTTTTAGAACGAAAGGAAATTGCTATGAAAAATACTCCCATCACCATAAGAAATATCACCGCTGTGTTAACCATTCTGCTCTCTCTAACAGGTGCAGGGTGGATGCTTTTAGATGGCAGTTATATTTTGGGATGTTCTTTTGGAGGATTTGGAATCTTCCTCACGATCATCTTTGTCTATAATCTGAAGGAAGAAAAACGCCGATTAACATCTTGCACTGCTCCAAAGCACGGATGGGCTAAGTGTCCAAAGTGCGGATGGCAAGGAGATGAACCATATCGGCGTGGTTGTAGCTGCTTATGTCCTATTTGTGGGACCTACGCAGTAAACGCTTAAGCTTGTCTGCCCCGGAAGCATCTCAAACCGCATGGTTCCCAAGCGGTCTTTTTTTGTGTAAAAAATTGTTTGCATCGCAAATTGAAAAATGATAAAATATATAAATTCGTATCAGTATATTAGTAAAGATTAGTAAATTAGTAGCCTATGGCTAAGGATAAGAATAACAAAAAAAATAAGAACGGGAACAGAAACAACGGCAAGAACGGAAAAGATAAGCCAAAAGACTCTGTTTTAAGTTCGTGGACTAAAAGGTGGATAAAAGCAATTCTGCTGTTTTTGGTTGCTATAATTGTTGTTTTGTCTTTCCCGTCTTTTAATAAGGCGGGTTACGCCGGTCAAATTTTTGCAAGAATTTGTGATTTTTTAATTGGAAAAGCTTTTTATACAATACCTTTATTTTTATTTGTAGCCGGACTGATTTTTTTAAAAACTAAAAAGAAGGGAAAAAATTTAGCAATGGTCTTGGCTGTTTTAATTTCTCTTGTCGGAGTTGCTGGAATCTTAGCGGTTACCCAAACAACAGGGGGTTTCATCGGATTTTGGCTGGCAAAATTGTTTATCGGTCTTTTCGGAATTTTAGTTGCTAATATTATTTTTGGCGCTATTTTATTAATTGGTTTATTTATCTTTTTGCAGTTTATATGGCAAGATTTACAGAGACATGAAAAGGAGGAAAAGGAAGCTCCAACTTTCGCAGTGAACAGGCAAGCGGATGAAAATGTGAAGATTAAGGGTATCGAGGCAGAGAAACAGGAAAAGTCAAAACCCGCGACAGCTTCAAAAATAACTTTATTCAAAAAGGGAAACGAAGAGCCGGAAAAAGCGGACATTAAAAAACCACAACAAAACAAAAATAGTTATGTCCTTCCTCCGTTGGATTTATTGAACAAAAATGAAGCGGCTCCGACATCCGGGAATATCAAGGAAAACTCGATGATAATTAAAAGCACGCTTGAAAATTTTGGCATTCCAGTTGAAATGGCAGAAGTTAATGTTGGTCCTGCTGTTACTCAATATGCTTTTAAGCCCGCAGAAGGGGTAAAACTGTCTAAAATTACAACTTTGTCAAATAATTTGGCATTGGCTTTGGCGGCCCATCCAATCAGAATTGAAGCTCCAATTCCGGGCAAATCATTAGTTGGAATTGAGGTGCCAAACAAAGTGAGGTCTATTGTCACTTTAAGAAATTTAATAACCCAGCCAGCTTATCAAAATGCCACAACTCCATTAGTTGTTGCTTTGGGAAGGAATGTTGCCGGTTCTGCTGTTTTTACAGACATAACAGAGGGGCCTCATTTATTGGTTGCCGGCGCTACGGGTACAGGCAAGACTATTTTCTTAAATACTTTAATTTTGAGTTTGTTATATAAATGCACACCGGAAACTTTGCGTTTGATTATGGTTGACCCTAAGAGAGTTGAATTCCAGCACTACAACGATATTCCGCATCTTTTGTGTCCCGTGATTTATGACGCCGCAAAAACAATAAATGCTTTGCAATGGTTAACTCATGAAATGGAAAGGCGTTTCGAAGTTTTTTCAGAAGTTCCGGCAAGAAATTTGGCTTCATATAATTCAAATAAGTCCGTAATCGCTTCCGGACTGCAGATGCCATACATTGTTTTCGTAGTCGATGAATTAGCTGATTTAATGGCGGCAAAGGGCAGAGAAATTGAGGCGGGCGTTGTAAGATTGGCTCAAATGGCAAGAGCAACCGGTATCCACCTTGTGCTGGCCACACAGAGGCCGTCGGTTGAAGTTATTACAGGCTTAATCAAGGCTAACGTGCCTACAAGAATTACTTTCCAGGTTTCTTCTCAGATTGATTCAAGAACAGTTATAGATACATCAGGGGCTGAAAAGCTTTTGGGCGCGGGAGATATGCTTTTTGCGTCGGCTAAATCAGCTAAGATCACCAGAATTCAAGGTCCTTACATTTCAGAAAAGGAAGTTCAAAAAGTCGCCACATTTATTATTGACCAAGGAAAAAAACTTGGAGACCCTCAACAAGCGCTTAGCCAAAGTTTAGAAGAAAGCCTTGAACGTTCCGAGCCCGGCAAAGACGAAGGCGGAGCAAGCGAATTTTTTGGCGGAGCCGACGAAGACCCGCTGTTTGAGGAAGTTAAAAAAATTGTTTTAGAAACCAAGAAAGCATCTGCTTCATTTTTGCAGAGGCGTCTGAGAGTCGGTTACTCAAGGGCCGCCAGATTAATTGATATGCTTGAAGAAAAGGGAATTGTTGGTCCTGCCGATGGTGCAAAACCCCGTGAAGTTTATGGAGATAAAGGTGGCAGTGTCGCTGATGTGGAGTTAGTTCCAGGCGGTGGCAAAGACGAATCAGAGGAAATTTCTAAAACAGACGTTGTAGCGGAAGAAGACGATGAGTGGAAAAAAGTATAAATATATTAATATACTACAAATTTTGCACGTGCAAAATTTGTAGTGTGCAGAATTTATGAGAAAGATTTCAACTTTAACCGGAATTATAATTATTTTTGCCGTCGCAGTTATTCTCTTCGGCGGAGTTTTTGCTTATCAATATTCTGTAATAAAAAGAATTCAACAAATAAACATAGTTCAACCCATAGACCAAACCGCTGGCTCGCCTGTCCAAAGCCAGCAGGCGACGGAGGGCTGGAAAACATATACAAACACGCAATATGGGTTTGAACTTGAGTATCCTTCTGATTGGAAGACGAGCAGTCCCTCCGCCAATAAATTATCAATATTTTGCGACCTTGCTTGTAACCAAGCCACTGGTGTCTGTAATAGGTGTAAAGGATTAGAAAGCGTGATGTTGGGTGACGTATCGTATGAAGTTGATGTTGAGGCGAGAAACAATTTAAGTTTGGAGGATTTTATAAAAGAATATAATAGTAGCGATCAATTTGGCACTAAAATAATTGATCAACAAGTATATGCTATTAATAGTATAAATAGCCTTAAGCTGATCGGTACAACGGCTTACGGTGCCAATAGAAACATTATTTTTATTACAAAAGATGGTAAAAGCTTCATAATTTATCTCGGTGAGGGAGTTGATTTGTTGCCTGTATATCAACAAATGCTTTCAACGTTTAGATTTACAAAATAATTAAATTAAAATAGCAGAGAAGAACAAGGTGTTCAGCGTAAATGAGGCAAATAATGTGACGGATATGTGTCACGGCCTCATTTCCGAAGCAATCTTGTTCGCTCGCTCACAAGACCGTGGCAAAAGAAAAAATAACAAAAAAAGAAGATACTAAAAAAGAAGTTGAAAAACAAGCTAAAGCGGTAGATAACGTGGTTAATGAAATTAAGGAGCGTTTTGGGGAAGGAGCGATTATGACAATGAGAGAAATTCATGCAGTTAATGTTGACGTTATACCAACGGGCTCTATTGCCATGGATTTAGCGCTGGGTGTGGGTGGAATGCCTAGGGGTAGAATAATAGAGATTTACGGGGCTGAATCTTCGGGTAAAACCACATTATCTCTCCACGTTATTGCTGAAGCGCAAAAAAAGGGAGGTACCTGCGCTTTTGTTGACGCAGAGCATGCAATGGACCCTGATTATGCCAAACGCATAGGCGTTGACATTGATAACCTTCTAATTTCCCAGCCGGATTCTGGCGAGCAGGGGCTTCAAATTGTTGAAACCTTGGTAAAGTCAGAAAAAATTGATGTTATTGTTGTTGATTCTGTGGCGGCTTTGACTCCGCGCGTTGAAATTGAGGGGGAAATTGGAGACCAGCATATGGGGCTTCAGGCAAGGTTAATGTCGCAAGCTTGCAGAAAATTATCCTCCATAATGGCAAAGACAAATACAATGGTTATATTTTTAAACCAGACAAGAATGAAGATTGGAATGGTTTTTGGGAATCCGGAAACAACTCCCGGCGGAATGGCGCTAAAATTTTACGCCTCGGTGAGGGTTAACTTGGCAAGAACAGCTCAGATAAAATCCGGCGACGAAATTATCGGCAACCGAGTCAAGGCAAAAGTTGTAAAAAATAAAGTTGCGGCTCCTTTTAGAACAGCAGAGTTTGATATTTATTACAACGAAGGAATTTCCAAGTCCGGCGATGCTTTAAGGGTTGCCATAGACCGCGGTTTGATAAAACAAAGTGGCAGTTATTTTACATTTAATGGAGAAAAAATGGGTCAGGGAACAGAGGGCGCCAAAAATTATTTAAAAGAGCATCCAGAAGTTATGAAAGCCATAAAAGATGAAGTTATGAAGGGCGAATTGGCTGTAATAAAAAAAGCAAAACAATATTAAAAAACAGAATTTTATGGATGAAATAAAAAAAGATTATAAAAAGTTAGCACGGTGGTCATTTTGTTTGGGGCTGAGCGGATTGATAATCGAAATTTTATTTGTAACGACTCCCATAGGACCTTTTATCCCTATTCCCATTCTCTATCTAGTGGGTCTTTCTATTCCTTTGGCGCAGATAGTAGGTTTGTTTTTAGGGATAATAGGGATTCATTCTTCTAGAAGAAAAGAAGCGATTAGCGGTATTGTTTTATCTATTATAGGATTAATTATTACAACTATAATAGTTTTTATAGGGGTAGTTATCGGATGTTGGGCAAACGGTTATAGTTACGAATTTTGTCACTATCTATGGCCTAAGGCCCCTAGAGCGTCATCTAATTAGCAATGTATGACATTATCGCCGCTGATCATTATTCCTGGTAAGCAAAAAACAGCCGAGAGGCTGTTTTTAGTTAGAAGTTAGAAGTTAGTTGTTAGTAGTTTACTTCGGTGTATACGCAAGCAAACCCATTTGGCGGGCGCGTTTTATTGCTGTGGCGATTTTTTTCTGGTGATAAGAACACAGATTTGTTTTTTTCCTAGGTTTTATTTTATAAAATCCGGAAACAAATTTAGACAACAGTTCTATGTTTTTAAAATCTACGTTATCAACATTTTTTTGGCAAAAATAGCACATTGTTGTGAATGTCTAATTAATCTAATTATTCTAATTAACCTAATCAAATCCCAATGCTTAATGTCTAATTGTTTTTAGAAATTAGGAACTAGAAATTATTTAGAATAATTAGAGCAATTAGCATAATTAGAATAATTTTAAAAGGGAATATCTTTTACGTCAATCTCTTCTGCGGCGTTGTCCTCGAACGAGACTGATTTATTGTCGTCCGGATTGTCGGCGACCGGTGGGGTGTAATTTTCTTCAATTACCGGTATGTCTTCCTGTCTGGATTGCTGTTGATCCGGTTCGGGAGACATAGCAGATGATCTTTTATAATTTGAGGCGCCCGATGGCGAACCTCCGCTGCCTTTTGGACCTAACTGCAAGAGGTCGGCGATTATTTCTGTTCTGTATTGTTTTACTCCTGCCGGGTTTGTCCAGTTTCTTGTTTTTATTCTTCCCTCAATTAAAACCAAGGAACCCTTATTTAAATATCTAGAAGCAATGTCTGCCAATTTCCCAAAGGCCACAATATTGTGAAACTCCACTTCTTCCTTTTTTTCTCCAGAGCTGGCGGTATATCTCCTGTTTGTGGCAATGCTAAAATTTGTCACTTGTTGACCTGATGGCAATGACCTTACTTCCGGGTCGCGGGTGACGTTTCCTAATATAAATGCTTTATTGAGGTTCATGGCTGTTTTAATCGTTATAGTCGTTTTATCGCTTTGCCCCGCTAAGCGGGGCTTTGCTCGTTTTAATCGTTGCGATTAGAACGGCTAAAACGTTTGGAACGGTTAGAACTATTCACCGAGGATTTCGTCTAACTCTTGTTCGATATCTTTTAATTCGACTTTTTCCTTAACCTCGGGATAGCTGATAGGTCCTTTGGGGGAAAAGGATTTCTCCTCTTTTTTGGATTCAACCTTTATTTTTGGCTCCACCTCTAAGGCGGTAGCCGGTTTTGTTTTAATCCTCATTTTTTTTCTTAATTCAGCAGATTCCTTTATTATAATCATATGGCGGACGATTTTTCCATCTTTTGCAATGATTTCTTTCAACTCAGTTATTTTTTCTGGTTCTAATTGAAATTCTAGGACGCCCAAAAAACCGGAAGCCCGTTTTTTTATTGGATAAGACAGTGTTTTGGCAACAGGATTTGATTGTTTTAAAATATTGCCTTCTTTGCTTTGGATAATAGATTCTATTTCTTTTGCTTGTGCCTCCACTTTTTCGGGCGCTATATCCGGCGAAATTATATATGTTAATTCGTAGGTCTTCATAATGGTTTTTATTCGTTATAATCGTTTTATCGCTCACTTCGTTCGCTCGTTTTAATCGCTGCGATTGAGACGAGGTCGCGAAACGATCGATAAGGCGGTTAGAACGTTTATATCGATATTATAGCAGACCATCTTTAAAAATTCAAGCCCAGTGATATAATGAGTTATATAATAAAAAAAACACTTATATATGGAAATTAATCCGACTATTTTTAAATCATACGACGTAAGGGGGGTTTATCCTTCAGAATTAAACGAGGATACCGCCTATTTAATCGGCCGCGCTTTTGCCAGGAAAGCCGAAGCAAAAAAAATTACAGTCGGTTCGGATATGCGGCTTTCAAGCCCCGCTTTAAAAAAGGCGCTAATTCGCGGAATTACTGACGAAGGCGTCAATGTTAAAGATATCGGCTTGGTTCCGATTGATGCAATTTATTTTTCGGTTGGAAAGTTGGGCGCCGAAGCAGGAATAATGATTACAGCGTCTCATAATCCACCGGAGTATAACGGATTTAAAATGGTTTTGAAAAATATGAGATGGTTGAATACGGAAGACTTACTTCAAGAAGTTAAAAATTTACCGACAGAAATTGGCGAAACAAAGGGCGACGTTGAAGAGGAAGACATTATTTACCGATATATCAATCATGTTTTAAGTTTTATTGAAATAGATAAAATTAAACCTTTTAAGATAGTAGTTGACGCGGGTAATGGCATAGCGGGGAAAATTATACCTTTTTTAACCGAGGGTCTACCTTTAAACATAATTCCTTTAAATTTTAAATTAGATGGCAGTTTTCCGGCTCATCCATCAAATCCTTTGCTGCCGGAAAGCCAAAAAGAAATTTGCAAAGATGTTGTTTTAGAAAAAGCCGATCTCGGCGTTATTTTTGACGGAGACACCGACAGGGTAATTTTTATAGACGAAAAAGGGGGCGTTATTCCTGCTGATATGACGTTGCTTTTACTGGCAAAATTATTTTTAGAAAGAGAACCCGGCGCCGGTATTGCTTATAATGTTGTTTGTTCAAAAATGGTGCCGGAAATGGTTACAGAATGGGGAGGCAGGCCTTTGAGGTCAAAGGTCGGATACCTTCATATTTCAAATTTGATGCGCGAGCAAAATGGCATTATAGGTGGCGAAATTTCTTCTCATTATTCTTTTCGAGATAACGGCTACTCTGACTCCGGATTCATTGCTTTTGTAATTGTGCTTCAATTATTGTCAAAATATAATAAGCCCCTTTCAGAGATAGTAAAACCGTTTTTTAAATATTTTAAATCTCCGGAGCAGAATTTTAAAATTAGTGATAAGGAAGCCGTTTTAGAAGAATTAAAACAAAAGTATTCCGATGCAAAACAGGATTTTTTGGACGGCATAACGGTAGAATATAAAGATTGGTGGTTTAACGCTCGCCCATCAAATACAGAGCCATTATTGCGCCTGTCTATTGAGGCAGACACCAAAGAAATTTTGGATAAAAAAACAAAAGAATTAAGAATTTTTTTTGAAAAACAATAGAAAATTATGGACATCAAATTAGCAAAAGAGACAGCCATTAAGGCTATAAGAGAAGCGGGCGATATCTTAATGTTGGGTCTTTATAAAGAGAAAAAAGTATCTTTTAAGGGCAGGGGAGATATTGTTACGCACGTTGATTTGGAAAGTGAGAAATTTATATTAGATTTAATCAGAAAAAATTTTCCGGATCATTCTATTTTATCCGAAGAATCGGGTTTTACTGATAAAGAATCTGAATACATATGGGTTTTAGACCCGATTGACGGAACAATGAATTATTATCATGGTTTTGACACGTTTTGCATTGGCTTGTGTTTACTAAAGAATGATGAATTAGTGATAAGCGCGATTTATAATCCGGTTAGAGATCAGTTTTATTTTGCGCAAAAAGGCAAAGGAGCCACTTTAAATGGGGAGATTATCAAAGTTAGCAATATGAGTATGGAAAATTCTATTATTGCCACGCATCTTTCATCCAAAAAAGATAAAAGAGACCGCATTATTTATAAATTGGAAAAAATCTGTTCTGCCGGAATGCACATTAGAATGTTGGGTAGCAGTCTTTCCGCAATCACCCATATTGCCAGCGGGAGTTTGGATGCGTTTTTTAGCGTTGATAAAACTAATCCATGGGATATTTTACCCGGGGCATTGTTTGTTCAGGAGGCTGGCGGAAAAGTTACGGATATAAAAGGGAATAAAATAGGCATCAATAGTTCCTCTGTGCTTGCTACGAATGGGAAGTTGCACGAAAAAATACTTTCATTATTAAAAGATATATAGAAATTGCTACGTAATTTATATAATTAAAAACAGCTCTACGCCTTTCGGACGAGCTGTTTTTAAATCTTTTGTAGTTTAGATTAATCCCATTTTTGAGCGGACTTCCTGCATTGTTGACTGGGCTATTGTTCTTGCCCTTGAGGCGCCTTTGCTTAAAATATCTTTTACATAAACGTCTCTTGTCTGCAACTCTTTTTGTTTTCTGCGAAAGGGCTCTAAGTAATCAATCAAGACTTTTGCCAACGATTTTTTAAAATCTCCATAACCTTTTCCTTCAAATTGTTTCTCGATTTCTTGAGTTGATTTGTCGGTAAGCAAACTATAGATGGTTAAAAGATTTGAAAGGCCTGGTTTTTTAGTGATGTTATAAATTACTTCTTTGCCAGAATCAGTTTCTGCCGACATTATTTTTTTTGTAATGTCTTCAAGCGAATCAAAAAGGGAAATATAGCTTTTTGGATCGTCAGATTTTGACATTTTCCTTTTCGGGTCGGTCAAGCTCATTATTTTAGCTCCGGCTTTTGGTAGAATTGTTTCAGGTTCGGGAAAAATTTTGCCGAATTTTTGATTGAATTTTTTAGCAATGGTGCGCGCAAGTTCAACATGCTGTTCTTGGTCTTTACCAACCGGAACAGCTTGGCCCTTATATAAAAGAATATCCGACGCCATTAAAACAGGGTAATTGAAAAGCCCGGCGTTTATATAATCTTTGTGCTGTTTGGATTTTTCTTTGAATTGGGTCATCCTGGAAAGCTCACCCATTGGAGTTATAGTTCCTAAAAGCCAAGCCAGTTCTGCATGTTCTTTTACTTCTGATTGCACAAAAATGATTGATTTTTCCGGATTTATTCCGGCCGCCAAATAAACTGCGGTTGTGTCTAGAATATTTTTTTGCAGTTCTTTTGGGTTATATGGAGTGGTTATCGCATGTAAATCAACTATGCAAAAAACGCATTCATTTTTATCTTCCAGCTCAATCCACTGCTTAACAGCTCCTAAATAATTTCCTATATGTAATCCGCCGGTAGGGCGGATGCCGCTGAATATGCGCATATTTCAATTTTCAATTTTCAATTTCTAATTTTCATTAACCTTTTAATGAAACGCTTTTTATTTAGAAATTGATAATTAGAAATTTAATAGAAATTTAAAATTAGAAATTATAAAATTTTTAGACTTCGATTACTACGGGAAGTATCATCGGTCTTCTTGATGTTTTTGTTGCCAAGAAGTCTCCAACCTTGTTTCTTATTTCGTCTTTAACATAAGTCCAGTTCACAGCGCCCCCATGACCGGCCGATTTGTCTACAATTTCAATTACTTTTTTGCGCGTTTGCGAAAGCAAGTCTTTTGATTCCCGCAGATAAACAAATCCGCGTGAAATAATATCCGGCGAGCCCCTTACTTGGCCGGTTCGTTTGTCTATTACAGCCACAATTACAAACATTCCGTCTTCGGCAAGCATCTGCCGGTCTCTCAAAACAATTTCGCCGACATCTCCAACACCTAGTCCGTCAACGAAAACATAATTTGTCGGTACTTTTTCTTTTAATATTTCGGCCTGTCCGGCGACAAATTTTATAACGGAGCCGTTGTCGGGCACAAATATTCTGTCTTTTCTAAACGCCATTCCTTGGGCAATTTTTGACGCTTCTTTCAGCATATAATGGTTGGCATAAACAGGAATAAAATAATCCGGCTTGATTTCTCTAAGCATTTCTTTTATGCCGTCTATGTTGCTGTGCCCTGAAATATGCACATCAATAATTTCTGAATGATAAACATTGTCAGACTGGCGGTAAAGATTATCTTTGACCCGCTGGACCGTGCGTTCGTTGCCCGGAATTACAGATGAAGAAAAAATAACAGTGTCCTCTTTTTTGATTTTAATAAAGCGATGGTTTCCGGCAACAATTCTTGAAAGCGCCGCCATTTCTTCTCCTTGCCCTCCGGTGCAAACTATGACAACTTTGTTGTCCGGGTAATCGTGAGCTTTGTCTATGGGAATTATAACGCCTTTGGGGATTTTTATGTAGCCCAATTTCGTTGCCAGTTCTATATTTAATTTCATTGAAAAACCATCCAAAGCTACCTTTTTGTTGATTTTTGTGGCAAATTCCAGTATCTGCCTTATTCTTTGAATTTGCGAAGAAAAAGTGGTTATAATAATTCTGCCGGGAGCTTTTGTTATTAAATTATAAAGATTGTTCAGCATTTCCTCTTCTGTGGCTAATTCTTTGGATTTTGTGGCTCCCAAAGATTCCAGCATTAAAATTGTCGGTCTTTTTAATCGGGACAAATGAGAATAATCAATGGCCTTCCTGCCAACAGGGTCCTTTTCAATCGTCCAGTCCCCAGGATGTATTATTGTTGCTACCGGCGTTTCCAAAATAACTCCAACCGCATCCATAATGGCGTGCTCAATTTGAAAAAAAGAAAGGGTGAAAGCGCCGAGGTTCATTTTCTGCTGTAAATCTTTTACATAAACTGTTCTTAGTTTTTTTGAAGCCCCTTTTTGCAAGTCTTCGACGCGGTGTTTTACCATTTCGAGCGTAAGCGGTCTGCCGATTATTTCCGGATTTCCAAGTTTTGGCAATAATATTGCGGCAGCTCCAATATGGTCTAAGTGTCCGTGGGAAAATATGACCCCGCGAATATTTTTTTCTTTTCCTTTTAAATATTCAACATTAGGAATTATATAATCAATTCCCGGCATATCTTCTTCGGGAAATTGCAGACCCATATCCAAGATTACAATATCTTGTCCATACTCAAAAACAGTCATATTTCTTCCGACTTCTTCGCATCCTCCGAGAGGGATTATTTTTAAACTATTGTCTCCACGCCAAACCCTTTGCCCTTCCGAAGCTTTAGCGAAGGAGGGTTTTTTTGGCGCAGGGTTTATTTCTTGCCAATTTTCTGTTGGCCTAGGACTTCGTTTGCCCTGAGTCCTATAAAAGGGTTTCCTAGCAGTGGCTAGGGATTTTTGTATCATCATATTATTTTATAATTATGAGCGAGGGAGGATTGAAAAAATAATTTTCATTCCGACCGAGCGATTAATTATATAAATTGCCGAAGCAATTTCTATTTTTATATTCTTGCACCCTTCTTATAAAAATTATATAGAAGGCTTTATATATTTATTAATTTTATTTTTGTAATCATTAAAGCTTGTATAAAGTTCTGCTGAAAAGCCGAAATTTTTCGCCGCTTTTATATTTTTTTCGTCATTGTCCCAGCACAAGACGCTTTTTTTGTCGGGCATACCAAACTGGTTATAAATTGTCTGCCAGAATTTTTGTTGTGATTTTGAATATCCTATGTTGCAAGTGGAAAAAATGCCGTCAAAAATATTTTTAAAATTTAAAACATTTTCAAAATATTTTGTTCTGTATTTTTCATTGTTGGTGGCAAGGTAACATTTTATTCCTCTGATTTTTAATTCTTTTATATTTGCAAGCATTTCTTGATTGAGATTGCTGTCAAATTTAAACCAATAATCTAAAAATTCATCTGTTGATCCCTTCCATTCCCATAAAGGAAAATATTTTTTTAAAGATTCTTTTGTGTCGGCTTTTCCAATTTTGCAAAGCTGGAATTCATTTTTGAAAAAAGAGGTAATTTTTTCTAGCGGAATGTTCCAATCTTTCGCAAAGTATTCGCTGGGAAGAATTCCACGGTTTATAACCATTCCATCGGCATCAAAAATAATTATTTTTACCATAATATAGAGAGAAAGTTGTGCGGGTGGAAGGATCCCGGTAGTAGAAACTGCGGTTTCACTACGGGGCAGGTTTGCACCTTCATACTAATTTTATTTATATTCTATTTGTGCCCGAGGTGGGATTCGAACCCACAACCCGTGAGGGATATGTTCCTGAAACATACGCGTATGCCGATTCCGCCACTCGGGCAAAATTAGTACGGGATAAATCTGCTATGGATTTTATCCAGCACTAATGCAAAGCATTAGTGCTGGATCATACCCGCCGGTTTGCAAATTGCTACTTCCAAACCCTGCGAGTTTGTACGTACCAATTTTGTATATTTTCAAATCTTTTTGCCGGGTCAACAATTTTTGTCGTGTCAATTCCTTTTACTTTTTCAGAAATCCAATAAACATAATCGGGATTATACAAAAATAGGGCAGGGGCGTCAGTGAGTATTGTGTTCTGTAGTTTTTCGTAATCTTGAGATCTGGCGGAGCTGTCCAAAGTTTCTCTGGCGTCTTTTAATAATTGGTCGGCGGTTTTATCTTGGTATTCCGAAAGATTTAATCCGGGATCATTTATCTGCGTGGAATGCCAGAAAGGATACAAATCCGGCAACATTCCAAGCGCCTGTCCGTAAAGCAGGGCATCGTAATCCCTGTTTTTAATAATATCTTTTAAGTCTGAAAGTTCTACTGTTTTTATCTGAACCGTTACTCCAACTTTTTGCCAATAATCTTTTAAGAGGTTTGCCGCCGTTACCAATTCCGGCTGGTCTATTGTTGTTAAAGTAAATTGAAGGGGAATAGAAGTGTTTTGTTGAGTTAGACATAAGGCGTTAAGCTCTTTTCTGGTGCCGGCGCCGACTTCTCCGGTGGTTGGAACGTTGGGTAAATATTTTTTTTGAAATGCGGTAACCGCATTTCCGGTTCCTGTCCCATATTTTCCGCTGGTTTCTCCTTGCAAAAGAGCCTTAAAGCTCGGGTCTAATTTGGACAGACACCCCTGAAGTTCTATAACTTCGTTTCCCTTGGATCCTGCCGACAGATAACTTTTAAACTGAAATGCCGGAGTCTTGTTGTTTGCTTTTGCTCTTTGTCCGGCATCTGAAATTTTGTATCCGGACTTATCTAAAAGTTTGTTTGCCGCATTTGTATTAAAATTGTAAGTTACCGTAGCGTCAGAATAACCGAAATAATCTGGCAAAATTGGAGAGTCAACAGCCGAAATTCCTTCTTTATATGTGTCCATTATTTTTTGTAACAGCTCGGATTTATTAACGGAATAATTGAGAGCCTGAGTTATGTTGCTGTCAGATAAAATTTTGGAATCTTGAGTGTTGAAGAAAACCGCGAAATATCTTGGCATAGAAGAAGAATAAACGTCAAATTTTTCATTCGTGTTCCAGCCTTGGCTTATTTGCTTTTGCACTGAAGCCTCGTTACCATCTGTATCCGAGATAGAGAAACCATCAATTGTCTTTTGGTTGGCGGCATTTATCAGGTCGTTTTTATTAGCAAAAAAATCAAAATTAATTTTGGATATGTATGGCAATTTGCCGTAGTATTTATTATTGGCCGTTAAAGATAAACTTTTTATAAAACCATTATTATTTTCCTTTATGTCGGAAAAGGCGTATAAACCCGATCCTATCGGCTGTAGATTATAAGGAGACAGGGCAAAATTTTCAGCTAAAACATTTTTCCAAATATGCTGAGGGATTATTTTTATGGTGCAGTTTTCCAGAAAGGAATTGTATGGAGCGTCAAGGGATAGAGTAAAAGATTTATTGGATATTTTTTCTGCGTCCACGTCCAGCCAATTTGCCCTTAAAGGACTTTTGTAATCTGAGTTTTGGATCGTTTTTATTGTGTAAATGACATCGTCGGCTGTTAATGGTGCTCCGTCCTGCCAATAAAGATTGTCTTTTAATTGGAAGGTGTAGGTTTTGCCGTCATCTGAAAGTTGATAGCTTTTTGCTAGATCATTTACTATTTTTCCGTTTTTATCGTAAGTCATCAAGCCAGAATAGATCAAGTCAATCAATGTTCTGTCGACATCATCGGTTTCTCCGTAAACAGGATTTATAAACCTCGGCTGTCCGACGACACCCTCTGTATATGTTCCGCTGTAATCGGGAGTTAATTTTGTATGATTTATGTAAAAATCAGTTGCAAGATATATTGCAGAAAAAAAAGCTAAAACAACAAAAACTAAAAAAAATATTCTTTCAGTTCCCTTTAATATTTTAAAAAGTTGTTTCCACTGGGAGAACTTAGGAAACTTCATTCTTAATTTGAAATTTGAAATTTATAATTTGAAATCAATTTAAAATTAAATAATTCGAAATGTTTAAAACACATTTTCAAATTAAAAATTTAGTCATTAAAAATTGATTAAAAATTTTAAATTAAAAATTAAAAATTTACGGAAGGAGTATATTTAATACGCCCAAAACAAGAAAAATGGTTACGACTACAATTGTTGCGTAATATATTTTTTTTTGCGCTCCACGTTTGGTTGAGTAAACTTCACCTCCACCGCCAAATCCGGCGCCCAAGGCAGCTCCTCTTTGCTGTATGGCAATAAGCACGATTAAAATTATAGAGACTGCAATTTGTGAGTAAAATAATATGGTGTTCACGAATTTTTAATTTAAAATTTTTAATTTAAAAACAATTTTGAATTTTAAATGATAAAACGTGTTTTTAAATTAGTGCTTTTAAATTGTTTTTGAATTTTAAATTTGTTATTTTAAATTAATTATGTTTTGTTAAGAAAAATCCGATAATTATATTCAATCCCCAGATAATTAATGTTGTGTATAGAAGTGGCAGGAAGAGGGGGACGTAGAGCTCGTCAAATATCATATCTAAAAGCCATATCAAAGCCATATCTATTACTATAGTGAAAAGTCCAAGCGAGATTATTTCTAGGGGCAGAGATAAAGTTTTCAAAATCGGTTTTAGGAAGTAGTTTATTAAACCCAAAACAATTCCCAAAATTAAGATAATTTCCCATTGGACCGTTAAAGCGAAACCGAAAAAGTTTGATGTTGGGTATGCCCTGATTACGACTCCGTGCACAAACAACGACGATAGCCATAGCCCCAATATGGCAGCAATAATTTGAGAGAATAATTTTCTCATCTGATTTATGAGCTGAGCGAATAAATCACCTTTACATTCATTATTATAGCAAACTTTTCACCAAATTGCAACAATCAATGTAATAATGACTCTTTCCTCAACTTCTTGTGGTAAGCGATGGCAAATCTATGCGCCTCGTCATCTAACTGTAAGATCAAATTATAAATTTCTTGGGGTAAAGATTTTAACGGGACAAATCCTTTTCTGCCCTCAATATATAAATCTTTATCCCGTTTTGCAATTGAAATAACCCTTATATTCTTAAATCTTAAATCTTTATTCTTAACTCTTATCGCAATATTTAGCTGAGCAATTCCTCCATCAATAAGCATTGCCTCCGGATATTTCCATTCAGGATGCGCGAATCTTCTTTCCAAAGTTTCTTTCAACATTGCGATGTCGTTAGGCTTGTCTCCAGTTTTTATGCGGAATTTTTTATATTGGCTTTTATCGGGTTTACCATTTATAAAAACAACCATAGAGCCAGTAGCAGATTTGCCCTGAATATTTGAGATATCATAGCATTCAATTCTATGAATATCTTTTTTTGTCCCTACGATTTTTTTTAAAATTCTTGCAACGTCTGACGTTTCAAGATCTTGCAACGTCAGACGTTGCAATTCTTGTTGGCCTATTATAGAAGTGTGTGACATTACTTGTTGTAAATTAGAAATTCTGTCTCTAATTTTCGCCGCTTCTTCAAATTTATTATCTTTTGAAAGCTCGCCCATTTCTTTTTTAAGCGAGTTCAAAACTGCGACTCTTTTACCTTTTAGAATTAAAATCAATTTTTTAATATTTCTGCGGTATTCCCGCAGCCCCTCCGAAGCCTTTGGCGAAGGAGGGTTTTCAAATAATTCTGGCCCCGGGCATAATCCCAAATGGCACCAAGTACATTTATTTTTAGGATGTTTTTTTGTGGTGTAGTAGGGGAATGGCCGCCTTAAAAATCGCAAAGTTTTCTTCAAAGCTATTCCTTCCACGAATGGTCCAATATATTCGCTGTCGTCATTGCGAGGAGGTCGCAACCGACGAAGCAATCCCTGAAGTTGAGATTGCTTCGCTTCGCTCGCAATGACGGGTTGCGATGGCTGGTGGGTGATGAAAATATAAGGAATTTTATTCTCATTTTGCGCAATGACAACGTAAAAATAGTTTTTGTCGTCCCTCCATACTACATTAAATTTTGGCTGGTATTTTTTTATTAGATTAGCTTCTAATATCAACGCCTCAATTTCCGAATCGGTTTCCAAATATCCAATTTTATCAACCTTATCTATAAATAGATCATCTCTATAGCTTGGCTGTGAAAAATGATTTTTAACCCTGTTTTGTATATTTATTGCTTTGCCGATGTAAATAGGGTTTAGGGTTGAGGGTTTAGGGTTTATTTTTGAGTACGAATAAAACGAATAAACGCCGGCCACTTTTGGTAAGTCATTGCTTTTATCTTTTAGGATAATCTTAAATCTATCCATAAAAATATATTACTATAAAATGTCCCGATTTGAAAGTTATTCACAGCGAAAATTTGACACAGGGCTTGCAAAGTTGGCTGGGGAGGGTATTATAAGATAATACAAATTAATTTTCAATTTTCAATTATCAATTTTCATTAAATTTTCAATTAAATAATTCTTAAATTTAATAGAAATTAGATATTAGAAATTAGAAATTCAATATGAAGATAAGATCCCTCGTAGTTACAGCTGTTTTAGCAACAGCAGTTTTGTGTTTTGGCGGAGTAGCACAAGTTCAAGCTGCTGCTTGCTCGCCAACAGATGCCGCCTGTTTAACAAATTTACTTTCTCAATTGCAAACGCAGTTGAGCCAGTTACCGGTAACCACCCCTCCATCTTCGCAAGCTTTAATGTTGCAAATTGATATTCTGCAAACCCAGTTGGAGTTACAACAATTGCAGGGTACAACTCAGCCCTCTATTACCGTCACTTCGCCGAACGGAGGAGAAGTGTGGCAGATAGGAACTTCGCAAACAATTCAATATAGTACTTCTACTAATATGCCAGGTGCTGGAACCTGCGTTGATTCTTATGCCGTAGATTCCAATGGAAATAAAACTCCACTAACGGTGGGGAATTATATTGGCATACAAAATGCTCTTACTTTTCAATTAGTTCCTGATAATTCAAATAATATATTTAATGGAGCTCAAGTATTAGCCGGTACTTATAAAATAGAGCTAGACGTTCATTATTGCGCTGAAACTAACAATGCTTTTATAACTTCTGGCACGAGCAATGGCTATATAACTATTGTTGCGGCAACTCAAACCACAGACAATTCAGCATTAATTGCCCAGTTGCAGGCAGAAATTCAGTCATTGATGCAACAAATCGCCGCACTCCAAGGTCAACAAGGCACAACTCAAACGTGGTGCCATACTTTTACCAAATATCTTGTAGCGGGTTCTACGGACGCAACAACGGGAGGAGAAGTATCTGATCTTCAAATAGCTTTAGACAAAGCTACATCAATGGGATTAGGTAATGCAATACCCGATGTTAGCGGAATTTTTGATGATAGTACTGCCGCAACAGTAGTTCAATTTCAAGGAACATACGGAATCACACAAACCGGCACAGTCGGGCCGAAAACAAGAGCAAAATTGAATTCGCTGTATGGATGTAGAAATACGGTCTGTCCTCTATACGTAACGCAAGTTTGCGGTTCAGACGGCAACACATATTCGGGGAATTCTTGTCTTGGATATGGAATGCCATCGGGCGTTACTGTTGCCAGCCAAGGAGCGTGTATAACGAAGACAGCACAGCCTTCCATCACCGTTACTTCGCCGAACGGCGGAGAACAGTGGGTGTTAGGGACTAAACAGACGGTCAGTTATAGTATTTCTTCCAATATGCCACACGCGGGCGTTTGCATGGAGGCTTATGCGGTGGATTCTAATGGAAATAAAACCGATTTAGGTGGAGGTATGTCAGTATCTACTCCTATTACTGTTGATTTGGGAACTGGCATATCGATTCATTCGGTTAATCTGACGCCAGGGAATTACAAAATAGAGATAGATGCCAGTTGGTGCGCCGAAACCACCACTGGACTTATAGCTTCTGATACTAGCGATAACTATTTCACCATTGTTGCGCCGACGACAACGACTTGCACGGACTCTGATGCAGATGCTGCCCATCCTAGTGGATTGAATTATTATGTTAAGGGAAATATGTCTTTTAAATTTCCAGATGGGTTAATGGGAGTATCTACCGATACTTGTTTTACAACTGGAAATAGGGACTCTACTGCTCCTGCGGAGTGTTTAGGGTCGGACGGTACCGGAAATGGTAAATGTATAAATGAAAGTTATTGTCCAAGTCCAACTCAAAAGGGCTATATTATAACCTTATGTCCAAATGGATGTTCAGATGGCGCTTGCATTACTTCATCTTCCACCCAGCCCTCCATCACCGTCACTTCGCCGAACGGTGGAGAAACGTACAAAATTGGGGATACTATTCCAATTAAATTCAGCACAAATATTCCAGAGAATCAGACTCCAAATGGCGTGACGCTTCAACTTTACAGAGCCCAAAAAGGAACCCCTGGTTATGTCAGCGATATAATTAAAAACTATATTGCTGGTTCTCCGTATAATTGGACAATTCCGAGCAGCCTTGCTCCAGACTTGTATTATATTTATGCATCTGCAACAGTTACGGGTATTTCACTGCCAGAAGGAGGTGTTTCAGATTTCAGCGACAATTATTTCACCATTGTTGCTCAGGGCTCTAATCTTACGCCAGTCATAAATGGTATATCTGCTCCAACAACATTAAATATTGGACAAACGGGGACCTGGACAGTTAATGCTTCAGATCCGCAAAATGGGCAGTTGAGTTACTCTGTAAGTTGGGGCGACACGTTGTCAGCCGCAACAGTTTCTGGAAATTCAGCGAATCAATCTTTTGTTCAAACTTCTACATTCACACATTCTTATTCATCGACCGGAATATACACAGTTGCATTCACGGTTAAAAACAGCGCCGGTTTAACTGCGCAGACCAGTTCAACAGTTCAGATTGGAAATTCCACCCAGCCGTCCATCACCGTCACTTCGCCGAACGGGGGAGAAACTATTTTGTTGGGCGCAAGTGGAGGGACAAATGATTTCAGAACAACATGGACATCGTCTAATCTGTCGGGTAATGTTTCTGTATATCTTAATTTTACAGACGGTAGAACTTGTTTGCTGGGCACCGCTCCTGTATCTCAGGGATATTTTTTAACAACACTTGGCAATAATTACCAATGTCCGAACATTCCTATTTCTGTAACTCCTGGACAATATAAAGTTTTTCTTAACACTGATACTCCAGATACTACGCCAAATTCTCTATTTGGCATACATGATTCCAGCGATAATTATTTTATCATCGTTGCGCCGACGACCATTCCTTCCATCAACTCAATATTGCCAACATCTGGTCTTGCGGGTTCATCAATCACTATTAATGGAAGTGGGTTTAACAGCGGAGATAGTATCCATTTAACATCTGGTTCTGTAGGTCAGTATGTAACTCCAAGCTCAATAACCGCGAGTCAACTTACATTTAATCTGCCCGCTGGAATTCCGCCTACCGGTTATAATATAGTTAATATATTAGTACACTATGGTCCGATTAGCAGCAGCGGAGTCCCAGCTAGTGGCGGTCTTGATAGTAATTCCGTTACATTCACCGTAACTTCTACCACCCAGCCTTCAATCACCTCGATTTCACCGACCTCTGGCGTTGCAGGTTCATCGATTACTATAAACGGGACCGGACTTGATGGTTCAGACAGAATCGTCTGGAGCGGTTACGACAATGCTGGAGCAGGTTATGGTCTTACTTTGTATCCAACAAGCGCAACTCCAATGCAAATAATTTTTTCTGCTCCAACTCTGATGAGTTCAAGCAATTCGGGTACCTTTAATGTATATTTGCAAACTGTAAATAACAAAGTAAGCAATACTGTGCAGTTCACCATTGTTGCGCCGACAACCGGCGGCGGAGGAGGTCAAACAATAACTTGCAGTACAAACTCTCAATGCGGAACCAACGGAGTAGCAGGAAGTTCTTTTTGCCAAGGCAATAATGTCTATCAAAGCTATACAGCCTACACCTGCAATAACCCGGGAACAGCATCAAGCTCGTGCACGAGTTCAACAACACCTCAGCTACAAACAACCTGCACAGCCAACCAGGTTTGTGCTAGTGGCAGTTGTGTTAATCAAACAATAACTTGCAGTACAAACTCTCAATGCGGAACCAACGGAGTAGCAGGAAGTTCTTTTTGCCAAGGCAATAATGTCTATCAAAGCTACACAACCTACACCTGCAATAACCCGGGAACAGCATCAAGCTCGTGCACGAGTTCAACAACACCTCAGTTACAAAACACATGTGTGGCAAATCAAACGTGTACAAATGGTAGTTGCGCAATTATAAGTTCAAATCCGCCGTGTACTGGCATGACATGGAATTCTACAATTATTAATCCTATCTCAAGCCAATATCCAAATGGTCAAGGAACATGTGTCGCCAATCCGCCGTGTACTGGCATGACATGGAATTCT
>Ga0182027_10004104_pt1 | contig 22743 bp, 13 predicted proteins | sample 712E1DmetaG_FD_121300 | JGI IMG/M metagenome (GOLD analysis project Ga0182027, IMG submission 121300) | Permafrost microbial communities from Stordalen Mire, Sweden - 712E1D metaG (Illumina Assembly) | ecosystem: Environmental > Terrestrial > Soil > Wetlands > Permafrost | place: Sweden... | reverse complement strand
CTTGGTCTTGCAGCTTGCGGGCACCGGAGAGGTCTCCCTGGTCACCGAGCGTGTTCGCGAGGTTACCGGCTACATCGAGCGTGTCGGGGTGTTCGGGCCCGAGGATGCGCCGCATAGCCTCCAGGACTTGGTCTTGCAGCTTGCGGGCCCCGGAGAGGTCTCCCTGGGCCCGGAGCATATTCGCGAGGTTGCCGGCTACATCGAGCGTGTCGGGGTGTTCGGGCCCGAGGATGCGCCGCCTGGCCTCCAGTACTTGCTCTTGCAGCTTGCGGGCCCCGGAGAGGTCTCCCTGGGCCGGGAGCATGGCCGCGAGGTTGCTGGCTGCATCGAGCGAGTCGGGGTGTTCGAGCCCGAGGATGCGCCGCCTGACCTCCAGTACTTGCTCTTGTAGCTTGCGGGCACCGGAGAGGTCTCCCTGGGCAAAGAGCGTGATCGCGATTCGGGATCGAAGCTCTGAAGCTTCCAACAGGGTCGGACTGGCTGGCGAGGTCGGCTCGATCGCCGCGGCCAAGGCATGTGTATGCGGGACGAGGGAATTGACAAGCGGCCAGGCCTTGGGATCCTCCAGAGATTCCTTGTCGAGCAGAGCCAGAATTGGCTCGTCGAGTTCGCGCAGCTCTGCTTCGGGGTTCTCGGACTGCGCTCGGACGAAGTTGGCCAGAACCCGGTGCATGCGGCCATAGGACTGGACGGGAGTGCCTGAGACCGGCGCGACGAACGAGCGGCCGACGAGGGCAGCCCGTGCCTCACCTGGTGCGAGCGTGTCGCCCAGGGCATCGATGAGCACCTCGGGAACGGGATCGGGGGCCAGGCGGGCTACTAGACGGGCGAGGCGTTGGGCCGCTGGCGAAAGGAGCGAATAGGAGAGGGCGAAGGCCTCGGTGATGCCTCGTAGGCTGCCCTTGGGGACCTGGTCGCGCAGAGCCTCCATCTGCTCGTCGAGCGGCCCAGTGGTTTCCATGCCGGCCTTCGCAATATCGCGAAGCTTGCTCACAGGCAGCGCTGCCAACTGCAACGCGCTGTTGAGAAGAACGAGCGCGAGTGGGAGACGACCTACCCACTCCGCGATCGCTGCCCAGTCCTCCTGGGGGAGACTCGTCCGATCGAGTTTCTCAGTCAGAACCGCAATGGCAGCTTTTGGCTCGAGTTCCGGCAGGCTGATCCGCTCGACCCCATCAGAGAAAGGCACCTTCAGGCGCGACGTGACGAGCAGGGCGACACGACCCGGAGCTGGACACCAGTGGCTAATCGGCTCGGGTGAGGTGCCGTGCGCAGGCTCGGGCATGTTGTCGACGACGAAGAGAGCCGGCGTTTTGGCCGGGATCTGGCACAGGGCGTCGGCGACCCTTGCCGAGACATCGACGTTGCTCTTACGTAGTTCGACAAGGTCTGGGGTGCCGGGGCGCAGCGCCACGAGGATGCCGTGGAGCTGCTCCTCGAGCCGCTCGGGTGACGTGTCGGCGTCGACCCAGAACAGACCTCCTGGGTACCGGTGCCCGTACTTGTGAACGTACTCGAGCGCGAGGCGGGTCTTCCCAATTCCGCCGAAACCATCGATGCCTACTGTGGGCCTGGTTGTTTCGGGCGCCGGCAGCCTGGCGCCAAGCAGATCGTGCATGTTCGCGAGCACACCTGAGCGGCCAGCGAAACCAGGGCCTGACCGGAGCGGCAGAACCGACGGATAGACGGGCCGCGACGCAAGAAGCGCCTGATGGGCCGCCGCCTCGGGTCGCGGGAACTGGGCCGAAAGCCAGGGCCAGATCACCACCGCAAGGAGGGCCTCGACTGCCCCAAAGCCCGGCCCCGACCGGGGTGCTGCCCGCCAGTTGCATGACGGCTGCGAACAGAAGCAAGCCAACGACGACCAGAACCGCCAGAGTCACCTTCAGCGGGCGAGGCCATTCCCTCATTGGTAGCACCTCAGGACCGGTCCGCGGTTCCACTGCTGCGAGTGTAGCGGGCACGTACCGTCACGGGTCTTCTGGCCGGCCGCGGTGTCGCTGAGACCCCTTGGAGGGTCACTCGACTAAGGCTGCTAAGCGATCAGTCTAGGCGGTGGTAGTTAGCGAGCAAGTCGCGCTCGGGAAGAGTTCCCTCGTCCGTTCGATGGTATGGCTGAAGCTTCTCAATGGCCTCGATCCAACGAACATCCACTCCCCTGGGCGCGATCCTTACGTCTTCATCCCATTTCTTGCCAGGCGCCGCCCGTATGGGGAACGCGTTGCTCCTAGTTGGACGATTGCGTACCAAAACCGGTCCAGCGACCCAGCTGCCGAGTGGCCGCACTCGGCCGGATCTGCGCAGCGCGCCATGAGTGAACCAGACACTCCACCAAACCTCCGTGTCGAGGGATTGGACGAGATGGTCGGGGCTCTTGTCGCGGGGTAACCGGGCGTCGGAAGTGGTGATGGGAGGGGCGAGTGGATTAGAGCCGACACAACGTCGCCATCATTGCTGATCCCGGTCGCGAACATACCGAGCTACGTTGGTCGGGTCTCGAAGACGGCTTAAGGGTGTCAATGGCCGTGTGAAAGTCGGGCGGCGAATTAAGCGAAATGCGCAACTACGGTCGGCCCCACAACGGCCTTGCGAACCCCTATCCGCGGACCCCGGCGATGGCTGCTGGCATCGCGGATCGCGTCTGACCTGCAAGGACATCGCGGCGCTACTCGACTAACGGCGATTTGCCAGGACCGATTGCGCGCTTCGGCCGGTCGATCCTCTTCATCGAGCGATGGGTCTGCTTGAGGGCCGATCGGGCATCGTTGATGTCCCCGGCGGACGGGAGGTCTTCGGGGCGAGTATTGCTCAGCTTGATCATCGTATGGCGGACTGTGCGACCGACTTCGGTTGCCGTCGCCTCCAGTCGCTTCTGCCCGGTTACGCCTTCGTTTTGGATCTTCGCGTCGGTCTGCGTGATGCGGAACAGGTTTGCGGCCAGCTCCGTGCTATGCATGAAGTCCAGCGGACTCCGCTTCGGCGGTACGCCCTTAATTTCACGCAATCGGTTGAGGTTTACGTTGTACATGCCGCGGTAGCCGGCGTTCTGGAAGAACGCAAAGTCCTGAGCCGTCTCTATGCCCGCAGCCTTGGCGGTAGCGGACAGGCTCTTCTCGCCATCCGAGATTTCCCCACGGATGACGATGCGGTCCATCTGCTCCGGGGCGCTGACGTAATCCTGGAGCGTATCGGCCAGACCGGCTAGGTACGCCTGAACGCGGGCCACCTGCGGCTTCTTGGAGTCCGCGTTCATCGCGACCAAGAAGCATGCGAATCGACTTAGTTTCATGTCGGCCGGTGCATGAAGGGTCGCGGCAATGTCCGCGAAGTTCTCGGCCACCGGGATGCCCGCACGCATTGAGGCAGCTATCGCTCGATCTATCGGTCCTTTGTGGAAGCCGTTGTAGTCGGCATAGCCAAGAAAGGAGGCATACTCCCGCGCGTACCAGCACGTGTCCCCGTTGACGTGCGCAGCCTGCTCGAAAGCGAGCGGGTCGAGTTCGGTTGGTTCCATGCCCCTGCTGCCTCTCTCTGAACATCCGGCGGGGAGTGCCGCAAGTCTAGGGCGTCGGGGCCGACCCGACCAGCCCAAACCGCTTTACTCCGAGGTCGTCGAATAGCGCTCCTTTCCTCGGCTTCGGCCGGATGCTCCCTCGACCCGGATCTCAGTCCTTCCCGTGCCCATTCGGCCTCGAGTCAGACCGCCGTGCAGCCGAACTTGCGCAGCGTTACCGAGAAGCGCCCCTGGGCGCGCGGCCTACGGAGAAAGCCGCGCCTGCTGGCCCATCGGCAGGCTCGCGGATAGGACGACTGGGCTTCTCCTCCTTGGACAGCGAGCCGCGCCGGGCTAGGATGGACGCTGAAGCCGGAGGAGCGCGGGGCAGACACTCGGCGCGATGCTTCAGTGGAGGTGGCACATGGACGAGATCATGTTGGGGATCGATCCGCCACGACCTCGGCCGCCGATAGGTGAGCCCCCGAGGCCACGCCCTCCGATAGGAGAGCCACCGCAGCCGCGCCCGCCGATAGGTGAGCCACCGCGGCCGAGGCCGCCAATTGGGCCCTATTAGGCCCGATCAGCGGAACGGCGGCTTGCGCGGGTTTCGTCGTCGCGATCCGCCGCCTCGTCGCCATTATTGAATGAAGGGCGTCGTATTGCCGCGGCTAGAATCTGCAGCTCGACTCGAATAGGGAATCCAGCACTGAGTCCAAGAAGCGAAGCCTAGAGGCCACCGAGTGCCCACCAAGAACGAGATTCTCCAGGCGTCCCTGACCATAGCCAGCATCGCGGTCGCACTGGCCGTTGTGCTGCCATCTTTCGCGCCTTTCGGGCCAGTCCTGGCATTCGACCTTGGGTCGGCTCACCGTGAGATCCCGTTCATCCCGACAGTCATGCTGGTGTCTGGTCTCCTAGCGCTGGCGGCAGGGATCCGAGCGCTCGACGAGATTCGGCGCGAGCATGGCCTCTCGATACCTCAGTTCTTCCAGGTCTCCGGCTCCTCGCTTGGTTTGCTGGTCGCCGCGATGTTCATGCTCGGCGGAACGTATATCGTCGTGCTGTGGGGATTGGCCGATCGAGCAAAGGTTGTGACGCCATGACTGTGGTAAGTGGTCCTGTGGCTTCGATCTTGTTCTTGCTCGTAGGGGTTGCCTTGATGCTGCTCGGTATCCCCGGCTTGATGATCGCCGGAGCAGCTCTCATCCTCTTTGGCCTGTTCTCGCCCTTGCTAATTCCGGTTGCGGTTCGATCGTCAGCGAGAACAGCCGGAGAGACCTTGCCGTCTCGCCGAGCGGCCGGCTTTGTGTTCGGTTCACCTGTGAGGAGTGGCGAGGTCCCCAAGTCGGAGGAAATCGCCCGTCACCTCGATGAGGCACGGCGCCTGCTGGCTGATGACGACGACCCCAACGCCTCAAAGGACCCAGGCAAGGGGTGAGCCGGGAGCGACCACGGGGGTTCTGTTTTTCCTGCTCAACCTCGCTTGCTCCTGCAGATCCAGCATCCCGACCGACGAGCAGTATTCCCTCCGCCTGGCCTTCACTGGTGCCCGAGTACGGTCTGGACCATGTCCGCTCCCAGCCTGTCCTGCGGCTGTGGTACTGGCCGATCCCTTGGGAAGACGTTCTTCAGCGTCTACGCGATGTGGGCGCGACGGCCTCGCCTTCTGAGCGAACCCGTGCCCCCCGCATCGAAGACGCCTTCTCCAATTTCGTCTTCATGCATGAGATGGGCCACCTCTGGTATCTGGACTGGACGCCCGCCAAAGAGGTCGCACGGACCGACTTCGCGACCAGCTATGGCCTGATTGCCGCACTCATGTACTCGCATCGAAGCGATGCCAACCTCCGCAGGATCTGGACCAGGCTTCAGGCCTCAGAAGACCGCATAGACGCATCCACAGAACGCATTGGGCTGGTTGAAGAGTTGGTGGCGACCGCCGCGGCAGTTGAGGCTATTGCCAGCCAGACGGGACCGGGTGAGCGGTGGGCCGAGTGCGTCGACGAGATGGAGGTGTTCGTTGAGGAGGTCCTCAAGGCAGAGGAGAGCAGACTTCCCGGATTCACGGACCTGTTCCCGACCGCTCGTAGCCTCATCAGGGAGATCCGCGGCAACCCGGCCGTCGTGGCCGCCGTGGTGCCATTGCTCCAACGTGTTGGCGTCGGGTCTAACCCTGCCCCCGACGAGACTGCCACCACACTAGAGTCGCTGTGGCATCTTCTCCAGGGAGCTACGTCGGCTGATGAGAAGCTGCGGCGCCTGCGTCAACTGACTGCACAGCACGACCACGAGTGGGAGGGCGCACTCGTCCGTCAGATCGAGAACATGGTCGAAAACGACTCCGACCGCGACACGATGAATGTCCACAACTTCGCCCGACGATTGTGGCTGATATCGAAAGGAGAACCGGAGAATCCGATCGACAGGAGCCCGGCCGAGGTGGCTGTATCGATCGTAGCCAAGTTGAGGCGCACGATCGCTCGGGGAGACCGAATTGGGCCTGGATCGACCCTGATCATCCAGCCGACGACGCTAGGGCCAGGAGGGCCGGGCCGGCTTTCGGTCTCCTGGTGGTCCGATACGATCGAGAATGAGGACCTGAAGGCCGATCACATAAAGGTCGCAATAATGGAAGCTCTCCGTCAGCAGATCAGGGAGCGTCGAGGCTTCATCTGCCCGTACTACGGCGCCAGCGCCGAGTGCGCATGTGGGCCCTTGATGCGTGAGGGAATCGCGCACCTATACGACCTCGGTCGGGCTGGCCTATTTGGGCGCGGAGATTGGTTCCGACCGCCGTGCGGCGGGGGAACGTGAAGCCCGTGCAGTCTCCGCGTTGCCATCCGAGTCTGGCCTGCTGGCGTCAAGTAGCGTGAATACTTGGAACGGTGCCCACCAGCGGCGTTCAACCCCCTCTTCCGCTCGGTCCTGCATCGTCCGCGCCAGTGCCTGAGCTGGTGACATGTCGCTCGCGATCAGGCGGTACAGGTCCGTCATCATCGGACTCGCAAACCGGCCATCGACTTGCCACAACGGGACTACTGCGGCGGTTGCGCCGGCCAGCAATGCCGCCTGCGCAAGACCCATCCTCTCCTCTCCGGCAAGAGAAGAACTCATCCCCGCATGGCATCCGGAGATCGTGACGAGCCCAGGCATCAATCCACCCGCGAGCAGTCTCTCACCCGTGAGCACGCCGTCGAGGAGCTGGACTCCGGACTGAAGTGGCGCCTTGGGCTCGAACCATGCGTGTGCAGCGAAATGGATAGGGCTGCTGGAAGGCAGTAACCGCACCACTTCGGCGACCGTCGCCTGGCGGCCGACCAGCGCGGAAGAGCCCAGCAGCAGGGCAATGGCGAGTGCCTCCTGACGGGCGTGCAACAGCGGCGCCATTTCGGGGCCGGCGGTCGGATCGCCCACGATCAGGGGCGTTGCGGACGCGACCCTCGCCCGGTATTCGCGGCGGGCCAGCAGAGACGGAACGATCTCGACGGCGGGGAACGACTTTCCGGGTTCTCGCCAATCGCCGATGAGCGCCGGCCAAGGCACCGAGAAGGCATATGAAGCGGGCGAAACGACCACGTAGTCGGCTTGGGCGAGTTCTTCCATGCACGGCCCGAGCATCTCAAGGAGCGTCAGATCCCATGTGCGACGAGCTCGTCGGCCGCCATTGACTTCTTTCTGCAGGTCCGCCAAGACTCGCTTCCACTCGGCCGCTCCGAACGAGGCTCGATGAACTGTCAGTAGACGTCCTTTCTGGACGAAGATCGCGGTCCACGACTCATCGATCCAGAAGGACAAGGCTGTCTTGCCGGAGGCCAGTACGGGCAGATGACCGACGGACCCTAGAACACCCCGGCGTAGTCCAACGTATCGCTCTCCGTTGGGTCCGGTTGCGGCGATGGCGCTCCACGCGCGGTCCAGTTCAGCGGCGAGATCCCGGCGACGCGAGATGCGATCGTGCCGCCGCAACCCATCGGATGTCACCATCTCCGGGCCGCCCTCGTTGCCGAACTCCTGGCGATCGATCATCCGCAATTCGTCGAGCGCCGCGGTTTCTTGATCGATGAGGTGATCGGGCAGATCCGACGGGCGAGGCAGACCATCGCGCGACAGTGATTCCACGAGAATGCGCGACTTTGCCCCCTCGGCCACCGCGAGTGCTCTGCGAACGGCCCCTCTTTCTCCTGTGTCGGCGAGTGCTAGGTAGGCGTCGATGAGGTTGGAGCCCAGTTGGCCCCAGGTCGCAATGCCGCCCAATCGGTAGTCGATGGGCAGAGTCGTGGCTCGACCGTCGACCAGCCGGCGGACGGCCTCCCATGCTGCAATCGCGGCCCGTAGGTCCTTTGACTCTCCCGAGCGTCGCCAGCGATCCCGCAGTGAGATTCCCAGGTTGTACCGAAGCTGGGGTTCAGCAGCGCTTCCGCGAGATCGCCGGATCGCCGTGCGAAACAGCGCGATGGATTGATCGAGCAGTTCGGAATCCTCGGGCCGGCTCAGGTGTACGTCGCGGAGCAGCCCGCCGAGAGTGTTGGCGCGTGCGACCCACTCGGGGTGCGCCTTGGGGGTGGCTCGGAGGTTCTCCAGCGACAATGAAGCCGCTCGTTCCAGATCTTTGACGCTGGGCCGCCGCAGGTTCCGCCGGCGGAGCGCGATTGCTAGGTTGGTGCTGATCGGAAGAAACACGACTGGCGCGCCCGACCCGACGAGGCGGAGCGCGTCTTCTGCGGCTGCCACAGCGTCGTCGAGATAGCTCATCCGGTGACCGAAGCCGTCTCGGTCTATCAGCGCCGCCGCTAGGTTGTTCAACGCACTCGCACGCCTCACGCCGCTACAAGCGGGAGACCTCAGAGTCTGTTTCAGTAGGCGTACCGCCTCGATGAGGTCTTCGCCACTTTGCCAGGTGCGACCTCGAATCCGAAGCGCCGTCGCAAGCGCTCCGATCACTACCACCCGCGCGGAGTGGCCTCTTGGCAGGTCTGCCAGCGCCCCCTCGTAGGCTTCGATGGCCTCTTCTAGGTCCAGCGGCGCCGACCACCCCAGGTACCGCCACCGCAAAGCGTTCCCGAGATTGGCGCGAGCGATCGCTCGGTCAACTCCACTCGGGCAGGTGCGGATCGCCTCGTCAAATGTGTCAATCGCTCTGTCCAGGTCACCGCATTCGTGGGATACAAGATATCTGTTCTTCCACAGCAATCCGAGCGCATTGATGGATTGACGGGTGTGACCTTCAGCCGAAAATGCTGCGTCCAGCTGCGCTAGTGCACGGTCGATTGGACCAACAGAACGCGTCTTATGGCTGAGCGCGATCGCGGCGTCGGCGAGACGAACAGCGGACTTCCGTGAGCCGTCGGAGTCATCGGATCCGGAGGTCGACCTGGTTCGCCGAGACATCAGCGAGGCCGAGGACTCTCACGCCGCGGCAGACCGATAGGCGCATCTCTCCGAGTTGGAGTCTGAGGCCGGACCGATGGCGGTCTCCACGGCGTCGGGGCCCCCGGAGACCTAGTTTCAGGTTGTGTCGGGTCGGGTCGTGACGGCGGCTTGGGATTAACCGACTCCATCATTGCTTGCCCTTGAGAACGATGGCCAGCAACCAGAATACGGTCTCAGCAGCGACCAGGAGCACGGACGCTGTGAAGACGCGATACAAGAGGGCAAGCCGAGTCTGGTTCTCCTGCCACCGCGTCTGCAGGTGCCAAGCAACCGACCTGTGAAGTTCGGCCATTGAAGCCGGCGGATCGGCCTCGACGTATTGGCCAAGCAGATCCTTGGCGTTGACAGTGAACCGCCAGCCGGAAGACGGCAAGAGGATGAAGAGTGACGTCAGGACGGCCAATAGCAGTAAGCCGACGGCCGTGACATCGATCCAGCCTGGTGCATTCGCGGCCAACGCGGTAGGCCCAACAAAGCCGGCGACTAAGGTCGCCGTGCTTATGAGGATGCCAGCTCGAGATCGCAGTTCGTCGAGACTCTGACGCTGGCCCTCAACCCCTCGCACGGCCTCCTCGAAAAGGAGTTTGTACGCAGCGGGATCGCCGGGCGCCTCATCACTGCCCCCAGCTACGGGGGCGTCCCCTATCAATGCACGAAGGGCAGCCAGCACATCAATGAGTCTAGCTGTCGCGCTGGGACTCAACCGGTGTCAACCGGACTGCTGTTCGGCTGCACCGGCAGACCTAACGGACACAAAGTCGGCGGCTGCCAACCTTTTGGTCGAGCGTGCACTCGTCAGCTCGGGCGAGATCGGGCTCGTCGTACGCCAATTGCGTCCACCCGAACGTTCCCGGAAATGACGGTCGCTCGGGGTTTGTCATGCCGACGCCTACTCCAGTCTTGAGAGCAAGTCTCGAAACGCCCTCCCGGCTCTCAGCTGAGTTCGTCTCCAAAGCCAGACGCTACCGCGGTTCTCAAGGGCGCATCGGTGGTCTCCACTCCTGACACAAGCGCCAAGAGATCCTTGCGCGTGAAGTCGCGGTAGCGCGAATCGCGTTTCGCACGCGGCACAACCCAGCGATTCAAGGCGGCTTCGGCAATCACGGAAGCAGAAGGTCGATCCATGGTCAATGACATGTCGGTGCCGACCAGGTACTCCTTTGCGTTGGAAGCGATCGGCATCACGTAGATCTCGCGGGCGATACCGTGGCGCAGAAGGTCCTGATCCAACCCCAACTTCTCTAGGCCGACTCGAATGACCCGGATGCGCCAGTTCGGACCCTGCCCAAAGCGGTTCCCTGAGACGTAGGGATGGTTAGTCTGGCGGAGGATCTTCTTGATCCGTGCGAACAACTCGTCCGAGAGTTGGAAATGCCCAAAGCCGCTGGTCTCGCCGATCCGGTCAAGCCGAACCAGAACGGGCGACTTGGAGTCAGCGGCATCCTCCCGCAGAACGAGACGGTTGTAGATCGACGAGCGCCCCAGCGCGCTCGTAACCGTCACTAGGCCCAGCCTCGCATGCTTAGTTCGCCCGCTGATGATGCCGGTCGAGGCCCCGTACTTGGCCTCGAATGCCTCCGCAACCTCAGATGATCCGATCATCGAAGCGACCAGCTTTCCGCCAAGTAGAAACGAGTAGGGCGGGACCGCACCCAAAATGAAAGCGTCCATGAGGTTCACAAGGCGTTCCCGACGCTGCTCGACATTCCAGCCGAGCCAGGCGTCGCGCGCCCTTAGATTGAAGACAGGGTCGCCAAGCGCGAACAGGCCGATCAGTTTGTCGTTGTAATCGTCCATCACGAGGTACCGCATTCGCCGGCCGTACCCATGTGAGACAGGCACAGACCAAAGAAGGGTGGCCAGTCGGAAGAGGTCTGAATCGTCTGACCCGGCGACAACAGGAACGAGCCGGGGTGATATCAGCTGCGGCTCGACCTCGACGCCAACGGCGAACCGATCGAGAAGCCGACCTGCCTTGCTCCCGACAAGCTCACTCTCGCGCCTGAATACAGAAGCACGCTGATGAGCGTGGCTCGCTCGTATGGTTTCCTTGGGACTGCCTTCGTCCGCCTGTCCTCGTGGCAGATCCAAGCCTGCCACGTGACGAAGAATGTCGTCGCGGAGGGCCTCGGGGTCCTCGACTTCATCGAGTTCCACCTGCTCCTCGAGTCCAAGGACCACCGGCGTCGTCTCCATCAAACGGGGAGGAACGTTGTGTCTGGGTTTGTCGCTCACTGGTGCTTGGGCGGCCATCAAGGATTGCCGCGGTCTACTGGAGCAGGGGTTGACGGCAGCCCGTCGACGACAAAGAGCTCAGAAGAGGAGCCCAAGCCTACCCGTACGCCGGCCTCTGCGGCGTCGGCATCCACCCGCGCATCCATGAATCGGACTCGTTGTCCCACGGTCAGGCGCCACCGCGCAGGAACCGTCACCACTCCGGCGGTACCGCAGTCCAAGTATGGATCGAACTCCAACACGACGGTCCACGTGCTGTCGCCCCGACGTCCGTCGACGAAGCCCTGCAATGAGCGAACGATCGGAGCGGGTGTCTCCCTGACGGCCGCCTGACTTGCCGACGTCCAGTACGGACTACAAAGATGTTTGACGTCGCAGAAACGACAGTTCTCAGCCGAAACCTGGGCCTGCGGAGGGCTGCCAGCAATGGCCTTGGCGGCGGCGCCGATCCGAGCCGCAGTTGCCTCCTCAAGCCGTTCAAGGCCGGCGTCATCCGGGCTTTGGACTTCAAGGATCTGATCGGGGTACACGAGCATGAGGCTGTTCGCGAGTCTGCCGCTCGGATTGACCTCCTCGTCTCGTGCCCATAGCAGCGCATAGAGTCGGATTTGGTCTTTGTGCGATGGACTAGGCGCACCGGTCTTGTAGTCAACGATCTGGCACAAGTCATTAGACAACCGAAGCAGGTCGGCGACGCCGACACAATTCACGCTCGCAGGTGCGAGGCGGGTTTCAGAGTGCCAGCCAGGCTCGAGGGCTCCCCGTTCTCCCGACGAGCGGCTACGCCTTTGGGCCAGAACCGTCCCCGGATCCGAAGCCATGGCATTGAGGGCCGTTTGAACGGCAAGGCGGAATTCTGGTAGTCGCCGGGATAGGGCAAGCAGAAAGTGGTTGTCGTCATCATGGGCTCGCGGGTTGGATCGCCACTGGGTGACGACTTCGATGACGGACCGCTCGAGCACCTTGCTTATTCCACCTAGTTCGCGAAGGCCGTGGGCGATACTGGCCGGACCAGTCTCACCGGGGCCCTCGCTCGCGCGAATGATTGTGCTTATGGATCGGTGGACCACATCGCCAGACAGGGCCGATATTGCAGGTTTCCGTGGATACCCGCGCCCCGGCCAAAGGCTTCCATATCCAGCATGCGCCGTGGCCCAGCGCAGAGGGCACGTTTCGATCTCGTGGAGACTGGAGTAGCTGTATGAAGCAGGAGCAACGGGCCAGACAAGGGGCGTTTGGACCTGCCAGACCCCTTGGCCCCGTTCCATCACTTCAAATACCCGAGATCTCGAAGCACGAGCGTGCTGGCCCAGGGTAGGTTGCGGCGTACGGTCAGTTCATCCACGGCGACGACTACTGGGTCGATCGAGTACTCAGAGGGCCCGTTCCACTCTGATTGGAGCAGCAGGCTTGGAGCACATGGATGGTGCAGCGCCACTACTGCCCGACGTCCGGCGCGTTCCGCAAGGATCGGCGCAGTTAGGGTTCCGAGCCCGGCGACATCGACAGCCGCGTTCCTGGACAGACCGAGGTCCTTGAGACCAAGGCCCTCCAGATCCTCGAACAGCTGATCAGTAGAAGCCTCCGCCCTAGCCTTATCAACCGCGGGCGTGGAAGAATTCATGAGAAAGCGGAGAAGACTTGCGCCCAACTGGCGATCTAGGAGCGAATGCTCGAATTGGTTCTTGAAACCTCGCAGGCAGCGGTAGCACGAAGAGTCACATCTTGCTGGACAGCCTTCCAGCAGGGCCAACGTGCCCTCTAGCAGCTGTCGACCAAGTCCTCCAACTCGCTGAGCGAAACCCGCACCGCCCGGAAGCGTGTCGTACATGTAGATCTCAGCTTCCCTGCCCTCCCGGCCCTCAGGCGTGAGGGCCGCTCGGAACTCCGCCTGGAGCTCAGTTCCCCCGATCCCCAGCATCGCAGTGGCTTGGATCGTGAAGGCTTCCGAAAGGGTGCGAAGAGCTACTTTCGTGCTCTCCAATTCCGGTCTCAGTGTCAGGGGGTCCTCAACCCTGAGGCTAATCAGGAGGACATCGGAGATGAAGTCCGTACCGAGCACGAGGGAACGAGCAGTCCCGTCACCCGGGCACAGCGGCTCACGCTGATCTGGGAACGGCTTACGGTGCCCTGGGACGATCACCGACTCAGAGACAACAGCGGGCTCAATCAGGCCACACTTGGTGCAGTAGCTGTACCCGTCGTTCTTGGGGCCACGATTCGTGACCAGCAGTGTCTGCCGCGAGAAGAAGAATCTGACCCGATCCGTCACGGGCAACCACGGTGCATCGTCTGGCGGGGTCTCCGCCGTCAGCTTGGCCCTAGTGGCATAGCTCGGTGGCGGTTCGTCCTCCGGAGAGGTGTTCTCTTGAGATGACACCGGATGTGCGAATCCGGGTGGGCGGAGCCACGTCTGAGCGGGCCCGAGTTCGCCAGCCGCCCCGCACGCACGACAGTCCTCGGACTCCCCGCGGGCCGCTGGATCGTATGGGCGGGTGGTCGCGTAGTGGCAGACATGGCATTCGACGTACAGACGCCGACTCTCCCAAGCGTCGAAACGCTCCTCTGAATAGCGTGAGTACAAAGCCCCAGAGAACCATTCTCGGCCACCTATCCAGACACGTTTACCGGGCGCGTATTGGGACAAGGCAATGGACATGCCTTGACTTGGTGTGTACCTGAATGCTGGCCGGAATCGCGTACTCGCCTGGGGGTCGAATACGTGGAAAGTGGCTACGTCGGTGGGAAAGGCATACCTTGGCAGGACGCCTTTGTATAGGAGTCGGCCGAGCAGGGTCTCCGAGTGCACCTTCGATGAAGGCACGGCATCTTCCGTCTCGTCCGGTATTTCGAGAGCCAGGTCGTCCGATTCAGAGGAATGAGAGCTACCAGGCTCATTAGGCGCGATCGGTGAATCGCTCGTCCATTCGATGGCCTCATCGACAATCTCAGGGACCCGCAAGACAGCGCCGACCAGATCAATCGGATCGTCGTCGCGAGACAGTTGAGCAGGCAGCCAATCGCGTGCCCGAATGGCGAGCGCATCTGCCTGGTCCCGAACCCACGAATGGAAGTCATCCCGGTTCAATGTGGCGTCCGTGCTTCGGAAAGCGGAAACGCTCCCCAAGACCTCGAATAGCCGGGCGCTTAACGCTCCACCAGAACCAGAAGCGGGCACGCGGGATAGCAGGTACTCCTGTATGACGAACGCCGCCAAGTGTCTCTTGGCTATCTGCCAGTTGTCTAGGCTCATCTCAGGATCGACAACCGGACCACGAATGAAATCCTTGGGTGATCCATAGGCATGCTCGTCGTGACTTTGGGCGCTCGCAAAAGCCGTGACAGTCGCTATGGCTTTGCCCCGGCGTCCCGCCCGACCTGCTCGCTGTTGGTAGTTGGCCCTGGAGGGTGGCATGTTTCTAAGCGCCACCCCGGATAGACTGCCGATGTCGATGCCAACTTCCATGGTGGTCGTACAGGAGAGAACGTCGATCGCAGGCTCGCCATCGCCGAGATTCACGTCCTGGAACAGGAGTTCGTTCTCCTCAGCCTCCGAGAAGACAGCGTCGGCTTGCGCCTCGTTGAGTTGCGCGGTGTGTTCGGCAGCGACCAGGGCGATCGGCGGCCGGTGGTCTCTCACTGCGAGTACGCTGCTGCGCCGGTAATAGCCTTTGCGTGCAACGAAAACCGGGTCCGCGTCGGGATCTATCTGCGCTACCGAGTTCTGCCCACAGTAGGAGCAGAGGGCTTCCCGTCCGGGGACGGGACGCTGGGTGGAACGGCAGGTTTGACAGTATCCCCAATCTCCGCTCAAACCCAGAGTCAACTCCGCGCCGCGAAGGCGAAACTTCGTCCCGACGGGCTCGGCCAGTCTGCTGCGCAAGATTGGCAACCAATCCCGCTCGAACGTTCTCTGAACTGCTGTGGTGCCGAGGAGGTGTTTCATCCGAGACGGGAAGTTGCCGGTCTTGGGCGTAATCTCGTCCTCTGCCCAAGCGACTGGCATCATCTTGAGCCATTGGCCTCGCCAGGCATCGAGCCACGCTAGAACGATGGCGTACTTTTGGCCGGCATCGTCGATATTGGGCCCCAAGGTCGGCAGCTCGTCGACAATGCTCTTGCGGCGAGGCTCAATTGTCGCGAGGGCAACTGCCGCCAGACCGGTGTACTGGTCGTTCATGACGGCGTGAATTGCCGCCGTCAGGGTTTCCGGCGCAGGGCGACTGCGAAAGTCCAGGAGAAGCTGAACTTTGTTGGCGGCCTCCACGCGATCCCCGAGGGCCACGAACTCGGACATACGCTGAACGTCGCTTTCGAATGACTCGCCGACGCGTGTCGCCGGGCGCAGGCGAACCCCGAGGCGGGTCATAGCTAGCAAGACCGCCAGGTAGGATTCCTCGAGAGAGAGGAACGAAGACGTGTCGGGGTCTCGCGCCAGTTCGCTGAATCCGAAAACCAGTAGCGGCCGCACCGCGTCCCGCGTGGTGTACTTCTGTAGGTTGGGCGCGAGTCGCGCGGCCCCCTGGCGGGAATCCGAGAACACGAGGACTTTCCGGCCAGCCAAAGGCGCAAAGGTCGTTTGCACCTCGGTCGGCTGCTGAACTTCGACTTGCCGGGCGACCAGAGCTTGGAACGGCTCGTCTCCCTTTGTCTGATGGTCTTGGACAGACGACCTTCCGTAGCTGGCCGACTTACCGCAGACCGCACAAGGGTTGAACTCGCCGCTGCGAACGCCCTTTTCGTCGACTTTGTCTGGCAGATACACAGTGCGATTGCGTGAGCCGAGTCTCTGAGGGTTGATCCGGCCAGTCACCAGGTCAAGATCCGCGGGCCGGAGTTCCGACCTAGACAAGGGCTCTTCCAGGAGAATGTCAATCGGGCTCAACTGACCAACGGGTCCGGACGCCGACTCAAATCCCTCTCCCGGGACTCCCCACAGGAAACTCGGCTCCTCAAGGTCGTCCGTATAGGCACGGCCGTAGGCTGTGCCGCAATGTCGACAAGTGAAAAGTTCGAATACGCGGGCCCCGCATTCACATCGAATCGTGGGCTGACCATACAACCGGCCAGCTGGGCCATTCCTACGCGGGCCGACGCCTGCGCATTCGCTGTCTACGCAAACCCAAAGTCCAGGAAGGCCGCGGAAGAAGGCGTGAAGGCGACTTGGCAGCAAGCCCGGTCCATCGAGTGAGCCTGGCTCTCGGGCAAGACTTCCGAAGGCCACGAGCGCTGTCGTCGCGCGCTCGGCTATGCCATCTGGAACTCCAGGAAAGAGAAGGGGAGCCAGTTCTGACACCGGCCTCGCCCTCTGCATCGTTTCGTTGACCAGAAGAGCCATAGGCGGGTAGGAACGGAGCGCGGCGAACAGACCGGTTCGCGCATCCATTGCGACGACGCCCCTCATCGCGAGAACAGGTCCGATGAACGATGTCCGATCGGTTTCTGCGGCCGCATAGAACGATTCGAGATCGATCCTCGCCAGTAGCCGGGCGTCCTCGAGCGAGCCCGTGCCGCCGCCATCACGAAGGTCCAGCGTGCCCGTGACGGACACAAAGTCGAGCGTGTCTTTGCCGGTCAGGCTGGCTGCGAATTCAGGCGCTTGAGTCGCGTCAGAGAAGCTAGCTGTCGTGCAGATCACTTTGAGTCGACTCGCTTCGATGCCGAGCCGATCTCGAAGTCGCCGCAACAGTAGGGCGACCTCGGCGCCCGCGGCGCCCCGGTATAGGTGGGCCTCATCGACCACGACGAGAAAGCTCTCATCGGGATGCCGATGCAACCAGTCTCGGGTGGCGTCAAAGATCCTTCGCTCAAGCGGGCGCATGAGCATGTACTCCAACATGGAGTAGTTGGTTACGAGCACCTCAGGCGGACTCTCGAGGACCTCATGCCGGGTCAGAAGTTCAGGATCCGACGGCAGAGTCACGCAGCGCTGGAAAGCACCGGAGGCATCCTGCCAGCGAGAGCCGTCCTTCCCGTACCAGCTCACAAGATCCGGCTTTGCGGGCCATTTGCCTCGGCGCATCAGTTCGCCAAGCAGCTTCTTGCTCTCTTCGTGGCGGGCCGAAAGTGGGTCGTTGGCGGACTGGACGATCCTTACGTAGTACTTCGACAAGGGCTTGAGGCGGTCCTGGTCACGTTTGACGCTCCTCACGCCCGGGTAGAGCGTACGGCTCGTGTAGCGGGCAAATCGTGCGGGTCGCCCGGTCGTTCGCGTGAACCAATCAGAAACTGTGGAATTCCCAAAGAGGAGCCGGAGTCGCCCCAATTGGTCGTTTACTAGGGCGTTCATTGGATACAGAACGAGTGCACGTAGAGCCGAAGATTCAGCTTCGTGGCCATATCTGGATGCTTGGACTGCCAAGTGACCAAGAATCGGCAGCAGGAAGCATTCGGTCTTGCCGGACCCAGTTCCTGTCGTGATGACCGCGCTGTGCCTCTCCGCCAGAGTAACTCTGAGTGAGTCTGCCTGATGCTGGTATGGCGGGTTATGGATGAGCGCGGACCCGTTTACAACCTCACCGGAGGCGGCTAGCAAGATATCGAGGGCCGCATCGGGCAGGCCCAAATCCTCGAAGCGCGGACCACTTGTGTACCTAGGGGTGCTCTCTATATAGGGGACTTGGGCGATAACGCCGTCAGTTTGGAGCAGCGAGCGCCGCTGATCTACGAGCGCCTGATCGCTGATGTGATAGGTCGCCTCTATGTAGTCGCGAAGCGCGTCATGAAGCGAACCCGCTGTTTCCCCGAGTGTTAGGTTGCTAGCCAATGTCCGCTCCAGCTAAGTGGTTCGGCTCGAGCCATAGAGATTTGACAAGGAATTCGATCTCCTCGTCTGAGTCCGACGCGCGCAAGTCGAAGGCCAGGATTGATCCCTTTGGCCTAGACGCGGCGTAGTCGCCGACGGTCATCATTCGACGCTCGGCCCATGCCGGCAAAGGCTGCGAGACTGCAAGACGCACCAGGCCATCCAGCTGGCTTATCGCCAGCTTCTGCGGCCTTGCACGGTGGGCATCCAAAGCGCAGATGGCCCACCACGCTTCGTCACAAGCTCGAAACCGTCGGTCGATTGTTGGGAACCTGACCCATTTCAAGGTCTGACCGTTGACCAGTTCCACGTATCCCCAAAGGCGCCCGCCCCATTTGATCCGGCGACGAGCAACGAAACGCCCCGACTTTCGTTCCGGAGAAGCCCATCGGCCCACGTAGTACTCGGGTCGCGCTTCTGGATCCAGAACTTCAAGGTCGGCCAAGTCGCCAGAATTCCCCACCTGGTCCAAGCGATCGTCGAGTTGTGCAACAAGCTCTGCGCTTGATCTTTCTGTCGGAGTCTCCCTCCAAGCTTCGATCGGAAATGGCGAAAGGCCGGCGACCGCCAAGTCATGCTCAGACGGGGCTGGTGCCAACTCCCGGTACGGACCTCGGGCATGCACTTGATCGCCAAACGGGATGGGCAGTTCGGCAAGGCCCCCCATGATGAAGACGGCCCCGCTCCTTCGACGCACGTACATCGGCGGGGCCAGATACAGGCGAACCTGCGCTACTCCATCAAGAACAGTGCTACCAACAATCAGATCGCCTGAACCTACTAATGCGTCCACAGCGGAATCCAGTTCGGCGACAGTCGCTGCCTCAGGGGGCAAGATGCCACGAAGTGCGGTCGCGGCCACGCCAGTCAGTTCTGACCGAGAACAGGGACACGCCCGACTGGCGGCGAGCCTTAGCATTCCGAATCGCATGTCCTCCGCGCGGTCTCCGTCCAGGCTGCCGCTTGCCGTCATCGCGTTCGCATGCGCAATACGTCGCGCTTCCCCGGCGGCGAATATCTGGGGCTTCATTGCCAATCCCAATCCTGGAAGAGCGGCGGGAACGCCTCCGGGCCGTCAGTGCCGACTACGGTGGCCAAAGCAAGGTACCTCGCGATGCGCGTCGGTAGAGGCCACGCGAGAGCGAGATTTAGGCCATCCTCGAGGGAGGACCCAGCCCAGACGTCGACGTTTGGATCGGTGGCCAGCCTCAGGTAGAACTCGATCGCCCACGGGCCAGCATTTGGACCGCGTCGCTTGATCAGTGGGGCCCAGGTCGGGCTCGCGGACGACACAACCCCGCGTACGACACCACTGAACGCCTCGATCCTGCGGCGCGGCGGCAGAGATAGGATTTCAGCCGACCGGTCGATTATCTCTTTGGTGTGCTCCTGAGCCGCTCTAGCTGTGCCCAGCAGCAGTGACGCCAGTGACACCAACGACGCCTGGTTTCGCGCTCGAAAGTGGACATTCTCAGCTTCATTCCAAGCCGCGCCACATGCAACTCCAACTAGCTGGCAATGCATGCAACGGACAGCATGAGCTCTCCAGGACCGGGCGAGTGTCTCTCCTGGCAGTCGAGCTCGGGACCATGCCCCAATGGTCCGAAGCAGCGCGGCAGTGTCTCCGGTTCTCGGGGCCACCGGCGCCAGATGTACTTCGCAGCCGAACTCGCGGAGGTCCCTGAGTACCTTGCGTCGCTGCGGGACCACGACGCTGGCGACGTCCGCGCCCCTTGACGCCAGGCACAGGCCGCCTCTTGGATCTGCTGGAGAAGACCCAACTAAGGTCGACTGTGCGATCGACTGGAATTCAGTAGGCCGGTCGAACGAGGCGAATTGGATGCTCGGCGGCATCGCTCCCTCGGTGTCATCTTGCAGGAGTAACTGGTATCCGGCCGCGTTCTCAGTCAAGCGCCAACGAAGAGGCGGCAACGGTCTCTCGAATTCGACCGAGTATCGGCCGAAGCGATTGGCGTCGACGTCGACCTTGCACCATCTCGCATCGTCGTAGGCGCGGACGAACGAGTCGTCGCCGAGGACGTGCTGGCGGAACAGGTCACGCCAGGCATTCGAAGTCAGCGGGACTGTCGCAGATACTTTGACTTGCGCGACCGAGGTGCCGACGGGACGCTGCGCAAGCGTCAATGACAGCTCGACCTTGGCGGACGGGCCTGCCAAGCAGACAGCGCTCGCTCCCCCCCACAGATCGTCTAGGTGATCCGAGTACGGCTCGACCCACATCTTCACCGGGCCCGTATTGCTCGTGACATAGCGAGGTTCTCTTATCGCGGCTTGGAGGACCCTGACGGCTGGGACGCCTAGACGAGGAACTTCCCGAATGCGGATGTCATGAGTGCCAGCCGTTAGGGGTGGCAGCGAGAAGAAAAGGTGCGAGCCAGCGTGAACGTCCGTTGTGACGGCACGCTCCGCGCCTGTCAGTTCTATGGAAAGTTCGCGGAGATCGTGGTTTGGCTCGATCCCGAGCATGGCCAGGTCCGATGTGAGCCACTCAACTCGGCCTTCGCCGTCCCAGAAAGACGGTACGGAACCGGCTGGCCATATCACTGAGGTTCTCGTAGGCAACATGCCCAGCTTGCGCAAGCGGTCGTCAAGCTTGGAGTCGATCGCCTCGGGCATCACGACTCGATACAGGCAAACGCCGCTGCACTCCGTCTCGATCTGGAGCCCGCCAAGCGCGGCTGATCTTGTGCCCAGAGCCAGGATGTAGCTCCGCCCGGCTCGGACCGCGCGCGACTCAAGCTGACGCGAGGTTCCGTCGTTCTGCACTTGAAACACTGCCGGCACCCCTACGCCATCCCAAGCCCGTAGCAATGCTGTCTCCAACCCAGCCGCTAGGCCCTGAAACCGGAGCAAAGGAGTCCCTGCGTCTGGCCAACGGCTGAGCTTCACATCCTGTGCATCGAACAGGAGCCGGCCACGCGATATCGGCGCGTCAGCGGCGGGAGCCCAGCAGGTCGATGCCCGTAGTGCCTCACGGACCGCAGGCGCGACGTCCGCCACGGGTGACAAGTTGGGCAAGCGGAGGAAGACTCCCAAGTTGCCTTTGCGTCCGTCGCCGCGCAGGAAGACCCTGGGGACGGCTAGCCGGGCAGCTCGTTCGACGCGATCCTCAAGCGCCTGGGGCTGCGGTGGTTCGGCCCCAATATGACGGCCAGACAGGTGGAGCGAGGGCGCGACGAGAGTGCCACGCGCACTATGTAGCCAACCGGCCGAGGAGCGCTCCGACATGAGATCGTTTGCGATCCGATGGAGCGTTGAGTCCAGGACCAACTCGTCGGAGCGTATCTGTGGCCGCAGCAGCGCCAAGGCGATCTGGCCCAGAAGGACCGGTTGATCTCGCAGTTGATTGAAACGGTCGGAGCCCTCCCAGCCGCTCGCGGCGACGTACCGCCCGAGTTCGGTTATGTCATCGATCCTGCGCGCAAGCCCCGTTCCGGCCATATACAACGCGCGGGCAAGGTGGCGCTGGAGATCCGTCGGCAGAATGGCATTGGTTATGGGCCAACAAATGATGGTGAACCACTCCGCCCAGCGGCCACCAGGAATCGGCCCGCGGAATTCGCGAGCGAACTGCTGAAAGACCGACCGGACCTCTGTTCTGAGGTACTGTCCCTCACTCCAACCTGGCGTCTTTCGCTCAAAGGACTGCCAGTACTCATCGCCCGAATACTGGTACGCAACCTCCGTTGCGTGAACGACCCACGCCAGCCAATGCCGCCGTCGCTCGGCGGCCGAATGCTGCGTCGAGGCCACCAGCACGTGTAATTCATCAACTTCGTCAGGATTGAGGCCGTGCTCCAGGGCAAAGACGACGCCGCCTTCGGCGCGTCGCGCGGCGAGGCCGCGGAAGTGAGCCTCCAGCCTCTCCTGCCACCGGTCCCCTGACGTACACATGGTTACAGCCCCTGAGTCTGTTTGTGCACGAGAGGCTGCGCCTGTCCTGTGTCAGCTCTATTGGCACAGCATGTTGGCTTTGGCGAAGGTTCGTTGGCGCGCATCGACTTGCCAGCCTGGCATGGGCGGTGAATCCATGAATCCAACTCGACGCCGTCAAGCCAGGACTCAGTATCCCTTGCCCCACTGCGCATCGCGAAGGATGCGTCGCCCTAAGCCTAGCGATCTGCGGAACCCTGCGAGAGACCCGTAGGTCGCCGTTGGTGACAAGGCATTACCCCAGACCTGCGTTTCGGGAACATCCAGCACCACGACGCGACGCTGGCAAATGGTACCGGTGCGCAGCTCTAGTCCGAGCGGTCATCAGTCGGCTCAAAGCCCGCTAGGACAAGATGTGACCTGTAGCAGTTGGATCGACTGGCTTGCTCTCGCATCGGGGAACTCCCGCCAGGATGGCAGGGACGACCCGGCCGCTAATCCGCCCTGGGCCTCAAACCAGCGACGCCTCAGCTGGACACGCTCGACGACCTGCCCGAATGACGGCCGCTCGCCCCAGACCAAAGTTGCCGCTTGCTGGAGCGCCTGGTTGAAGGCGCGCCTCGCCAGCGCCGGGTCAACAATTCGCAAACGTGAAACGGGGTCGCTGCCGGCGTCAGTCGAACGGAACGGCCACTAGCGGCCTGCCGATAGGGGAGGTCAGCTCGCATCCCTGATTACGCGCGTTGCCGACTTCCGCACCGACCGGGATCGCCTCGAGCAGATCGTCGGGAGCCGGACGCAGCAATGAGCGCAGCGCCGCGGTATCTCCAAACGAAGGATCGAGCCAGGCATCGAGAGCGCCCTCGGCAATGACCACGGGCAT
>Ga0182027_10004100_pt1 | contig 22754 bp, 20 predicted proteins | sample 712E1DmetaG_FD_121300 | JGI IMG/M metagenome (GOLD analysis project Ga0182027, IMG submission 121300) | Permafrost microbial communities from Stordalen Mire, Sweden - 712E1D metaG (Illumina Assembly) | ecosystem: Environmental > Terrestrial > Soil > Wetlands > Permafrost | place: Sweden... | reverse complement strand
ATTATGTTCAGAATCAGGGAGATCAGGAAAAAAGCAAGCATACAAGCAAATAAAAATAATTGACTTTCAGCAAAAAAACCATATATGGAACGCTGGCGCGAACATATCCCGTTGCTTGCAGCGTAGTACACCAGCGCAAGTTTGATTAACACCTAAACTTCACGTTTTATATCAAATAGAGCTCTTTAATTACTAGAGCAATATTTGGTTCTGTATTTGATTGAATCATTCAAGGGTCAAGTAATCATCAAGAGCTACCCAATGCAACATTGGAACTACGGAAACAGACAATCTGACCAAGCTACTCAACGGAAGCATTGAGTCCTGAACTTCTTTAATCAGATCAATCATAATGAATTCAGCGATAAAGTTATTAATTCAGCGATAGAGTTTGCTACAGTTATCCTGACTCTGCAGTTTTCTCTAATCGTTTTACTTATTTGGATATACATGTCTTTAATTTTTGTTGCGGTAAGAGTCTTCCTATTATGATTTATTAATTTTAAAATCACAAGTAATACCATTTTTTGTGGAATGCCATTCCGGGAATTAATTTTTCAAATCTATCCACATCAACTGTAACAGACACTTCATTTACCTTCTCACATTGTTTCGCTGCGTGAAACAATCAGTTACTAACTATAGCTGGTTTAACTTTCAATATTTCAGCAATGGCTTTTATTGATATTTCTTTAATAGTCATTTTCAAGGCTAACAGAATAATGGATCCATTTTTGCGAAGATTATTAAATAAAGTATCTGTCCGATCATTGAACACTTTGTCGCATTTGCAGCAGATATATTGATGAACTCTTTTGTTATTGATTTGATATATGCCGTTGTCTATGAGATTTCCTTTCCGGAAATACCATAAGATTCGCAATGTTGATTAAGACAGTAAACATTATTGAATTTTGGTTTTGCTCTTCGTTACCCCATTAAAACACAATATATTAGTTTTAATATATACTGTCAACTAAATAAATATGGTGCACCTATTAATATAGAGCTCATCCCAAAAGCAATTTTATTCTCAATCAATAGGAGTTTCAGAATCATTTTTCGGAATCAGAAGCTCAATTTATTATTCCGAATATAAGCTTCGGAAAAGCACTTTTGAGTTTTGGGATCAGCTCATAACTTGTAGAAAAATACTTCAACTGCATAAGTTATACATATGCTTAAAAAGTCGTTAATACCTTACTTCTATCGTGCTAATTGAAATATGTGCGGGCAGATACTTTTTGTGTTTGGGATATGAAAACTCTCCAATTTATGATCGGGCTGGTGAGATTACTTACTTGATAAAAAAGGCAACAATTTGATTTTTATTGTTGCAGTCAATTGGCATTGAAATTAATGGTAAATCTTGGCAATTCCAGAAAACAATAAAAAGTTTATGAATTTTTCATCACTGAATGTTCTCAGAAATTGGATAATACAATTGTAAAGTTGAATATGTTCCACGAATATGTTTTCCAAACTTGATTAAATTCTTATATGTTCATCATGCATAAGAAATTTACTTTTTACCATGCAATTTGAAGAGGATACCTAGAATTTTAAAAGCTAATTTGAGATTTTTGTAGGATAGAATTATATACGGTAATAAGTTCATCAACGATATGGTCCCATGTATACTCCCGCGCTTTGATTATATTCGTTTTTGCTATTGTTTCCCTCAAATCTTTGTTCTCTAAAATTAACATTATTTTCTCAGCAAGATCTTTTGGATCCTTCGGTTTAGCGATAAATCCATTTTCTCCATTTTTTACCAGCTCTGGTAGCCCTCTTACATTTGTCGTGACAATGGGAAGTCCTGATGCCATTGCTTCTACCACTACAATTCCAAAACCTTCTGATAAACTTGGAAGAACAAACACATCTGCTTGTGCCATATATTTTGGAATTTGTTCATTCGTAACTTTGCCAGCAAAACTAATTGAATTTTGTAAGTTTAATTCTCGAACCAATGTCTCCAATTTTTTTCTTTCCGTTCCATCTCCCACTATTAACAAATTTGTATCAGGAGATTTTTCAGTTATAATTTTCATTGCTTTGATCAGATAGTCTATACCTTTTATAGGCTTCAATCCTCCAACAAAGATTATTGTTTTTTTAATTATATTTTGTTGTTCCCTTGGATAGATATCTTTAAAATTTTCTAATTCTATCCCATTCGGCAGTATAATAATATCATCTTTTTTACATATGCGGTTCATTTCTCTTTTCATATTTTCATTGAGCGCAATAACTGTAGATGAATTATGTAGCACTGTTTTTGAAATAAATTTTGTGAATCTAGCAGGAAAATATACATCAGATCCCTGTCCCCATATAACATAGGGTTTTTTCAAAAATATTTTTGATAACAGTCCAGGTATTGCTGCTGAAATATCCTGAATGTGAATTATATCTGGATCGATCTCTTTTATTTCAAAGAACATACAAACCCATTGAAAGATGGGTCCTATAAATCGAATCTTTTTCAAATTGACTCTTTGAATAAAAAAATTATCTAATTTTTCTCTTTTTGGGAATACTTCATCACTTAATGTAATAACATAGACCTCATTACCTTCTTTTGCTAAATATTTTGCAATGTTATAGGCTGCAATTTCAGTTCCACCTAGCCATTTAGGAGGAAACAAACCAACGATTAATGCAATTCTCATAATTTTACTCCGGTCGTCGTGATATGTCAATTGTGATTTAATTTTTCCCATGTTATTAAGTTTAGAGATTTTTTAATATCTTTTGGGGTCGCCAAAATTTAACATTAATTTCACTGGCAATTGACTACAATAAATTCAAAATCCAGAAAATAATAAAAAGTCAAGAAGTTTGAATTTCCCTCTTAAGCATGAAAGTCCTGTTAACCTACAGGTAGTTAATTTATTTGTGCCTGTTATGGGGATAAGTTGGGAGGATTCCTCCTTCTTTTTTCCTAAATCAGATAAGAAAAAGCTGTTACCTATTGTCAGGATGAAACATTATTTGCCTTTCTCTTAAAACCTCATGTGGCATGAGAAATCGAGAACTATTATTAGCCATTACTTTTTACTCATTAAGACATTCCCTCCATCTTAAGAATGAACCCGCATTTAGACTTATATCATACAACACACTATCATGCGTTTGATAAAAAACAGGGCTAAATTTAATACAATTTGTCTAATTTTAGCAATAATGAGATTTCAAAATATAAATACATATCTAAAAAACAGAGTAAATTTAAAATATAAATATGTAGGAGGAAAACAAAAATAATTATTAATAATTAATGGTAAATAATTAATAGTTTGAGTAATATATGAAAAAAATGAATTATCGAGGTAATATCCACAGTGAACTCCCCCTCCCTGTCGAGTTGATACTATCCGAGAAATGGGTTCCTCTCGAGTAATTCAGCCATCTATTATCAAATTTGATATCCATAGGGAATTCTACATTGTCGAAGATTATCAACAAATTGTTGATTAGCCAGTCCAGAAGGCATTTTGTGATAGGAAACGTAACATAATATTGATAGAACTATTTTGATACCTATCAATATTGTTCCCGCAATCACAAATCATGACGCGCTTCCAAGAAGGCATGTCATGGAGTTTTCTACAATAGCAACATTTCTTATTTTTGTGTTTTTCGTCAATTCTTATTACACTTTCACCTACAAGTTTTGCTTTATAGGTTAAGAATTGAATAAACCTACATACGTTTCCTAGATCCTAAGTAGAACGATTTTGATCTTTCTTTTGTTTGCTCTTCTTTTTTGATTATTGTTGCATTATTATATTATACAGTCTTCATTTATATCGATGAGTATTATGACTGCTAATCCCAATATTAATTCCTTGGTAGAGAATACCCATATCATCCAGCTTCTTCTTTTGAGTTCCTTGTTAGTCCTCTCCATCATATTTGTTGTTCTTATTTTTTCCCAGTGATTTTTTGGAAACTGCATATAGTTTATTATATCGTACTGGAAACTTTCAAGCGTATTAGCTGCGTTTTCATATCTCATACGATAAATTTCTTAATCAGGTCATCTAGTTCCTGATGCTCTATCAATGCTTCTTTAAATTTCTCAGTCACTTAGTTTTGCTTCTTTTTTGGCACCTTTGGAGCATTTGTCTTATTAAATGATGTGATACATCTACCAGCTTGATTCAAGAAAAAAACTATCTGACTGCTTTCTGTATCCTTTTCTTTTGCTGTAAAAAACATGATGCGGGGTCCATGGTTATATTGACAAAGCTTCTGTTTATAGTTTCATTGATGCATAGTTTTTTGTTATTAATCTATGTATCCACGAAAACGATAAATATTGCTACCATCTTGGATAAAGTCTTGAGATTCTGAGGAAAAGGAGAAACTTTTGGAAAAAAATAACCATTATTAATACGCGCTCAAAAATCAAAAATGAAACTCATAATAAAACATAAGCAAATTCTGTAAACGAATTATTTTAGCAAGAATTAATTCTTAGTTGCGCTATCAAAAAAATTATAGTTAGTATTATTTATATAGTATGTAGAGCCTTTACTTGAAATTACTTTCCCAGGAACTCCTACTACAACTGAATTATCAGGAATGTTCTTTGTTACTACACAGTTTGCTCCAATTGCAACATTGTTTCCAACTTTTATTGCTCCAAAAATTTTTGCTCCAGGCCCAATATAAACATTATCTCCAATAGTTGGAACCCCCTTATATCTGCCCCTACTAGATACACCAATCGTAACTCCTTGACTGATATTACAGTTTTTACCAATAGTTGCTGCACCACTAATTACAATTGTACCAAAATGCCCAATATAAAATCCAGAATTTATATTTGTTTGATATGGCAAAGAAATTCCATATTTAATGCAGTTATGTCGATGTAAAAAAATAAAAAAATAAAAAACTAATCTTACAAATGGGTTTTTATTTTTAGATAAGTGGTTACATATTCTTGAATAAAATGAGCAAATAAAGCCCGGATTCCAACAAAAATGTTTGATAAATAATTTTAAGCTTGTATTACCATTATACCGATAAAGATCAGAAAGAATAAGTTTCCATGTATAGTTATACAATCATAAACCCTCTAAAATCGTTGCTATGTACATAAACTTTCATTATTGATACACAGTTTCATAAGAAATCACCATGAAACTAACATCATTTTACTGATAATTAATAATACTTGTTATGGAATCATAAACATTCTATTCTTTTTTTGAGTTTTATTATTAGTCGTAGTAACAAAAAATAAATAAGCATTAATCAATATAATATACACAGTTTTTGTGTCAAAAACGGTGCATTTGCCAGGATCACTCCAGATGTATCTCATGATCAGTATATCCTCACAAGATTGGAAATTTGCAGTTTTTCAAAGGTCAACACTTTTCAGCGTTATAAGATTGTTTCTGTATAGAAAAAATATAGTCTTTAAGATTATTGTCCTCGTATAATTTTCACCAAGTATCATGTATTTCCTGTGTTAATCATCTTGTAATTATATATGATCTTTCCTTTTGGATCCTTCTTTCTATGGATATCTGCTGTCAAAGCTGGAGTTGAACACTTTGGACAAGTTATATATCGAGTGTGGTCTTCACATCGAGGTCGTATCCGAGGGCACATCCGAGGTTATATCCACCGACTGGGAAATTTAAGAAATTCACCGATTGAGTTATCGGTCGGTCATCAATGTAACTCCACATTCACAGTTTCTGTCATCATGGTTAGAGGACTTTGCACCTACGATACTTACCAGCATTAAAACCAAAGCTATTGAAACTAAGGCTATTTTATAATACTTATGTTTACTTATCATATCTTTTCTCCCCTTTCTATATGTTTTTATCTATAGTTTTTCTTAAATAATTAAGATATGTCTCGTGAAAGAGATGTACGATTTTCTCCAAAAAAAATTAAAAGAGAATTTTCAAGAGAAGTTTATTTTATTGAAAAGATTAACACATATTCTTCAATATTCATAATGTTATTTTTGGCCATATATTGTAATATTTAAACCAAAAAAAAGTGTTATTTATTTACCAATTTTGACAAACATTTTAAGAAGCATTGTGGATATGTTAGACAAGTTTCACAACTACCTATAAATCACTTATTTCAAAGTTTAGCTATGAATCACGTTTTAAAAATTATATGCCTATATTTATTCCAACAAATATATTTTTTGTTAAGCTTATCTAGCAATATGCAGACAAGTTCACATGTATCCATAAATGTAGTCATATTATGGATATAAATTATTATATATTAATTAAACATGATTTATATTTTTTATATATAAATCTATTCGATAAAAATTATACTCTCACAGGAGAAGCGCTTTTTGACAACAGAGATTACCCAGGTTCTTTTGTTCCAGTTAAAAGCATTCAATTCCAAACATTGCAACCAATGTTAAATAAAGCAACATAGAAACTGTAGTACTTAGGGCAAGAAATGAAGAACTGCAGACTCAGTTTGAAACATTGAAAAAGGAATTTTAGAATAGTCCGGAAAGGCACCAAAATTACATGCTTTAAATGTAGACATTCATAAATCAAAAAGCAATCGAAGCGCCAGGAGCAAAAAATTCATAGTGGCGATTTTGGTAAATCCGGATACAATTATACCACAAAATAAAATGAGAAAAGAAGTACCCTATATTTTGATAAAAATGGATAGAGTTTGAATGAAGACATTTAAACAATTGGTGACTCGTATAACATATCGTAGTTGAGGAAGTGCTCTAAAAGTAGAGTTTCCCTTGCTAGCAAAAACAACCAATCTTTTCTTCATTATCAAGTGAAGTGTGTTAATTATATAAATTACAAAGTCCTTATCAAGTGACAGGCGCAGAAATTTTTATAATTGTCTGCATCCTTCCTGTTAAGAATGAGATCAAAATCATTGCTTTAATCCATGACGCAATTTTTCTTGAATGTGATGAGAAAGAAGCAGATGAGACTATTTACCAACCAACAAATTAATAACCAAAGCTTCTACAGCGCCTTAATAGAGCAGCTCACGTGGGAAACGGTCTAAAATTCATGTGGATATAAGAATGTCGTTTCCGAGAACAAAAACGAGAACGTTGAGATAATCGCCAAAGAAATTGATGAAATTAAAAAACCAATTTTAACGAAATTTGTTTGGGCTAGAGAAATAACTGGGGTCGATTCTCCCAAAGAACTTTACTTTGTGGAAAAACAAAAGAAGACTATACTTTGCTCAAATTACCAGTAGAATTTTCGCAGTCTTTTTGGCAGACTCTTCAGGATTTTGAGTTGTGTTTGCTGGAAGTGGAGGTAGCTAACTTGAAAGTAGCCAGCGAAATGATAACAAAAGATAAACAACAGTCGCAGTTTAGTGAAGTTAATGCCAATTTAGATCCTAATAATTTAAGTAATGTATGCAAATTGAAGGAAGAACATATACCTACGTCTGTAAATTATATTCAGATTTTTTGAATAAAACTAAGTACCTCAAAAAGAGGTTTTAAAGAGCTTTAGTTTCTAAATCCTGAGACATTCTTCAGGTCTAACCAATAGTTCAGAAAATTCATCAGGTTTTGTAGGAGGCTTTTGAAATTTTTTCATATGATACTGCCGGAAATCTGAACTTGGAAAGCTGCGCATACCTATACTACTTGAATACCTCCCAAAACTCATCAACATTGAAAACATGGTTATGAAAAAGTTTTTCATTATTTCTAAATTTTTATCATCAAAAAAGTCATATAGATTCATCAATGGAAAGTATGATATAATGTTTATCAGTGATGTTTCCTATCGCTTTCAGTTTCTTCAATAAAATCCCTTAAATATCAAAATTAGAACTATCCTTATGCCCAATCAATTTGATCAAGAAAACAATTTGATCAAGGTTATATTTATCACATATTATTTATAAATATATTTTAAGTTCGTAAATGTAACTAATTTATATAATAGAGATAAATCTATGCTCCTTGAGAATTTCTAAAAATAGATATATTACTTAATTATTAGACTTTGATATTTTCCCAAATCGAAACTTCTCTATTTGATCTGAATTTTTTTGTTTTTTTCTATAAGATGTTAGTTCGATAAATACTTATAGTATACATTATCTAATATGACATTAATAAATCAAATAATAGGATTTATTAACTGATAATTCCATTTACTTGAAAGATTGGGTAATTTAGCGCGGGTTATCGAATGCAGGCCCTGGACTCAAGGTTACTAATTTACGAAGTTATTTCCATTCCTTTGTAGCTTTTACAAAAAAGATCTTCTACTTCGATGTGCGGGATATTGCTAGAAAAAGTAACATGCTCAAAACTATACATGAAATATAGTCCCTGGCTTTTTCTCATTCCAACATTTAAATTTTTAAAGGTGAGTCTTATATAAATTAACTCAAATCTTTTTGAGCAGTAATTGCTATTATAATTTTTAGCAGGATTGAGATAACTATCATGAAAATATTGCAGGTTACAAACTTTTTTAAACCTTCTTGGGAAGCTGGCGGGGTTACAAGGGTTGTCTACGAAATTTCAAAGAATTTAACCAGTAAAGGCAACGAAGTAACAGTTTACACTACAGATGGCTTTAAATCTAGACTTAAAGTAATTAAAAATAGGGATGTAGATGTTGATGGAATAAATACTTATTACTTTAGAAATTTATTCACTTACTTATCTAATAATAATATTACGATTCCTTATTATTTGCCTTTTATAGCTAGAAAAGAGGTACAAAATTTTGATATAATTCACATTCATGAACATCGAACTTTGTTAGCAATATTTGTTAGTTATTATGCCAAAAAATACAATATTCCTTATATAATCCAAGCACATGGTTCAGTTTTGCCTTTTTTGCAGAAGCAAAAGCTAAAGAAATTATTTGATGTCTGTTTTGGATATTCCATCTTGAAAAATGCAACAAAAACAATAGCATTACATGAAACAGAGGCATTTCAATATAAAGAAATGGGGGTATTTCCTACTAATATTAAAATTATCCCAAATGGGATAAATTTATATGACTATAATAACTTCCTCATGCAAGGAACTTTTAGGACTAAATTCTCAATTAATCCCGATTGTAAAATTATTCTGTATATCGGTAGGATACATAAAAATAAGGGATTAGATTTTTTAATTAATTCGTTTTCGATTTTTTTGAAAAAACTACCCAATTCTAAATTAGTAATTATAGGGCCAGATGACGGTTTCAAAACAGAATTAGAATTGTTAATTGCAAATCTGAATATATCTGCAAATGTTTTATTTACAGGCTTTATCGATAAAGATACAAAGATTGCTGCATTAACTGATGCTAATATATTCGTTACACCTAATTTCTCTGGGTTTCCGGTGACATTTCTTGAAGCATGTGTTTTCGGTTTGCCTATAGTTACTACAAAAAAAGGTGATAATCTTAATTGGATTGATAATAAAATTGGTTATGTTACAGAATACGATGAAAATGATTTCTGCAAAGGTATGGTTAACATCCTAACCAATAACACTGTAAAAGAATATTTTTCCACAAACGGAAAAGAATTAATCAGAACGGAGTTTTCGATGGATAATTTTATTGACAAAGTTAAATCTATTTATGAAGAGTGCATCTTAATAAACTCAAATTTTTGAGAGACGTGTTAGCGATATGATAAATGTTATATTTGAAATACGTTATGTAACTTAGAGGTCCCTTCTCTGTTTTGTATTGGTTGAAAACAATTATTCAGTTAAAAAATGACCAGATCAAAAAGATAAACAGCAAACCTAAATTATATTTTTGGAACTCATTGAATAAATTTAAGCATTTTTAAAAAGAAAACCGTATGAGAATTAGAAATATTTTTTTGTTTTTTTAATAAAGTCACCCGGATAAACCTCAAAAACCTGAAGGTAGATACTGTATTGAAATATATTGTATTAATCGCAAACTCTAAAAATATCACTACTATCCATATAAATTTTGACATTCAATCAGATGGATTGCATTTTCAAGGACTGATAGATACTGCGTATATTTATGGTGTCTCCGAAAAAACCGGAGATGATATGATAGTGGTTACAGAGGGCGATTATGCTACATATGAATTGTCAAGAGGGAATATAAAAACATCTTAGTTGATGGGGAAACACCTCACAGAAGCTATACTGTTGTCTCTATGGAAGGTTCCAATTCATACATATTTTCAAATGGTAACGACGTATATTTCATAAACTATCGTATAGTTGGGGAATTTAATTTAAGTAAGATTAATCATGAGATAGTTTCTAATTCACATATTCATAAATTGAAAGGAGGAGATCTAGGAAGAAGGCAGTTATATGATGTGAGTTGCAGTGAGACGAAATGCATTTATCCTAAAATTAATGAAAATTCAAGTGTTATTGAGAGCAAGATCATAATCCTAAATCCTATATTTGAAGATGAGATTACTTTCTCAAATGTGCAGTTCAGAGTACTATATAATTATTTTTTTCTAATTATTCTATAATTCCAAATGTTCCATGAGCATCATATGCTCTATGAGTAATAGATCAGAAATGTTTTCTTATTTAAATGGAACTTAGGAAATTTAGAGATTTTCACACAAAAACTATGCATACTCAATTTATCCATATTCAAATCCTGATCCAGAAGAACAGCGAGTTAAACTTTAAGCCATTACCTCAGACTATAGAGAATAAAACGCAATGATAAAAGTGTTTTCAGTTTTGCTGATTTATTTCTTTTGTTGTTTGCATTTCACAAACAAACTATTTGGATTCTGTTATGATACAATATATAAAAAACGTGTTGCTTTTAATGCATCTTCTGTAAACATATAAGTGTAAATAGAGGTGAATGGTTTAATTGCAGTAATCATTTTAAAGTTAACGAATTCTCTAACCAAATATGTAAAGCCTTAAATTATCAGTGAATTATATTTTTATCGCAGAGGGACTCAAACTTGTAGGAAAATAAAAATATAGATCAATTCAAAGCAGTTTATCAGGAATTTATCCACAATGCTTCGAAAAAATGGCCATGAGGCTGTTTCTAATTTTTTTCTACGTTTGAAATTGTATCAGGAGATACGCCTGATAACTTTGCAATTTCTTCTTGCGTATCTATCTTTTTAATTTCTCTTTCGTCAAGAATGAATATTATTTTGTTAAGAAACTTTGTAAAATTCTACACCAGATCTAGATTTTTAAAATAATTTTCCCGTATCATTTTCCGGCAGTTTTCAGATTTTCAATTCCTTTTTCCTTAGAAAAATGTTTTAATTTCACTCCTAAGTTTGGTATTCGTTGGAAGACAATGGTGGAATCAATGCCTTGAATTCATCATAATAATCAGATCCATTCAGAAATCTCCCAACAATTTCATAAAATTGATCTTGCAGATACATTTTTATTCTCGTTTGATTTTATAGTTATATAATAAATAAAAAATTTAATCCAAAATAATTATATAGTTGATATATCGTTTCATTAATAGACATATGTATCAAAATTTGAATAGCGAATCTAAAAATAAAAGTGACTATTCAACCTAGCAAAATCAGTATCAATCAATTTATTTTGGTGAAACATAGGAATCTGATTCCGAACTGATCAAAATGAAAAAAAAGCATAAATCACCAATAATCAAGGAACATCAATTCATACAAATTTGCGTGTTAAATTTTAATTAAGATGGATATTGATGTTGTTTTATTCAGGCTGAATAGTTACAAACAAAGATTTATACTTGACAAGAGGAAAAGATTGATTTCGTTTGTGAAGTTTTAAAGACTATCCTGACGAGTCTATAATATAGGGATTCATTGTTATGCCTAGTATAAAAAATTCGCTTAAAATGCTCTATTATCTCTTCAGACCACATAGAAAACTATTAGTCATATATCTCATAAGTCTCATTGTTTTCAGCTTTGTTGATGTTTTTAGAGTATTCCTGATCTATCCAATTATAAATTTTGGACTTAATGTTAATCAGAGTTCGAATTTTATTGATAAGATTTATCAGTTATTTAACCCTGATGATCTCAATTCATTTCTTGCATCAGCTTTCATGCTCGCTATTGTAAGTATAATTACCGCAGGAATAGAGGTGGGCGTTTCGTATCTCGGAAGCAAAACATATGCTAATATAAGAGATGCAATTGATCGTTCGTTCTTTAAAACCCTAAAAAATCAGCCATATGAATATTTTGCCAAACATAAACAGGGTGATATTTTATATATTGGACAACAAGCAGTGGATCAAACAGGAATCGCGGTTTTAAGCTTTATAGTGTTTATTCAGAATATACTGCTATGTCTGTTCTACCTTTCGTTTATTTTCCTTATATCCTTTAAGTTAAGCGCTATTGTGCTGATCTTTGGAGCCATTTATACTTTTTTCGTGAAAGACACAATTTTTTCGAGAATTTACGAACGCTCATTGATTTTGAACAACTTAGGACGTGCAAAATCTGTTCTGTATAATGAGTTTATTTTAGGAATTAAAACAATATTTATTACTGATTCAATAGATTTCTGGAACGGTAATTATAATAATGCGGTAGATAAGCTTAAAAGCAATTATCTAGTCGTTATATTTCTTCAACGGCTTCCAGCAGCAGCAAATAATCTTATGATCTTTTTGATTATATCGCTTGGTGCTGTAGGACTTTTTTATTTAACTAATGGTCATATTTTATCATATATGGGAATATTTGGAACATTCCTGCTCGCTCTTTATAGAATATTGCCTGCTCTAAACGCTAGCCAGTCACTGTATGGTTCAATAACACAGCAGCTACCTGCAATTGAAGTAGTGTATAATTTTCTACAGGAGAAAAGTGATGTAACCGCTTATCGGAATGATGCCTCGAAGAGAAGTTTTCTGTTCCAAAACTCGATTACCTTCAAAAATGTTTTTTTCCGATATAATGACACCCAAAAATATACTATCAAAAATTTATCGTTCAAAATCAAGAAAAACACAAAAACTGCAATCGTCGGTAATTCTGGTGCTGGAAAAACCACGATTGCAAATTTGTTAGCACTTTTGTATCAGCCGACATCGGGAGAAATCTTAGTTGATGATATAAATCTTAACAAATTTAAATATTCAGATTATTTGAAGAGGCTAGGGTATCTTGGCCAGGAGACATTTATTTATCACGACTCTATTAAAGAAAACATTAGATTTGGTTTGGACTGTACTGATGATGAAATTGTTGAAGCTGCAAAACTTGCCGATGCTCATGAATTTATTAAGTTAACCACTAAGGGTTATAATACAATTATTGGCGATCAAGGGATTAAACTTTCTGGCGGACAACGGCAACGTATTGCAATTGCACGGATAATTTTGCGAAAACCTGATATTTTGCTCTTAGATGAAGCAACAAGTTCACTTGATAACAGAGCTGAACAGCGTATTATGGAAGCAATTGATCGAATTTCAAAAGATATGACAGTAATAATCATTGCACATCGTTTGTCGACCGTAATAAATGCGGATATTATTTATGTGTTAAAAGAAGGGGAGATTGTTGAGAGTGGAAAACATGAGGAATTGCTTGAGTTAAGGTGTGAGTATTATAAACTTTATAATAAGTCTTCACAAATTTTAAGTGAATCCCTTAATACTATCGGGTTAGTCGAGAGCACGATTTCACACTAAATAATATTTCACTTAGGAAAACTATGATTATGGACATCTGGTCTATAGGTTCGCTTATCCCGCTTAAAAGATGGACGAAATTAATTAAAAAAGCTGGTTTTGACATTTTAAGTGTCGATACCGTTGAATTCCCACTTGTCAATAATGATTTTTTTACGAATATATATGACTCGTAAAAATCAGAGATTTATCGAAATCCTTTAAATGATATATGTCACCTGAATCAATATTGATGAATCTACGACGAAATAACCTATTCGATGCCAAATCTTCGTTCTGGTTAAGTCAGTTCAAATTTTTCCGATTTCATGATGATTGATTTTTGGTTTTTTTAGCTACATCAATTTAAATTAAGTCATAACTATAAAATCGTGATCAAATCACTATAGTTGGGGAGTAAAGTGATAAAAATAGTTCACATTATGAGTTGGTATATTCCAAAAATGGGTTACCAAGAAAACTTTCTAGCGGCTGAACAAAAAAAGTTAGGAGTTAATGTTGAGATTATAACTTCCGATAGAGTTCCTGAATATAAGGGGTATGAACGAAACGTTGGTAGTATAATTGGTGGACGGATAATTGGAACAGGCATATTTGAAGAAAATAACGTGAAAATTCATAGGTTACCATCTCTTTTTGAAATGAATGGGCAGATATTATTAAAAGGCTTAATAAAGAAACTGAAACAATTAAAGCCTGATATTGTACAAGCACATGGCGCTTTTTCACCTTTAACTCTTCAAGTAATCCTTTGCAGTACATATCTAAATTACAGTGTGTTTGTTGATGATCATTCACATGAAACTAATTTTTATATAGATTCTTTAGCCACGCGAATGTATATAATATTAATTAAACTTTTTTACTTTAGATATGGGAACAGAGTTTGTTTCTGGATGCCTGTTACTTATTCAGCAAAACAAATTCTACAATCTGTATTAAAAATTCCGGATAATAAAATTACATTACTACCACTAGGAGCCGATCAATCTAGGTTCAAAAAATCAAAGGAATTGAGAAAAATTGGGAGAAATGAAAGTGGAATAAAAGATGATAGTTTGTTAATTCTCTCAAGTGGAAAGTTTGATGAACGGAAAGATATTTATTTTTTGATTAAGGCATTTGAGAAGGTTTGTGAGGAATATCCCAATATCTATTTATTATTACTAGGAAGTGGTTCTGAAGAATACATTATCAAATTAAAAGATATGATAAATTCTGCAGGGTTGGATAGCAATGTAATATTTAAAAATTTTGTTCCAAACTCAGAATTATCTAAGTACTATAATGCTGCAGATATTGGAGTTTGGCCAGGAGATCCCTCAATCACAGTGATAGAAGCTGTTGCAACGGGATTACCAGTTATTATTCCAAAAAACGATCCTGCATACCAAGTTCTAGTTGAAAGTAATGCATCCATTTGTTTTGAAAGGAGAAATGTTGACTCTCTTTCAACAGCTATCTTGAAACTAATAAAAAATCAAAATATGAGGTATAAACTAATTGAAAATAATTTAAATCTTGTTGAGAAAACTTTATCGTGGAACAAAGTCGCAGAGAAATCAATCTCGATTTACTTGTCCCGGGACCATAAGGATGTTTTCAAGAACTAATTTGTATAGGTTTAGTTTACTTTTTACCCTATTAGGTACGATGGGCTTCCTCATTAATGCTAAAGAATTAATTCATATTTCTGGTTTGTTGCTACTGAGTTTATTATTCATGATTATACCTGCAGTGCTTATCGCTTTAAATTGGGATACTTATCATTTAACAAAGATTCAGTCATTATTTTTAGTAATTGTCCCATTAATATTTCTAAACTATATTTATTATATTACAATGGGATTGCCAGTGGGTTTTACCGATGTTTATTCTCATATGCTTCAATGTCAACAATCAGTTAATCTAGATGGAGTAATACAATTTTCAGAACGGCTTTCTTTTAATTTTGTGGCTTTATATATCATTTTCAATTTTTTGATGGCAACTAGTAATTTAAATATAATGACCTTAGCATCGATTATACCTCCTTTTTTCAATTTAATTATAATAGTCACAGTATACTTACTTGTTAAAAAGCTTCATTCACATAAAGTTGCTTTGATTGCCATGTTGTTTTATGGATGGGAAAACCAGACACTTATTTTTGGTCATGAGTTTCGAACGCAAACGTTGGGTACATTACTATTGTTGATGGCACTATTTATAGGATACTCAAACTTTAAAAAGTCTAGTTCTACTATAATTTTGATAATAATTTTGTTTTCCAGTGCAATGTCGTCCTTTGTTTCTATCTTCTTCACATCGGTCGTATTTTTTGTGATGCTTGTAACTTCTACAATAGTAGGCTCTGCATCAAAATGGCAAAAAACTACTGAGCTGATGACATGGAGACTCCTTGGATTATACTTAATCAGTTGTCTATTTTATATTAAGTTTATAAGTGGGGAATTTAACAATTTAATTTATACTATTAGAACTTTGTTTAATCAAATGCTGAAGAACACTGAAGCCACTAAATTTAGTGGAAATCAATTAGTTCAGGCAACAGGTGAAGCATTGTATGGTAATGTTGTTCAAATTTCATCTTATGTGCTTTGGGGCTTGTTTTTATTATTTTCGATGTTTTATTTAGTAATGATTCTTACTGAGAAAAAAAGGGATAATTTAAAGTTTTTTGCAAGCTTTAGTGCTTTATTGTTGTGTACATTTATTAACATCTTTACAGGAGTACTTTCTTTAGGAAGATTATATACCATTGCATTTATATTAATTGCTACAACGCTAGCATGTGGTTTATTCAAATTACAAGATATAAGCAAAAAGACGCAGTTCAAATATGCAAGTAAAATTTTCACTATCACAATTATTCTAGGTTTTGTAATTGTATCAATTATGAAACTTCCAAATTATATAATAGGTGAAACGAATCCTATCAGGTCAGAAACCCCTATAGATTTTGTTACTTATTGGAATTCGGACATACTTCAATATTCTGTAAATGAATTTATATCTTCATATGCTCCAAACCAATTTTTATATATATATGTACCCATACAAAATTATTTATTGCTGCAACAAAAGAGGAAAAATATTGTTGGAGGCGAAAAATTATCGATACTTCAGGATAAATTTTATGGAGATAATTATACTTATCGTGATCAAATACTCAAATATCAGATGTTCAAAAATTTCGATAAGATTTACTCAAATAAAGATTATATAGTTGGTATAGAACCCTTATAGGGTTCTCTAAAATCAATGTGTAAATTTAGAAATTAATGTGAATCATTCTCCATGTTAGGCGATTTAAAAATTTAAAGTTCTCAATTATTGAGAAAATTTTAAGAATGGTGAATAATTCTGAAAAAGGAAAAAATGTTTTCGATACAATATTCAAATCCAAAAATGTATGTATCAGTAAAATCGTCGACTAAACAAGTTATGATAGGAAAACTGTGAGGAAAGATCTCCAGCTGAAAACCTTACTACAACCCAAAAAAAGTGTAAGAATAAAATCAGCACGCTGGCCAAATTTTACACTATTTAATGTTTAATATATAGAATAAAATATAAGTAAAGACCAGAATTAATGAAAAAAAATGAATTTTTAGGTTCAAATTCTAATTTGAGAGTAGGGGTAGACTTTTCTGTAAAAGAATAAATATTAAAAAATTATGAATTAATCACATCTCAGAAGAACCCAATTATATACAATAAATAAAAATTTAACTTTAAATTTACAACAAATCTGTGATCCTACCAATTTGAGAGCTTCAACATAAAAAAATTAAACAGTTGTTATATACCTAAAATAAATACAAATTCATTATATACCATAAGATAAGCTTCCAGCCTAGTTCTGCCGTAGGATTTGGGATGGAATATATATCTGTCTGCTTTTTGTTACAATTAATGACCCTATTGAAGGAGTTCTTTCAAGGCCTGAAGATTATTCAAGCCCATTTCCCGGGACAGTTCGCAAATCATTGGAACCGGAATTATATAACCCAATAAATTATAAATTAAATAGTACATTGTGCAAGCCTAATTCTTTAAGGAATTTGGTACGATACTTGCGATCCTTCTCGCTAAAATGAACACGAAGTGGATCAACATCTGTTAAAGCAAACATAATATAGTACCATATTAATGTTCAAGGTATTAGCAGGTATTTTACTTATCGACACATAGACTTTAGCTTTATTTTTCAATTCACTTCTACAATCAAGCTTTGAGTCAGACGTAACAAATACAAGTTGTCCATACAAATCATAAATATGGAAATTAGCATAAACACGCATACCGTTCTTTAGCAATTCGTATTCCATTTAGATGAATATGTCTCCATTAATACGTGCTTCAGTGATCATCTTTGTTCAAAATATGTGCAATAAGTAAAATAGTCTCATCATCTCCTAGATGGTCCTCTAAAAAAAATCTGTCTTGTTGCTTCCTGCCCAGAACCTGATCTCTACCTATATCGAGTGGGTAATACGTGAGAGAATCTTAAGAAGTATGCTTTTTCCTGGATCGCTCATGCCAATGATGCCAACTATTTCTCCGCGTTCAACCTCGAAGTTCGTGTCCTTGAGCGCCCATAAAGTATTATTTGGTTTGAAAGCTTCCTTTAGCATCCTTAATGGGTTTTTCACGGCACAGGTAAAACTATCACATAGAATCTTAAGTATGTTATCCACACTGCTTCGATACTGTTTAAATAAGTGTTTTACCTCAACTATTGGTTCATTTTTCTTTGATGCTGTCATTTAGATCAAATCCGTAAAGTCCTTTTCTGTATATCTGAGATAGAGTATCCCACTCAAAAAAAATCAATATAGTCAGCACTGGCGAAATGTGAAGGCAAACAAATTTCACTGGAGCTTATTAAAATATGCATGCATGATGAGCATTTATTAAACCTATCAATATATTCAAGTAGAGCAACTACTGCAGGTTCTCGCTTATGATATATATGAGATAGATAACTTGTGACATAAACATAAGCAACTAGATGTAGAATGGAAGAATAAACATTATGTTCCAGTACTTAACACAGATGGCCGAAAGCTAATAGCCCATACTTGAGAGAAGATTGTCATTGAGAACAAAAGCGTTGCTGGATTGAGAAAGAGCATTCGAAAAATATATCCAAATTAAAAGGCCTGGATAGATACAAATAGAGTAGGGTATCCACTTTGTAGGTACATATACAAACCTACTGAAGATGAGGGCGAAGACTATTCTTATATAAAAAGGCTATAGCAAAATCCACAATGCCCCCACGATGATTGGTTGGTATCTTAGTATCTCCCAAGCAAGGCAGAAAAGAAGCTTCCTATGTTTCTTCAATTCCTGCTAGTTTAGATCCAGAAAGCTGTATTTAGGGGGAATTATAGGTTCATCATCAGTTATATGTTCAATCATATAAAACATATTTATATTTTTTGCTGGGAGTATATTTAGTGATATTACTCAACCGTTATTATTATCAAGCGCTTTCGTTGATTTGATCTCAATATCGCTTATAAGTTCGGTTAATTCCACCTTTCAACGAACTACTAGCTTTTCATCCAAGTGAATTTAATTTAATATCATCAAACAGTTTATGTATAGTGCCATCAGATGTTGAAGTGTATTATAATCTAAAAATGAATTTTGTTGAAATCTTATTCATCGAACCTTATTTGAATAGTTGTTCTGACTATTCTGATCTTCTGGATTCATACGCGATCCGCAATATGGAAATAGGGAGAATTATCGAAAACGCTACATTTTTATGCAAACAAATAGGTTGTGATATTTACGTCGACTTCTGATATTTTAGATGATATTTTTCAGAACCTGCAGACTGAAGTCATGCGATACCATATGGATTTGAATCGAGAGCCGGAGGAAATATTCGTAGTTTGGGGACTAAATGAGTAGGGCTGGGAGCTAGATTGAATGTCACTTGAATCCACAGAATTAACAGCTGATATAAAACTGTTCAATATTGTTGAAAAAAATCGTGATTGTAAGGGGGCGATCCCAAATGATCCTACAACATGGGGAGTTTTATATACAGTGTAAGTTTTTGAAAATATATACTAACGGATTGGAAAGCATGAAACAACTTCGGCAGGTGTATCTAAAAGTCTTTGACCGCCCTGCTCTTAAAGTTACATTGACCATGTGGCTTGGTGTCCTTGAAGCGTTGAAAGATTAAAAAGCAACCTACATTCAAGCTCCGGAAGAATCTAATCGTTTATTCATCGCTAGACAGATATTTAAAATTGTGTGCGACCCTGAAATCTCAGTCGATTCAGAAGAAGAACTTTTCGGATTGGCTTTATATGAACATTTTTCAAGGATAATGAAAAATTCTATTACTATATGTCTTCAAAAGTTTTCTTAGCGTTGGTGGATAGAGCAGGATTTAAAATTCCTCGGAGGATTTCTCTTCAGTATTGACATAACTTAAAATGAAAAAAGATGGAACATTGCGCGTTAGCTATTGCAATAAACAGGTAAGGTCTTGGTGTTTCATTCAAGAACTAGGGTAGACAGCAAGACTCCTATATTACACATTTTTCATGAAAGATGTAAAAATGGTATATAGGTGCCTTCTATATATATTGCTATTGTTTTTTGCAAGACACCATTTGACACTACAATTTATAGCTATATCTCTAAATATTGGTTCAAGCGGCATATATTTTTTATTTCATTCACCATCCTCTCTTGCCAATCAAATATAAATTTTTTTCGACGTTCTTCGCACAATTCTAATGCCTGTTTGTATTCCTTTTCATCTTGAAGTAATAATAAAATTTTTGCAGTTAATTCAGAGACATTTTTTGATTCGAACATTAGTTTATCGTATTTGAGAATCTCAGGTATCCCTCCAACATTGGACGCAATGACTGGAATTTTAATGTAAAGAGCTTCCAGTATTACAAGCGGGAACGCTTCATGAAGTGACGGAAGAACCATCAAATTGAAACTTTTCATATAACGCAAAGGATTTTCTTGGAATCCCAAAAATACAACATCGTTATCTAAGTTAAGTCTCGAAGTTAATGTTTTTAATTTTTGTAAATCTGGACCGATACCAACAATAACTAATGTTGAATTTGGGAGTATTTGCTTAACATTATAAAAAGATTCTAGTAAATATTTCAAACCTTTACCATTTTCATGAAGATTACCTACAAACCCGATTACTTTTTTATATTTTCTGACATTTAGAGCAAATTCTTTGTTTAGCTCTTTAATTCGAGGTGTATTAATATTATTATAAATCACCTTCGTAGCACTAATATTTTCAATTTTATATCTTTTCAAAATATGTTCTCTGTCATATTCTGAAACAAAAATAACAAGATCTGATTTTTTTATTACAGAAGCTTCTATAGTTTGCAAAATTTTTTTATAAATATTTTTTTTTATTGTGTTTTTCATTCCAAGTTCTATCCCAGATATCGAATCACTATGAAATGCCACAATTAATTTAGTTTTTTTACTAAAAATCTTAAAAATAGTTCCGATTAGTCCTTCTAATGGTGAAAAGGTAACTACTGCATCCATATTTCGTTTTTGTCTGAAGCATGCCATTATAATAAATGTTTGGATAAAAACCGATATAAAGCTGGGAACGATTGATATATCGAAAAATTCATGATGAATTAAATTTTTATGTTTTATGTTAGAAAATCTCCTTGGAGATATGTGATGAACTTCCCAACCTCTGCATAAAAATCCGTCTATAAGCTCCATATATTTTTGATATGCACCTCCACATATTTTTTCCTGATTTTTGATTTGTAATGTTATGACCCTCATGTCGTCCCATCCCTAATCTCGATGATCTTGTAAATTGATTATAATCGGCCAACCATATTTTCTCTTACAACATTCCTGCCCATTGAATGATAGGATATCTTTTTTAATCCAATATTTCTCTTTGATTGATGAACTATCGATTTGCAGATTGACTTTATCAAAATCCACGCTTGCGAGTATTACTGCGATCTTATTGGCGTCTTCATCCATTTCCATAGCATAGTCTTTCGATCCTTGATTAATTACAAGTGGCCTATCTGAGCATTTAATTGTCTGATCTCCCATGAACTAGGTAAAAAAACTAACTATAAGTATTGTAAAGATTAACTAATTTACCTCATATTAAATTTTTTATAGTATATATAGTTAATTAAAAGAAATGTATAATCATGAATAGTTAATCTTCCTTTAATTTTGGCAAGTTGATCTCCATAAATTAATTTGATTAAAAATAGATATCAATAGACATCATATTAATTTACATATACATTTCTTATACTTTTTGTATTTAGTGGGTATTAAAATGCCAGAATAAGTACAATGCCAAAATAAGTACATTCTTGTATAATATGAAATAATTGAGTTTAAATATATCTAGTCAAAAATATATATACTGGATTATTGAGTTATGGAAGATAGTTAAAGGTAGATATACATCAACAAATTTCAAAGAGAACTCAAAGAGAAACCAAAACGAAACATATTTTATTTAAGATTGTCAATTTTTCGGCGTTGATTAATAACTTAAAGGCATGATTTAGTTACATATATTTTAAAAATATAACGAAGTTATTTTACTTCTCACTTATCATATGTTTTTAGACATGTTGTATATTTTTCCCAAACACTGTCCACTTACCTAATATGATTACTTTAAACATTAATTATATTATTTGCTGCATCAATCATAGTCTGGCCATTTGTTGACGAAAGTACCCCAATGTTTATACCAATATTTATATGGAAAATAAAATTATTAAGTTCAACAACCGCTAAATTTGCATATCTACAATTCAGATCTCTCTGCATATCCTGTAGTTCATTATGCGCAGGAGTCAGTACATTAATAAACACACTCGCTGATGCTATATTATAGTTTGCAATATCAAGTGGTGCATATGTAATATTTAAGGTTCCGTTGCAAATAATTCAAAAAAGATGTTAATCTATAAGTAATTAATAAAAATCAAAATATTCGAGGAAAATGTATTAACATTACAAAACTATGCCAAACAATTGATTAATGTATTTAAT
>Ga0182027_10004098_pt1 | contig 22759 bp, 19 predicted proteins | sample 712E1DmetaG_FD_121300 | JGI IMG/M metagenome (GOLD analysis project Ga0182027, IMG submission 121300) | Permafrost microbial communities from Stordalen Mire, Sweden - 712E1D metaG (Illumina Assembly) | ecosystem: Environmental > Terrestrial > Soil > Wetlands > Permafrost | place: Sweden... | reverse complement strand
CTCGATGTCGCTGAACAAGGCGATGATCATCGGCAATCTCGGCCGCGATCCGGAGATGCGGTATACGCCCAACGGCCAGGCGGTGACCCAGTTCACGGTCGCCGTCAACCGCAACTACAAGGATGCGAGCGGCGAGTGGAAGGAAGAGACCGAGTGGTTCCGGATAGTGGCCTGGGGACCGCTCGCCGAGCGCACAGCTGAGTACCTTCGCAAGGGCCGCAAGGTCTACGTCGAAGGTCGACTCCAGACCCGGACCTGGGAAGGCCAGGACGGTCAGAAGCACTACACCACCGAACTGATCGCCAACACCGTGACCGGCCTGGATCCGCGACCGCCCCGTGAGGACGGAGCCGCGGAACCGGCAGGCGCTCGACCCGCCAGGGGCGGGGCGCCGGCCGCGCCGGCCGCGCCGGGTGCGCCGAGCGGTGGCGACGATTTTGGAGCGAGCGACCTGGACGAGCTGCCCTTCTAGGCGGCCCAACCGGCCCAAACGACACCAATCGCCGCGTTCCGCACGCGGCTGAACGAACAGAGGACGCGAACAGATGCCTACGAACCCGCGAGAAAAGACCCGAGGCGGCAAGCGCGACGACTACTACCGCGACCGCCGCCGCCGCAAGGTCTGCACGTTCTGCGCCGACAAGACGGTCATGATCGACTACAAAGAAGTCAACCGGCTGCGTCGCTACCTGTCCGAGCGCGCCAAGATCGAGCCGCGACGCAAGACCGGCACCTGCGCCGGCCATCAGCGCCAGCTCGCCCTGGCCCTGAAGCGAGCCCGCATCGTGGCCCTGCTGCCGTACGCCCCGCTCCACGTCCGCCCCTAGCTTGGTTCAAAGCCTGAAGGCTCGGCGCCACGGCTCCGCCGCAGGCGGGTCCAAGGCGGCCGAGCGCTCTGGCGGTTGTCGAAAAGGCCGCCCGTAGTCGGAAGGGCCGCACTTGGACATCCTGCTGCTGGTTCTCTCGTTCCTGGTGATCCTGGTCGGCTCGGAGCTGTTTACCAACGGCATCGAGTGGTTCGGGCACAAGCTCGAGCTGGGCGAGGGAGCGATCGGCTCTGTCCTCGCGGCCGTGGGCACGGCGCTGCCCGAGACGATGGTGCCGCTGATAGCCATCGTCTTTGGGGGTAGCGTCGCTGCTAGCGAGATCGGCGTAGGCGCGATCCTGGGCGCGCCGTTCATGCTGGCCACCCTGGCCATGTTCGTGACCGGCGCCGCTGTGTGGCTGATGCGCGGCCGCCGATCGACAGGAACCACGCTGGCGATCGACACCGGCGTGATCAGCCACGACATGGCCTACTTCGCGGTGGCCTACAGCATCGCCATCGGGGCCGCCTTCCTGCCCGTCGAATTCGAGTGGCCGCGTCGGTGCGTCGCGATCGTGCTGATCGCTATCTACGCCCGCCATGTCTGGGTGCATTTCCAGTCCGACGCCGCCGCGCACGAGGGTCTCGAGCCCTTACGCTTCCACAGGCTCGACCGCGGCGCGCCGCAACACCCAAGCCCGCCCCGGCTGTTCATCGTCACTGTCCAGGTGATCGTGGCTCTGGCGTGCATCATCGGGGGCGCTTGGGCCTTCGTCGATGCGATCAAGGACCTGGCGTCCGCGACCACGGTCAACGGGACGCTGCTGGCGCTGCTGGTCGCCCCGATCGCCACGGAGCTGCCCGAGACTCTCAACAGCGTGCTGTGGGTTCGTCGCGGCAAGGACACGCTGGCGATGGGCAACATCACCGGAGCGATGGTCTTCCAGAGCGCCATCCCTACCTCTATCGGGCTGGTCCTGGCGCCGGCGCTGTGGACGGTCGTCGGCGGGGGAGTGGCCTTCGGTTCGGCCGCGATCACCCTGGCCGCAACCGCTGCGATCCTCGTCCCGATCGCCCTGCGCGGGCGTCTCGGCGCCAAGCCTCTTCTAGTTGGTGGCGTCTTCTATGTCGCCTATGTAGTCGTCGTGGCGGTGGCCCTGGTTCGACCGGGAGGCTGAGCCCCCAGCCATTTCAGGCTGAGGGTGCTCCGTGACCGCTATACTTGGCCTCCGCCGGCCGGGTGCCGGTGGTCACCCACAGGAGCGCCGATCAATGGTCACGGAGCATGCAACGGCCCCTGCCGCGAGCGCGGCGTCAGAGCCCGATCAGAACAGCCGCGTCTGCTACTTCAAGGGCGGCTACGTAGCGCTGGGCGAGGCACGCATCCCGATCATGACCCACGCCTTCCTGTATGGCACTGCCGTCTTCGAGGGCATTCGGGCCTACTGGAACCCCGACGAGAAGCAGCTTTACGCGCTCCGGGTCAAGGAGCACATCGTCCGGCTGCGCAATTCCAGCAAGATCATGCTCATGGCGGAGTTGCCGTCTGTCGCGGAGTTCACCGAGATCGTTCTGCAGGTCCTGCGACGCAACGAGTTCCAGGAAGACGCCTACTGCCGACCGTCCGTGTACAAGAGCACCGAGGCGATCGGTGTCAAGCTCCACGGCCTGACCCACGACTTCTACGTGCTGGCCATCCCGATGGGCGACTACATCGACACGGAGAAGGGCATCTCGACCGGGACCGTCTCCTGGCGCCGCACCAGCGACGTGTCGATGCCGTCTCGGAGCAAGATCACGGGCAGCTACGTCAACCCGGCCTTCTCCAAGACCGAAGCGATGCTGAACGGCTTCGAAGAGGCCATCGTGCTCACTGCCGAGGGCCACGTCGCGGAAGGCTCGGCCGAGAACCTGTTCATGGTCCGCGACGGCGTGCTTATCACGCCGGCGGTCAGCGAGGACATCCTCGAAGGGATCACGCGGGCGGGGATCATCGAGATCGCCGCGCACCTGGGGATCCCGGTCAAGGAGCGTCAGATCGATCGCAGCGAGCTGTACATCGCCGACGAGGTCTTCCTCTGCGGCACGGGCGCGCAGGTCTCGCCTGTCGCATCGGTCGACCATCGCGCGGTCGGCGACGGCCGGGTCGGGCCGCTCTCGAAGCAGATCAGCAAGACCTATTTCGACGCGGTGCGGGGGCGCCTGCCGGAGTTCCGGCACTGGGTGACGCCCGTCTATACGGGTGAGTGAAGCTGCTGCGCGAGACTCCTCGGCACTCCGGCCGGCCGGAGGGCTAGCCGAGCCGGCCGCGCAGACCAGACGCAAGCTCTCGCATCGAGTCCTCGAAACGATACCCGGCCTCGTGACGTGGATGTTGATCCTCGCCATGGTCCCGCTCGCCCTGCGCTGGCCGGCGGTGCTGGGCGTCTTCGTGATCTGTTTCGACTTCTACTGGATGTATCGCGCGACCGTCCTGTCGGTCAGCGTCGCCATCTCGTTTCGACGGATCCGTCGCACATCTGCCATCGACTGGCGGCAGCGGGCCTTCTCGCTGTCCGATCCGCAGAAGCGCTTCGACGAGCTGTCCGGCCTGATCGAGCGGGTCCGCGTCCGAGTAGACGAGTTGGACGCGGCCGGCAACAGGTCGGCGGCGCGCGGCGGTCGGCGCGAGTTGCGCCGGCTGACCGAGGAGCGCGTCAGCGTCGAGCGGCTCGTCAACCTGGAGGAGCCGATCCCGGATCCGCGCGACCTCTGGCACGTGGCCCTGATACCGACCTACACCGAGCCCTACGAGAAGCTCTATGAGACGGTCAAGGCCCTGGCCGATTCCGACTACCCGCGTGACCGGCGAATGGTCGCGATCATCACCCGCGAGACGGACCTCGCGGGCCGTGAGAACGTGGCCAAGCTGCACAAGGTCTTCGGGTCGCAGTTCTGCCACTTCTTCCACATCCTGGACCCGCTCGAGCCGGGCGTGGTGGTTGGCAAGTCGAGTGCCATGGCCTACGGCGGTCGGTGGCTGTACAGCCACCTGACGAGTCTCGGTTTCGATCCCAAGCAGGTCATCGTGACCGACCTCGACTCGGACTACCGGGTCCACCCCCAGTACTTCGGGTATCTCACATACAAGTTCGTGACCGACCGCGATCGCTTCCGCAGGCTCTATCAGCCAGTTCCGATGTTCCACAACAACCTGTGGCAGTGCCCGATGCCAGTGCGGCTGATCGCGGTCAGCACTACCCACATCCAGATGTGGCGGCATCTGACCCCCGAGCGGCTCGTCAGCTTCAGCTCGTACGCGGTTTCGCTTCGGACCGTTCACGACGTGGACTACTGGGCGACCGACGCCATCCCCGAGGACAGCCGCTTCTACTGGAAGAGCTTCTTCCGCTATTCAGGGCAGTTTCGAGCCGAGCCACTCTTTCTGCCGGTATACGGCGATGCTGTTCGAGCCCGGTCGTATCCGCGCAGCCTGGTCCAGCAGTACACCCAGATCCGCCGCTGGGCCTGGGGCGTGACGGACATCCCCTTCTTCATCGACAACGCCCTGTCTCACAATGAGATCCCGCTGCACCAGCGGATCGCGCGGCTGTTCAGCCTGTGGTTGGACCACATCAACTGGGCCGTGGCGCCGTTCTTCATCGTTGCCGGAGCCAGCCTGCCGGTCATGCTGAACCAGCCGTTCGCTGTCACCGCGTTCGGACAGCAGATCGGGGTATACGCGGCCTGGCTTCTGACTGGTGCGATGGCGGCGCTCATCGTGCTGGTGTTCATCGAGGACCAGCTCGCGCCTCCGAAGCCACCGGAGTGGGGCGTACTCATGCACATCGTCTCGTGGGCGCAGTGGGTCTGCCTGCCAGTGGTCGGGTTCTTCTTCACGAACCTGCCCGCGCTCGATGCCCAGACGCGTCTGCTGACAGGGCGCTACCTGGAGTACCGGGTCACCGAAAAGGCATAGGCGGGGCCACTCGCCTGACGACCGCTCGCCAGGCCTCTCCCTCGGCCGAAGGACGGACCAAGGCGGCCGCGCCCCAGCTGGCGGGGATCGTGGAGGCCGCCCCGGGGCCAGGGAGGCCGCACGCTCTGGCAGTTGACGATGGGGCCGCCCGCTGAGAGGCAACGTCCCCGACCTTTTCCGCGACATTCGCCGGGCGACTCGCCGGCGAGACAGGCCGAACGAGGCGATGCGATTCGACGGGATCGGGTCTCTCGACAGCCTGGCTTGACGCGAACGACGGCCGCGAGACGCGATGCGGGTGCGAGAAGTGCCGCGCCCAGGGCCGACGGGCGCAGTGGAGCCCGGCATCTGCAGCCACCGAGTCACCGGCTGAATGTCGCGAAACCCGAGCCAGCACCTCGATGGGTGGAGGTCTGGGCGGCGAAGTGGACTCTAGTGTCGCGCGGTTCGGTAGGATAGATACGTACACGTCCCCTCGCCGTGGTTGGGAGGTTGCCGCGCTCTGGCGGTTGCCGCGCCCTTGATGAACAGGCGAGGGGATCGTCGAATCTGAAGACCGCCAGAACGAGCCCGAGGACGATGTTCCGACCAGTCAGCTCCAAGCCCGAACTCGTCGCCCAGGAGCACGAGATCCTGACTCTCTGGCGTGAGCGCCGGACCTTCGCGCGGCTGCGTACCCAAAACGCGGGCAAGGCGGCAGCTGGCGCGTCCGAGCGCTGGAGCTTCCTCGATGGCCCGATCACGGCCAACAACCCGATGGCCGTTCACCATGCCTGGGGTCGGGCGTACAAGGATCTGTTCCAGCGGTTCCACGCCATGCTGGGCCAGGATCAGCGCTACCAGAACGGGTTTGACTGCCAGGGGCTGTGGGTCGAGGTCAACGTTGAGCGCGAGCTGGGCTTCACGAACAAGCGCGATATCGAGGACTACGGCATCGCCGCGTTCGTGAACCTGTGCAAGCAGCGGGTCCTGAGCTTCGCCGCCCGCCAGACCGAGCAGTCGATCCGGCTTGGCATGTGGATGGATTGGAACGACCCGGCCGAACTGCGTCGCCTTCAGGAAATGCTCGGCGACGACCCCAACCAGCAGGTCACGGTCCAGGGGCCGGATGGGCCGGTCACCGACACAGCCGAGATGTTGGTCGCCCGCCTCGGCATGCCCGACCTCGGTGGCAGCTATTTCACCTTCTCCAACGAGAACAACTACCTGATCTGGTCCTTCCTCGCGGAATGCCATCGCCGCGGCTGGCTGTACAAGGGCCACGACACGATGCCCTGGTGCGCGCGCTGCGGTACCGGCATCAGCCAGCATGAGATGACCGAGGGCTACGCCGACCGCGAAGATCCGGGGCTGACCATCAAGCTGCCGCTGCTCGATCGACCGGGCGAGGCGCTGCTGGTGTGGACGACCACTCCCTGGACTCTGACCTCGAACGTGGCCGCGGCCGTCGGCGAGGAGCTGCGCTACGTCAAAGTCCGCCAGAACGATGAGATCTTCTGGCTCGGCCGCGGGACGCTGAAGCAGGCACTCGAGGGCCCGTTCCAGATTCTCGAGGAGAAGCTCGGCCGTGAGCTGGCGGGCTGGCGCTACAGCGGTCCGTTCGACGAGCTGGACGCCGTCCAGACCGCCTTCGCCGCATCCGACGGCAAGCCCGCGTACGAGCATCGGGTCGTCGTCTGGGACGAGGTGGGCGAGGAGGAAGGCACCGGCATCGTCCACATCGCCCCCGGCTGTGGGGCCGAGGACTTCGCTCTTGGCAAGAAGCTGAGCCTGCCGATGATCGCCCCGCTCGACGAGAACGGCGTCGTCCTGCCGGGCTTCGGGCCCTACTCGGGCCGCGACGTGCGCGACGTCAAGGAACCGATCATCGAGTCACTCAAGCACCGCCACCGCTTCTACCGGCTCGAGACCATCAACCACCGCTACCCGCATTGCTGGCGCTGCGGCACGCCGCTCGTCTTCCGCCTTGTGGACGAGTGGTACATCAGCATGGGCCCGGTCTACGACAAGCCGCGCGAGCAGCTGACCGCGGCCGAAGTGGACGCCAGCCTGCGCTACCAGATCATGGATGTCATCAAGGACATCAAGTGGATCCCGGGCTTCGGCTACGAGCGCGAGCTCGACTGGCTGATCAACATGCACGACTGGATGATCAGCAAGAAGCGCTATTGGGGTCTGGCGCTGCCGATCTACGACTGCTCGGCCTGCGGCAAAGTGACCGTCGTCGGCAGTCGGGAGGAACTCGCCGAGCTGGCGGTCGAGGGCTGGGCTGAGTTCGAGGGCCATACGCCGCACCGCCCGTACGTCGATGCGGTCAAGATCCGCTGCCCCGGCTGCGGCGAGACTCTGAGCCGCATAGCCGACGTCGGCAACCCCTGGCTCGACGCCGGCATCGTGCCGTTCTCGACGGTCCGGTACCGCAGCGACCCCGACTACTGGCGGCAGTGGTTCCCGGCCGACTTCGTGACCGAGAGCTTCCCCGGCCAGTTCCGCAACTGGTTCTACTCGCTCCTGGCGATGAGCACGGTCCTGCGCCGGGAGACGCCGTTCAAGACGCTCTTCGGCTATGCCCTTGTCTTCGGCGAGGACGGCCGGCAGATGCACAAGAGCTGGGGCAACGCCATCGAGTTCGACGAGGCGGCCGAGCGAGTGGGCGTCGACGTGATGCGCTGGATGTTCGCCAACTCCCGCCCGGAGGACAACATCAACTTCGGCTGGCACGCCGCCGACGAGGCTCGCCGCCGGCTGCTGGTCCTGTGGAATGTGTACTCGTTCTTCGTGACCTACGCCCGGCAGGCCGAGTGGAACCCCGGCCAGGCGGCGCCGGCTGTCAAGGACCGCGGCCCGCTGGACCGCTGGATCCTGTCGCGCGTCGCGAGGCTGGCCGGCGCAGTCGATGTCGACCTGCGGGCGTACGACGCCCTCGATGCGGCGAAGGAGATCGACGGCTTCGTCGAGGAGCTTTCGACCTGGTATCTGCGGCGGTCGCGCAAGCGCTTCTCACGCGGCGCCGATGCGACCGATCGAGCCGCTGCCTTCGCCACGATGCACACGACCCTGGTGGCCCTGACTCGGATCATGGCGCCGATCCTGCCGTTCCTGAGCGAGTCGATCTACCAGAACATCGTCGTGTCGGCCGGCGCCACCGACCAGCCCGACAGCGTCCACCTGACGAGCTGGCCCGCGGATGAGCTGAAGGACCTCAACGACCGCGCCCTCCAGGCCTCGATGGACGTCGTCGTTGGGGCAGTGAATCTGGCCCGGACCCTTCGCAGCCAGGTCGGCATCAAGGTCCGCCAGCCGCTGTCCCGCATGTGGCTGGCCATGCCGGGTCCCGACAGGCTGGTCGACCAGGAGGCCCTGCTCGAGCTGCTCAAGGACGAGGTCAACGTCAAGTCGATCGAGCTGATCGGCGATGAGTCCGAGCTGGTGGATCGGCGCGTCAAACCGCTCCTGCCGAAGATCGGCAAGAAGCTCGGCGCGGCGATCCCGGCCGTGATGGCCGCCGCGCGCGAGGGTCGGTTCGAGATCCTGGCCGACGGCTCGGTCAGTCTCGGTGGCGTGACTCTGGCGGCCGACGAGGTCGAGATCCAGGCCACGCCGCGGCCCGGCACGGCCGTGGCTCATGACGAGGGCCTGGTCGTGGTCATCGACACCGAGCTCACGCCCGACCTGCGCGCCGAGGGCGACGCACGCGAGCTCCAGCGGGCCATCCAGGACGCGCGTAAAGAAGCCGGCGTCGAGTTGGACGACGAGGTTGTGGTTCGAGTGGAGGCTCTCGATGCCGTCGAGCTGACGCTCCGGCCCTATATCGGCTCCGTCGAGACCGAGACACGCAGCAAGATAAAGTTCGGGCCCGTGCCGACCGGGGCCACCGCGATCCCATTCGACCTCGATTCCGGGTCGGTACGCGTCGGCCTGATGCCGAAAGCCGCGGGCCTTTAGGCTTAGCGAAACAGACGGAGGCAGTAACTGGACCCTAACGACACGCACCCGGCGGACCGTTCGAACCGCGCCTCTGTGGCCATGGCTCCGGAGGGGCGGCGCCGTGCGGCCTTGATCGGCTTCGCTCTGCTTGCCTGCACCGTCGCAGTGGCCGACCAGATTCTCAAGCGCTGGGTCATAGCCAACTACGAGGGGAAGGGACCGTCGCCCATCATCGGCGATTGGATTCGCATAGACCTCATTCACAACGGCGGCGGCCTCTTCGGCCTCTTCCAGGGATCGGCGCCGATCTTCGCGGTGGTGACTATCGCCGTCGTGGCGGTTCTGGTGGCCCTCGAGATCGGATCGGGCTGGCGCAGCTGGCTCGTGACCATAACTCTGGGTCTGCTGCTCGGCGGCGCAATCGGGAACTTCATCGACCGCTTCCGCTTCGGCTATGTCATCGACTTCGCCGACATCGGCATCGGCCGCTGGCGCTTCCCCTACATCTTCAACATCGCCGATTCTGCGGTCACGATCGCCATCTTGCTGATGCTCGTGCTGTGGTTCCTCGCGCCACACCTGGGGGTCCACGTGCCTGACGAGAGCAAGGCCGACGACACGCCGGTCGCCAACGACGTCGGCAGCTTGAAGGGCCGGTAGTCGATGAGGCGGTTGTCACTCACCGTGCCCGAAACCGCCGGAGGTCGAATCGATCGCTTCGTCGCGGACGTGTCGGGTCTGTCGCGGAGCTACGTCCAGAAGCTCATCACCGAAGGCCACGTGACGGTGGCAGGTCTCCCTATCAAGGCCAACGAGCCGATCGTCAGGGGCGAAGTCGTCGAGCTGGAGATACCCGATCCCACGCCCCTCGACCTGACTCCGGAGGCGATTCCGCTGTCGGTCGTCTACGAGGACGGCGACCTGCTGATCGTCGACAAGCCTGCCGGATTGGTCGTGCATCCGGCGCCGGGCCATCCCGGCGGAACGCTCGTCAACGCCCTTCTTGCCCGGGGTACCGAGTACGGTGGCATCGCCGGCGTGCAGCGCCCCGGCATCGTCCATCGCCTCGACCGCGACACCAGCGGCCTGCTGATGGTCGCCAAGGACGACCGGGCTCAGGCGAGCCTGATGGCCCAGCTCAAGGCCCGAGGCGTCAAGAAGACATATCTGGGTCTGGTCCTCGGCTCGGTCGCCGCCACCTCCGGCCGCATCGAGGCGCCGATCGGACGCGACCCGCATCACCGCACGCGGATGGCCGTCGTGCCCTCCGGCCGGGACGCCGTCACCGGCTACCGTGTCCGCGAGCGGCTGCCCGGCTGGACGCTTCTGGAGCTGGACCTGATCACGGGCCGGACGCACCAGATACGCGTCCACCTCTCGGCCATCGACCATCCGCTGGCCGGCGATGCGCTCTACGGCACCGGGACCTCACGGCGAGGTCCGGATGGTTCGGGGCGGCTGTTCCTTCACAGCTGGCGGATCGAGCTGCAGTCGCCCAGCGACGGTCACATCATCCGGGCGACGGCGCCGCTGCCGGAGGAACTCGAGATGGTTCTGACCAAACTGCGAGAGTCGGATGCGGGCGGCGTGGGCGCGGTCCACGGCATCGGCGGATCGTCCGAGGCGACGCAGTCGGTCGAGCCGGTCCAGAAGATGCCGACGTGAGCTCGGATCCGATCCAGCAGCCGGCGCTCGAGGGCGACGCGGCGAGCCCGATGCTCGTCATCATCTCGGGGCCGTCGGGCGTGGGCAAGGACACGATCATCGCGGCGCTCCAGAAGCGCGGCCACCGGCCTGCCTATCACTACGTCGTGACCTGCACCACCCGGAGCCGGCGACCCAACGAGATCGACGGCGTCAGCTACAACTTCGTCTCGCCCCAGGAATTCGAGGCCCTGCGATCCGCGGGCGAGCTCCTGGAGGCCAACGAGGTCCACGGCAACTGGTACGGCACCCCGCGAGCCGGCGTCCGAGACGCCCTGGCGGGCGGCCAGCATGCCATCCTCAAGATCGACGTCCAGGGGGCTCGAGTGGTCAAGAGCTGTGTCCCGGAAGCGCTGCTGATCTTCGTCGTGCCGCCGTCCTTCGACACACTCGTGGAGCATCTGAAGGCGCGCCGCACCGAGTCGGCCGAGCAACTCGACATCCGGCGGCGCAACGCCGAGATCGAGCTGGCTCAGCGCGACGACTACGACTACGTGGTCGTAAACGAGGAAGGCCGAGTCGATCTCACTGCCGAGAAGATCGAGGAGATAATCGAGCAGGAGGAACGACACGGATCCCGGCGAGCGGTGAGCGTCTGACGAGGCGGTCCCGGCCGCCACGGCGCTGCTTGGGTAGGGACGCTGGATGACTGAAGACTCGGGGCCGGCCATGGAACTCGGGTTGTTCGTGGGCGCCGAAGCCGGGGAGGGCCGCCCGACCGGGCAGCAATCCGTGGAGGTTGCCGTCGACGCGCCCGGAGCCTCGCGAACCTACGACTACGCAGTGCCCGACCGGCTGGCCCCGATGGAGGCGGGCGAGGCCGTGCTGGTCGAGTTCGGCCGAAGCCGGCAGGCGCTCGGCGTCGTCCTCGGGCCGTCGGGGCAACCGCCGGTCGCCGAGCTCAAGCCGCTCCTGGCGCGGGTCCACGCCGACGGGCCGCTGGTGCCGGCGCTGACCCTGGCATTTGCCCGCTGGATCTCTACCGAGTATCTCGCCCCGCCCGCGGCCACTTTGCGCTCGATGCTGCCGCCCGGCATGCTGGAGCGGCTGGAGCTGGTCGCCGAGTGGCTGCCGTCGGGGAGTGGCGTGGGGAGTGGCGTGGGGAATGGCGTGGGGAGTGCCTCCGCCGTCGTCGCGGCGCTCGACGCATTCGAGGCGGGCATCCGCGACAAGCTCGCGGATGGTCCGCGCCCGGTCCGCGAGTTGGAGAGCTCGGAGGGCCGACCCGCCTTGCTGCGGCGGCTCCGGGCCATGGCGGCGCGCGGTTCGGTCAGCCTGGAGTGGACGTTGACGGCCGCGACGGCCGGACCGCGGTTCGAGCGATGGCTGACCCTCAGCGATGAGGGGCGGCGCGTTGTGGCCTCGAGCGGCGCGGCTTCGGCGAGTGTCACCGCCCCGGCTGGTGGCGCCGCGCCCGTCCCGTCCCCGGCCCCAGCCCCGCGCCTGGGGCCCCGGCAGCGGGCTCTGCTCGACGACATCGCCGCGGCCGAGGCGGCCGGCGAACCCGGGCTGGCGGGCGCCGTTGCCGCTCATCGCCATGGCAGTGGAACCGCCACGAGCCTGGCCCGGCGCGGCCTGGCAGTGGCCGAGGTGCGGGAACGGCCGCGCCGGCCGCTGGCGCGGCGGAAAGCCGGGCGGCGCGGCACGCGGCCCCGGGGATCGTCACTGACGCCGCCCCAGCAGGAAGCCCTGGCGACGATTCTGACGGCCGTCGGGTTGCGCGACTCCAAGCCCCTCCTGCTCGAGGGCGTGACCGGGTCTGGCAAGACGGCGGTCTACGCGGAGGCGATCGCCGACACGATCTCGACCAGTCGGGCCGCCCTCGTCCTGGTGCCGGAGATCGCGCTGGCAATGCCGTTAGTCGACCGCCTCCGTGCCGACCTCGATGCCGAGATCGCCATCCTGCACTCGGGCCTGGGCGAAGGTGAGCGCGCCGACGAGTGGCGCCGCATCCGCGCCGGGGGCGTGGACGTCGTGGTCGGGACGCGCATTACCCTGACCGCGCCGCTGGCCGACATCGGGCTGATCGTCGTCGACGAGGAGCACGACGCCGCGTACAAGAGCGACCGTACGCCTCGGCTGCAGGCGCGCGACGCCGCCATCGCCCTGGGCCGCCTGGCCGGGGCGGCGGTGGTGCTCGGCAGCGCGACGCCATCGGTCGAGACCGTCGGGCGCGTTCGCGAGGGCCGCTACCGGCACGTTGTCCTCCCGGATCGACCGACCGGGGCGCCGCCGCGGGTGGAGGTCGTCGATCTCCGCGCCGAGCTGGCTGCGGGCAACCGCGGCCTGCTGTCCGGGCAGCTTCGGAACGCTCTCCAGTCGCTGCCCGAGGGCGAGCGCGCCATCCTGGTCATCAACCGCCGCGGCACGGCGTCGGTCGTGGTCTGCCGCGACTGTGGCTACGTCCAGCGCTGCCCCGAGTGTGAGCGGAGCCTGGTCTATCACCAGGCCGGCATCACCCTGCGCTGCCACCACTGCGGGACGGCTTCGCCACTGGCCTCCCGATGCCCGGCCTGCAAGTCGCCGCGTATCCGGTACTTGGGCGGCGGAACTCAACGCGTCGAGGACGAGGTCAAGGCGACGTTCCCGCACCTTCGGGTCGGCCGGCTCGATCGAGACGTAGCCGAGCACAAGGGCGCCGTCGAGCGTGTGCTCGATGCCTTCGCCGAAGGCCGGCTCGATGTGCTGGTCGGGACGAGCCTCGTTGCCAAGGGCCTGGACATACCGGAGGTCACGCTTGTCGGCGTGGTTTCGGCCGACGTGGCCCTGAACCTGCCCGACGAGCGCGCCGCCGAACGGACCTACCAGCTGCTCACACAGGCGGTTGGCCGCGCGGGTCGCGGCGAGCTGCCCGGCCTTGCGATCATCCAGACCTACCAGCCCGACCACGCGGCGATCCAGGCCGTGGCCAACGCCGATGCCTCCGCCTTCTACGACTCGGAACTCGAGGTCCGGCGGCGCTTCGGCTCGCCGCCGTTCGGTCGTCTGGTCAAGCTGACCGTCGGCCTGCCCGACCACCTCGCAGCCGAGCAGGAAGCCGGCGCGATGGCCGACCGACTGCGAGTCGCGTGCGCCTCGGCCGCGGCCGAGGGGAATAGGGTTGCCGTCCTTGGCCCCGCGCCTGCCTACGTCGCCCGCCGCGCCGGCCGCTGGCGCTGGAATGTCGTGTTGCGCGGCGACCGACCGGTCGAGATTCTCGGCACGCCGCCGGGCGCCCCCTGGTCGATCGACGTCGACCCCGACTCGCTGCTGTAGGCCCCGGCTGCCTCATCCGCCGGGCAGTGCTAGGTGGGCTGGGTGGTTGGCTCGAGTGGCGAGGGCAGGAGGTAGGGCGGGACGGTGATCGGCGCGTGGGGATGAGCAGTGTCGATGACGATCGTGATGGGATCGGGAAGGCTGGTGAAGCGATCGCCCTCGACCCGCAGCGAGAAATCCCCCATTGTGAATTGATAGTCTGAGATCCGAGGCCCGAACATGAGGTCAGCGACCCCACTGTTCGCGTCGGTCACGGCCAGGATGGCCGAGGTGGGCTTCAGGTGGACTGCGAACGAACCGTCTGTAGCGGACACGACGGCATCCACGGACACCAGTTGACAGCCCGCCAGGCATAGCGTGGACTGAGGAGGAGCAGTGTAGAGGTCTACGAAGAGCACAACTCCCGCGACGGGCCGTCCCTCGCTGTCGACAACGTGCCCTGTGGCGACGAGTTGGGAATTGGGGTCGTCGGTCGGGTAGTACGGCGGGATCGATCCATAGACGCCGGGCGCGCCTGCCGGCATCCCTTGGGCCGGATGCGACAGGAGAGGCAGCGCGATCAGCGCGACCAACGCCATCAAGGCCACGCCAGCGGCCGCGAGGGCACCGCCTCGCCTGAGCCAGGTCAGGCTTCGGATCGAACCGGGGGTGCGCTGCATCGCGGCCTCGGGCACCTCGGCTATCCGCAGTCGCAGCCGTTCCGGCACGCCGGCGGGCGAGTCCTCGAGCAGGATCCCTCGAATCTGACGCTCCATCAATTCGTACCGATCGGAGCTCATCGCTCTGACCCTCCCGTTCGTTCGGCGGCGTCCCAGGCGGCGCGCAACTGTCGCAGGGCATAGTGGAGGCGCGACTTCACGGTGCCCTCGCGCTGTCCCGTTCTGGTCGCGATTGCGGGCACCGACAAGTCCTCGAGATAGCGCAGGACGACCACGGCACGATGGTCGGGGCCGAGAGCGGCCAGCGCCCGGCGCAGTTCATCGCGCTCCGCGGCCAGATGGCCCGGTTCGTCCGGGGCCGCCGGATCGACGTCCAGAAGATCGATGGAGTGCGGAAGACGCCGCCGGCCCCGATCCCGGCAACAACTCACAACGATGCGGTCGAACCAGGCGTCGAACGCGGCCTGATCTCGCAGGTCGTCCCAGCGCTGCCACGCCCGAACCGCCGCGTCATGGACCGCGTCCTCGGCCTCCGACTGGTCCCGGAGCAGGATGGAGGCGAGCCGATAGGCCCGCTCGAGTCGAGCCTGCGTCAGCCGCTGGAAGGCAGCCTCACGCTCAGCTTCAGACTGCGCGGGATACGGAGTTCTCACCCTTGCAACTTCACCCATCTTTTCGATCACGCCACAAGATGCGCCAGGGCAGCCGATTCGTTCAATCCTGGATCTGCGGCCTGCGCCCGGCGGTTGATGCCGCGCTCTGGTGGTCCCATCACGGGACGCCGCCGCGGGAGGCCGAACCGGGCGCCCTGTGCTGCAACCGGCCGTCGAACCGTCCCATGGCCGGCTGAGGCTCGGGCGCGCCGTCTCGGTATACTCCCGCCCATGAGTGTCCGACCTATCGTTCTCCTCGGTGACCCCCGGCTGCGCCTGAAGGGCCGGCAAGTCGACAGCTTCGGCAAATACCTTCACGAGCTGCTCGACGACCTGACCGAGACCGTCCGTAAGGCCCCGGGAGTGGGCCTGGCTGCGCCGCAGATCGGCGAGACCGTGCGCGCCTGCGTCATCGACGTCGAGGGCCAGCTGCACGAGCTGGTCAACCCGCGCATCGTCCGCACCGAGGGCGACGACCGCGACCTCGAGGGCTGCCTTTCCATACCGGGCTTCGTGGCCTATGTCACGCGGCGCGAGCGGGTCTGGGTCGTGGCTCAGAACCGGATGGGCCGGACGATCAGAGTGGCCGGGTCCGGGCTGCTGGGCCGCGCCCTCCAACACGAGCTGGACCACCTCGACGGCAAGCTGTACATCGACTACCTCGATTCGATGGACGAGCTGATCGCGAGTTCGCCGGACGACGACGACGAGGAAGAGGAAGGGCGACCGACAAGGGCCCGGACGCCGCTAGGGTGAGCGACGTGGCGGCCGAAGTATCGACCACCGGCCGCGCGTTCGCCGACTCGCCGGTCCGGACCGTCTTCTTCGGCAGCGGCTCGTTCGCAATTCCGATTCTCGATGCCCTGGTGACCATGCCGGGGATCGCCGTCGAAGCGGTTGTCTCCGCGCCCGATCGACCGGTCGGCCGGAAGGCCGTCCTGACGCCGACGCCGGTGACGGCGCGGGCCATCGAACTCGGGCTGCCGGTGTTGCGGCCCGTTCGCGTGCGGCGGCCCGAGTCGGTCGAGGAGCTTCGAGCGATCGCGCCCGACCTGATCGTGCTGGCCGACTACGGCCAGCTGATCCCGCCCTCCTTGCTCAATCTACCGCCGCGGGGCTTCCTGAACCTCCATCCGTCGGCGCTGCCACGTCATAGGGGAGCGGCGCCGATCCCCGCGACGATCCTGGCCGGCGACACCGAGTCGGCGGTGTCGCTCATGGTCGTTGGCGAGGAGATGGACGCGGGCCCGATCGTGGCCACTGAGCCGCTGGAGGTCCGGCCCGACGACACGGCCGTCACTCTGGAGGAGCGGGCCGCCGAGGCCGCCGCCACGCTTCTACGACGAGCCCTGCCCGAATGGCTGGCGGGGCGGCTATCGGCGCGGCCCCAAGCTGCGGAGGGAGTGACGCTGACGCGTCCGCTCCGCCGCGAGGACGGTCGCCTGGACCCGGAGCGGCCCGCCGTCGAGTTGGAGCGGCAGGTTCGGGCCTATCAACCCTGGCCGGGGAGCTACATCGAGAGCGACAAGACCGTTGGTGGTCGGTTGATTGTGTGGCAGGCACATGTCGCACCTGCAGAGCCCGGCGATGTCGACCGCGTTGGCTGGTTCGTTCCTGCGTCGACGCCGTTCGCCGGTCGATCAGATCCCGGGCAGCCGTTCGTGACCCGTGAGGGGCGGTTAGTGCTGGACGTGATGCAGGTGGCAGGAGGCCGTCCGATGTCCGCGGCGGAGTATCGACGGGGTCATCCCGATCCATCAGGTTGACGTCGAGCGGCGGCCACGGAGCGAGGGCCGCCGATTCGGACTCGCTCGACCGGCGCCTTCTGTCATCTACCCCTGGTGGATGTGCTATCCGCGGACCATCTGTCTCTATCGCCGCGATCGGGCGGATGTCAGCCGGTTTAGGCTAACAAATGGCGGCTGTGGAGGGGCTCCCGGTCGACTCCAGGTCGGGAGATCGACTCCCGCAGTGTCCCATCGCGGATTACACCGCACCTGGGCGTATCTGGCGGTAACTGTCCCGGTCGCGTCGTGGCACCACTGACGGTGGTAAGTGGGCAGAACGGGCGGGATCTATCTGCTCGTCCGATCCCGGACTGAGTATGAGCAGGAAAGGGACCTCTCGCGACTTCTCGCGCAGCCGGGGCAATTCCTTGCTGTTCGGTGGGCATGCGATAATCGTCGCTCTGTGAGTCCTACCGACGCGGCCGGAGAGCAGACTCCCGCCGCCACTCCCTCCACGCCCGCGCCCACGCCTGTGCCGCGCGCGTCGCGCGCTGCCCCGCGGCGTGCCACGGCAGCCCGCCCCGGGCTGAGTGGCCTGCCCGACGGCGCGCTGGAGGAGTGGCTCGCGGCCCATGGCGAGCCGGCGTACCGGGCCAGGCAGGTTCGCGATGCCCTATGGCGCCAGAACGCCCAGATCGCGGACGAGCTCAAGACACTGCCCGCGCCGCTGCGGAACCGCCTCGACGAAGCGTTCCGTATCGACACGATCGTCGACGACGAGGTCAAGGTCGCCGATGGCGGGCTGACCGAGAAGGCCCTGCACACGCTCCGCGACGGGTCGCTGATCGAGTCGGTGCTCATGCACTACCCGGCGCGAGGGTTCGCCGGTCCGGGTCGGATGGTCCACCGCGAGCGCAACACGTTGTGCATCTCCAGCCAGGCGGGCTGCGCCGTCGGCTGCCCCTTCTGCGCCACCGGCGAGCTCGGCTTCGGGCGCGATCTGGAGACCGCCGAGATCGTCGACCAGGTCCGGCATGCCGCCCGTCGCCTGGCCGCGACCGGGCGCCACCTGACTAACGTCGTCTTCATGGGCATGGGCGAACCGTTGCTCAACCTGGACAGGGTGCTGGAATCGGTGGCAATCCTGTCGGACGCGCGGCTGTTCGCGCTGGGCGCCCGGCACGTGGTCGTCTCCACGTCTGGCGTGGTGCCGGGGATCCGCCGCCTCACTGAGTTGGGGCCGCAGTTCACGCTTGCCATCAGCCTCCACGCCGCCCGCGATCCGCTGCGCGACGTCCTGGTGCCGCTCAACCGCCACTGGCCGGTGGCCCAGGTCGTGGCTGCGGCCCGCGACCATGCGCGCGCAACGGGCCGGCGCGTCAGCTACGAGTACGTGATGATTTCAGGTGTGAACGACACCGAGCTGGACGCCGATGCACTCGCCATGCTTCTGCGAGGCGACCTGGCCCACGTGAACCTGATCCCGATGAACCCCGTGGCCCATACGCCGTGGCAGGCCAGCCCGCCCGAGCGCGTCGCCGCTTTTGCCGCGCGCGTCCGCCGGGGCGGCGTTGGCGTCACCATCCGAGCGAATCGCGGCCAGGATGCGGGCGCCGCCTGTGGGCAGCTTGCCGCCGACAGGGCAGGGGAGCCGCCCGCTCCGGCAGTGGCCCACCGCCGTGAGGAGATCGTCCGCCAGAGCGAGGTCGCTCTCCGGGGCAGCCGCAGCGCGGAGGGACTTCCGACGGACCTCGAAGCCGCCGTCCGCTTCGGGTCGCGTCGCTGATGGCCGCCCACCGCGCCATCGTCAGCGCCAGCGTCCTCGACTGCGACCTGGCGAGTCTGAGCAGCGAGTGTCGCAAGGTGCTAAAGGCGGGCTCGGACCGGATCCACCTCGACGTCATGGACGGCCACTTCGTCCCGAACATCACCTTTGGGCCGGGCATCATCAAGCGCCTGCGAAAGATCGGCAAGCAGCCCTTTGACGCCCACCTGATGATCTCGGAGCCGAGCCGCTATGTCGACCAGTTCATCGACGCCGGCTGCGACTCGATCACCTTCCATGTCGAGGTCGACGAGCCGATCGAGCCGACACTGCTTCGAATCCGGCAAGCCGGGCGCCTGGCGGGCCTGGCTATCAAGCCGGCCACTCCACTCTCGGCGCTCGATCCGTACCGCGACCTGCTCGACATAGTCATGGTCATGACCGTGGAGCCCGGTTTCGGTGGCCAGAAGTTCATGGCCGACGCCGCCACCAAGATCGACCCCGCGCACCAGGTCTTCCGCGATCGACCCGGCGAGCGGCCGTCGAAACGCGAGGTTCACGTCGACGGCGGTGTGAATCGCGACACGGCGGAGTACTGCGGCGGTCTCGGAGTCGATATCCTCGTCGTGGGCTCGACGTTGTGGAAGAAGGGCCGCGACATCGAGCGCGAGATACGCCTGATCAAGGCCCTAGCCGATGAGGGTTACCGCCATCGACGCCCCGGGAAGCCTCGGGGAGGCAAACGCACCGCAGGAGAGGCCGAGTGAACGAAGAGGCGGCGCTGGGTAGCGCCGTAGTGGTCCCGGGCGAGGGAGACACGGACGCCGGGTCGGCTGCCATTCAACCTCACGCTCATCTGGGGAAGCGCAACGACCGGTTGCTGCTCGCCGGGCTGGCCGCCTACGCGATCCTGTTGTCGTTTCTGATGATCTCCCGTGGCATCTCCGTCACGCCCGATGTGGTCGTGGCCGGGTTCGGTCTGGCCGCGCTGATCCTGGGCCGCGGCAAGCTCTTCCTCCGGGACTGGATTCCGTTCATCGCCCTCTTCTTCGCCTACGAGCTCATGCGCGGCTATGCCGACAAGTTCGGGCTGCCGATTCACGTCACTGACATCATCTCGATCGAGAAGATCATCGGGCTGGGCGGGCTTCCGTCGATCCTCGTCCAGAGCCTCCACCACGGCGGCCCGGCGGCGCCCGATGCCCTGGCTGTCGTCTGCGAAGTCTTCTACTTCCTGCACTTCCCGCTGCCCCTCATCATCGGTTTCCTGCTGTGGATACACGAGCGGCGCACCTACTACGACTTCGTCGCCGCCCTGATCATCCTCTCCATGGCGGCCTTCGTTACCTACCTCCTGCTGCCGGTGGCCCCGCCCTGGTGGGCCGACGCGAAGGGCTATCTCGTGGGCACGGGGCACGTCATGCGTCTCAGCGAGTCGGGCTTCAACGGACTGAAGAGCCTGTTCGGGTTCAGTGACTACTTCTTCTCGTACTCGAGCGTGTACGGGATGAGCCCGAACGAGGTGGCGGCTTTCCCGTCGCTCCACGCCGCCTACCCCTTCCTGGCGTTCCTATTTGCGCGTCGCGCCTTCGGCAAGGCCGGCTTCCTGATGCTCGGCTACACGGCCTGCATCTGGTTCGCCGTCGTCTACCTCGGCGAGCACTGGGTCTTCGACATCATCGGTGGCGTCGTGTACGCCTCGGCCGCCTATTTCGTGGTCCTGCACGGCCCGCGCTGGGCGCGGCGCTTCATGGAGCGGATTGCCGACGAGGAGATCGAGGCCGGCGTCGAAGCGGAGGACGAGGGCGACGTTGGTGCCTTTGGCCGGCTGGGCCGGCGCGTGCGCTGGGCGCTCGTCGCTCAGGGTCTTGTCGTGGCCATCGCGGGCGGAGTCATGGCCTACGGCATGAACAAGCTCGGCTGGGTCGGGGGCGCGAGCAGCGCTCTCTACCTCGTGCCGTGGCTCGCCGTGCTCGGTGGGTTGTGGCGAGGCGCCGCGGGTCTCCTGAGCCAATAGGGGCCTGCCATGCGGGCGTTGCTCCAGCGGGTCTCGCGCGCGGAGGTCCGTGTCGAGGGCCAGCGGATCGGGGCGATCGAGCGGGGCCTGCTGATACTCCTCGGGGTTGCGCCGGCGGACGATGAGTTCGTGGCCGCGGGGTTGGCCGCCAAGGTCGCCGGGCTACGCGTGTTCGCCGACGCCGAGGGGCTGACGAACCTGTCGATCGGCGAGGTCGGTGGGTCCGCGCTGGTGGTCAGTCAGTTCACGCTGCTGGCGGACACGCGCAGGGGGCGGCGGCCATCGTTCATCGGCGCCGCGGGGCCCATCGTCGGCGAGCGGCTGTACGAGGTCTTCTGCGAGATCCTGGCGTCGACCGGGGTGCCGGTCCAGCAGGGCCGCTTCGGCGCCGAGATGGACGTGGAGCTGGTCAACGAGGGCCCGTTCACGATCTGGCTCGATACCGCCGACCTGGGCATCGAGCCGCGCCCGACGCTGTAGGGGCGGCCGCGACGACACGCTGGCGAATGCTAGAGTCGCCGCCTCAGGACGGCCACGTGACTAGTGGGAGGAGTCGGGCCGACCCACTAGGCAAGCCTCTGGTGACAATGGCGAACACTGGCCGGCCAGGTGGCTCTCCTCCGCGATAGTCACAGCGTGAGTAGTGCGTGCGGCGCGATGCTGCCGTCGCCTGGGAAATCCGACTGGCCGGGCCATCGGCAGCCCGAAAAGGCCGCACGTGAACCTTTCGAGACCCGCCCGGACCCTCGAGGCGCAGGAGCAGGCGCTCGTGTGGCTCCTTGACCTCGCGATCGCTTCAATCGAGTCACACGGTGAATGTCGCGGAAATCCGCTGGCGATGCGAACGTGGTTTCGCTCGCCGTCGGCGTACGGGCTCTGCAACGTCAGCGGCGGCGGACGCAGATCGGTCCTGGCTAACCCAGAAGTCCGGCGCACTTGGCAGGCCACAACGAAAACGGCGCCGAGCCTGAGCTCGACGCCGCGTCAGCGAGACGGAACTCGCAGACGTCGTAGGTTCGTGTTGGCCGGCCCGAGGCCGGCGGCGGCTACTGACCCGCGCGGGAGGCGGTGCGCATGCAGCGCGTGCAGACGAGAGCCTTGGTCGCAACGCCCTTGACCGTGATGGTCGAATGCTGGAGGTTGGGATGGTAGCGGCGGTGGGCGCGGACCCGGTTCATTCCGGACGACTGCGGGTTGAAGCCGTCCATTGAGACCTTCCCGCAGACAGCGCAGGAGCGAGCCATTTGGTCCTCTCGGTACATGATCCAGCGGCGGTCCCGACCGGGGCCGAACGGGGCGGTATGATAGCACACCGTTTCCGTCGCTCAGGGCTGGAGGTTGTACCAACGCATGCCGGAGCGTTCCGTGGCCGGTAGATCGATCGTTACTCGCCGGGCCATCGTAGACATCGTTCGAACCGCCGTCCAGAGCAGCTACGGCGTGACCGGCTTCAGCGACCCTTCATTGGGCCGGCGTGTGCTCCGCTGGATCGGGCTCGATCGGCCCGGGATCAAGCTCACGACGGAGGGCGGTCTGCATCTGGACGTCTTCATCACGGTCGCCTACGGCGTGCCCGTGGCCGAGGTCGCCCGACAGGTCGATTCCGCGGTGCGCTACTCGCTGCGGCACTACGTCGGTGCGGAGGTGGGCAGCCTGACGGTTCACGTCGATGGGTTGCGATACCAACCGACCGCCGTCGAGCGCGCCGAATCGATCGAACGAACGGAGTCGATGGACCGGCCGGAGCCGACGAGCGACAAATCAAAGAGTCCGACTGCGGCCAGGGGGGAAGCGGCGTCGAGGAAACGCAAGCCTAGATGACCAAACGAGCCGATCGATGACGCGCCGAGCCGGTGACGGATCGGGACTCCTGGGGGCCTATCGGGCTGCGGTCGAGAACCTCGCCGCCCACGTCGACGAGATCAACGCTCTCAATGTCTTCCCCGTCCCGGACGGAGACACGGGCAGCAACATGCTGGCCACGGTCCGAGCGGCGCTGGCCGAAGCCGAGGCTGTGCCCGATCCGACCGCCGATCGCGTCGCGCAGGCGATCAGCCTCGGGGCGCTGATGGGTGCGCGGGGCAACTCCGGCGTCATCGCCTCGCAGATCTTCCGTGGCATGGCCGAAGGGCTCGGCGGCAAGCATCGTTTCAACGGCCCCGACCTTGCGCATTCCCTGACCCAGGGCACCGCGACTGCGTACAAGGCGGTGGCCAAGCCGGTCGAAGGCACGATCCTGACCGTCATCCGCGAGTCGGCTGCCGCGGCCGTCGTCTCGGCCGAGGCCGG
>Ga0182027_10004096_pt1 | contig 22761 bp, 19 predicted proteins | sample 712E1DmetaG_FD_121300 | JGI IMG/M metagenome (GOLD analysis project Ga0182027, IMG submission 121300) | Permafrost microbial communities from Stordalen Mire, Sweden - 712E1D metaG (Illumina Assembly) | ecosystem: Environmental > Terrestrial > Soil > Wetlands > Permafrost | place: Sweden... | reverse complement strand
GGCTGCGGTCTCGACGAGGCCGTCGCACTGGCCGCCGCCGCCGACCGCGGCATCACCGTCACCTCGCGCTGCGCCGTCTTTGCCAAGAGCGAGCTGACCCACTTCGCCAACCAGGGCGAGGACCACGGCCGCCTGTTTCTCGGGCTGTTCGAAAGCGTGGCCCGCAACGTGCACGCCCTGTACGACCGCGCCAAAATCGACGGACCGGTGGTGCTGATCGGCCACGGGGCGCTGATCGGACCGTTGGTCGCGGCGTTCCGCGAGCTCGTGCCGGCCTGCGTCGAGGTCTCGCCGCGGGCCGGCGTCTTCGAGGCGCTGGGCGCCCTGCAGGTGGCGGCCTCGCACGACTGGGCCGGGGTCGAGTGGCCGCAGCGGCCAGAGGACCTGGTGGTCGAACGTCGCGGCCGCGTGCGGGCGCTCGTGCCGGCGACCGACGGACCGGGCTCGGTCGTGCAGCTCGCACTCGACGGCCGGGACCGGCCGGAGCAGTCGGCCGGAGCCACCGCCGCGCTCGTCGGAGCCGCGCTCGTCGCCGATGCGGAGTCCGCCGCCGCGACGCGCGTCGTGCTCGGCCTCGACCTGGGCTCGACGGGCTCGAAGGGCGTCCTGGTCGAGCCCTCCAGCGGTGCCGTGCTGGCCGACGTGTACCGGCGCACCGACGGCAACCCGGTCGAGGCGGCCAAGCGTCTCGTCGACGACCTGCGGGCGGCGCGGCCGCGCGACGAGGTCGTCGCCGTCGGTCTGACCGGCTCCGGGCGCGACGCCGTGGCGACCGTGATGCGCGCCGCCTACCCCGAGCTCGACTCACGGCTGACGGTGCTCAACGAGATCGTGGCCCACGCCGCGGCCGCCGTGCGCTGCGACCCGGACGGTGGCCGCAGCCTGTCGATCGTCGAGATCGGCGGTCAGGACGCCAAGTTCATCAACGTCCGCGACGGGCGCGTGCTCGAGTCCGACATGAACCGCGTCTGCAGCGCCGGGACGGGCTCGTTCCTCGAGGAGCAGGCGCTGGCTCACGGGCTCGACGACATCGCCGGGTTCGGCGCCCTGGCGGCGCGCTCGCGCAGGCCGCCCGACCTGGGCCAGACCTGCACGGTGTTCGTCGCCGACGTCGCCGCCGAAGCGCTGGCCGACGGCTTCAGCCGCGACGACATCTTCGCCGGGCTGCAGTACTCGGTGATCAAGAACTACATCGGCCGCGTGATGGGCGACCGCCGCTTCTCCGAACGCGTCTTCTTTCAGGGCAAGCCCGCCAGCAACCCCTCGCTGGCGCGCACGCTGGCGGCGGTCACCGGGCGCGAGGTCGTGGTGCCGCCCAACCCGGGCGCCATGGGGGCGCTGGGGATCGCTCTGCTCGCCGCCGACGCCGCCGACGCCGCCGCCAACGCCGGCGACGCCGCCCGCGCCGACAACACGGCGTCGGACGCGGCGCTCGACGCAGCGTCGGACGCGGTGCTCGGCGCCGCCCCGATCGACCTCGACGTCTTTGCCTCGGCGCGGGTGGTCGAGCGCAAGAGCGGCCGCTGCGGCGACAAGCACTGCGCCAACCTCTGCCGGCTCGAGACGGCGATCGTCGAGGTGGCCGGCGAGCGCCGCCGCGTGGTCAGCGGCGGCAACTGCCCCAAGTACGACGAGCGCTCCGAGGTGGGCGCCAAGCTGCCCCAGGACGCGCCCAACCCGTACCGCGAGCGCGACGAGCTACTGGCGGAGCTGCTGGGCGAGGCCGCCCGGGCGGCCGCGGCGGGCGGCCCCCTGGCCGGCCGCCGCATCGGCCTGCCGCGGGCGCACTATCTGATCGACACGCTGCCCTTCTTCGCCGCCTTCCTGGCCGCCCTGGGCGCCGAGGTCGAGGTGTTGCGCCCGACGGTCGAGACACTGGCCCTCGGCGACCGGCGCTGCGCGGCGCCCGGCGCCTGCGCCCCGGTGAAGATCGCCCACGGCCTGAGCGCCGCGGCGGACGGCGCGCCGCTCGACGCGCTCTTCGAGCCGGCCTTCATCAACCTGCCGTCGCACGGCGCCGCCGGCACGTATACCTGCCCGATCGCCCAGGGCACGCCGCAGATGCTCGAGTCCGCGCTGGCCGGCGAGCCGTCGGCGCCGCCCGTGGCGCGGCCGTTCTTCTTCGCCGTCAGGGCAGACGACTTTGCCGGGCCCGACGCGTTGCGCGATCTCGAGGAGGCGGCCCGGAGGCTCGGTGTCAGCGGCCCGGAGGCCGTGTGCGCCGCCCAGACCGAGGCCTGCGCCGTCTGGGACCGCTATGAGCGCGGCCGGCGCGAGATCGGCGCGCGAGCCCTCGAGTTCGCCCGTGCCGAGGGCGTGCCCGTGGTGCTCGTCGTGGGCGAGGTCCACGTCGTCCACGACGAGGTGATCAACTCCGGGATCCACGACCTGGTCGCCGCCAACGGCGCCGTGCCGCTGCCGCTCGACTGCTTCGCGGTCGACGAGGCGGCGCCGGCGCTGCGCTGCGTCCACTGGGCCGGCGCCGGCGAGACGCTGCGCGCCTCGCTGGCGGCCGCCGCGGACGGCGACATCTTCCCGCTGCTGCTGTGCGCCTACGGCTGCGGTCCGAACTCACTCGTCGAGCACCTCTTCGACGACCTGCTGGCCGACTACCCCCATACCGTGCTCGAAAGCGACGGCCACGGCGGCAGCGCCGGCTACGTCACCCGGGTGCAGGCGTTCCTGCATGCCGTGCGGGGCTACCGTGAGGCGCGCGCCGCCGCCGCGGCCGGCGGTGCGACCACCGCGACCACCGCGACCACCGCGACCGCTGCGGCCGGTGCGACCCCGGCCGGCGGCGCGGTCCCGACCGGCGGTGCGCTCGCTCCCAGCCCCGTCGACCCGCGTCGCCTGGAGCGCTGCGAGCGGCCGGTCGCGGTGTCGCTGCGCAACAACCGCGAGCGCACCTTCCTGTTCGGCAACATCGGCGGGAGCGGCGGCCGGTTCGCGGCCGCCGCCATGCGCGGCGCCGGCCTCGACGCGCGCTCCGTCGGGGTCACCTCGCCCGCCGCCCTCGACAAGGCCCGCCAGGGCTGCTCGGGCAAGGAGTGCCTGCCCTACCAGCTCATCTGGGGCACGCTGGCCGAGTACCTCGAGCGCGTCGGCGACACCATCGGCGAGGGCGGCGTGGTGTTCGTCAGCATCGGCCGCGGCTTTCAGGCCTGCCGAGCCAACCTGTTCCCGGTAGCCCAGCAGATCCAGCTCGAGCGCCTCGGCTACGACGGCGCCGTCGAGGTGGCCGACTTCACGCTGCTCTTCGAGGACTGGTCGCTGACCTCGGTGGTGTGGGTCGGCTCGGCGGCCGCCGACCTGCTCAACATGATGCGCTTCTACCACTACGCGACCGAGCCGCGCCGCGGCGCCTCCGACGCGCTCTACCACACCTACGCCGACCGCCTCGAGGCGCTGCTGGCGGCGCCCCGCCTGACCGGCAAGGTCAAAGGACTGAGCGACGCGCGGGCGCTGCTCAGCCGTTGCGAGGCGCTGATCGGCGAGGCCGCGCGCGAGTTCGCGGCGCTCGGCGGCGGCGGTCGCCCCGGCGACGAGCTGCGCACCGTCTTTCTGTGCGGCGACATCTACCTGCGCGTCGACGAGTGGGGCAACGACGAGCTCCAGCGCAAGCTCGCCGACGAGGGCCTGCGCGTCATCTTCGAGCCGTTCGGCGAGATCTTCGAGCTGCTCGCCCTGCGCGACGCCCGCGACCACGGCCTGACGACCCGTCTCGGGGCCAAGCGCGTGGCCACGCTCAAGTTCATGCGCTACGTGGTCAAGCGGCTGCTGGGCGTTGCCCGGCCCTTCGAACCGTGGGTGTTCTGGCACGACGTCGGCGAGGTCTGGAAGGCCAGCGAGCCGCTCTTCGACGGTTACCCGTTCGGCGAGTCGATCCCCACGATCGGCAGCACGCTCCTGACCTGGAACACTCAGCCGGTCGACGGCGTCGTCGTGGTCTCGCCGCGGGGCTGCGGCCCGGCGCTGATCAGCGAGGCGCAGCTCCGTCGCGGAGCCGACTTCCCGCTTCTGTTCGTGTACAACGACGGCGATCCGATCGACGCCTCGCGCCTCGCCGGCTTCGCCTGGCGGCTGCGCGCCCGCGAGGCGCGCCGCCTCGGCCGTGGCGCCTGAGAGCGTTCAGAGCGCTGCGCGCGTGGCGCCGGCGGCGCTGACCGGCAAGGTCGTGACCGTGCTCGGTCCGGTCGCGCCGGGCGAGCTCGGCGTCTGCCTGCCGCACGAGCATCTGATCTGCGCCCTCGACCAGGGCCTCGATTGGTCGTCCGGCGACGAGCGGGCACGGGCCTTCGCCGCCGAGCCGGTCACGCTGGCCAATCTCGAACACATTCACCGCGACCCGCTCCGCACCCGCGCCAACCTGCGCCTCGACGACCTCGACGAGATCGCCGCCGAGCTGCGCCTGTTCGCCGCTGCCGGGGGTCGCGCCGTCGTCGACCAGACGCTCGACGAGCTCGGCCGCGACCGGGCCGCGCTAGCGCAGGAGGCCCGCGCCACCGGCCTGCACGTGGTGGCCGGCTGCGGTCACTACGTCGCCGAACTGCAGTCGGCGCGCACGGCCGGCCTGACGATCGACGAGCTCACCGCCGAGCTGCACGCCGACCTGCTGGCCGACCCGCGGCGCGGCGGCATCCCCTGCGGGCTGATCGGCGAGATCGGCGTGTCGTCGGAGCGCATCGCGCCGTTCGAGCTGCGCATGCTGCAGGCCGTGGCCCGCGCGCAACGAGCGACCGGGGCGCCGGTCTCCATCCACTCGGTGGCCCCGGGGCACATGGGGCTCGAGGCCCTGCTCATCCTCAAGGAGCACGGCGTCGACCCCGGCAGGGTCGCCGTCTGTCACCTCGACTCGGGCATCGACCTCGACTCCTGCCGCGAGATCGCCGGCGAGGGTGCGTTCGTCGAGCTCGACTGCTTCGGCTGGAACGCGCCGGGCACCGGCGCCGACGGCGACGATCTGCCGCACTGCGACCGCGAACGCGTCGCGGCGGTCGCCGCGCTCTGCGCCGAGGGGCTCACCGACCGGCTGCTCGTCTCGCACGACATCGCCATGAAGATCCAGCTCACCGCCTACGGCGGCTTCGGCTACGCCTACCTGGCGCGCAACCTGCCGCCGTTCTTCGCCCGGCGCGGCGTCGACGCCGACACGCTGCGGCGCATCATGGTCGACAATCCCGCCCGCTGGCTGGCCTGGGAGGCGCCCCTCGAGGGGTAGGTGCCATGGTTCGACGGGTCCGGAGGCTGGGCACGCCGGCATGGGACGTTGCGCCGGGCGCGTGACGTTGCCCACAGAGTTGTCATCGAGTACCGTAGATAGCCCAACCGGGCGAGGAATGGAACGCGATGACAACCAAGAGTCCAGCCGCCACGATTCGCGATGCGCTTCTCCCCGGCGACCCCGTCTCGCTCGACGAGGCCGTTGAGCTGACTCGCGTCTCACGCGAGGGGGCGGTGCTTGCTCTCAACCACCTGAGCGGCCGCGGCGACCTTGCGCCGGTGCGCCAGCGGCTCTGGGTGCGCAGCGGAGCGGCGCCCGATCCCTATCGGCTGGGCGCACGGATCACGCAACCCTACGCCTTCACGTACGGCTCGGCACTAGCCCTCAACGGTGCCGGCCCGGCCGAGCGCAGCGAGGTGCTGGTCTCCAGCTCACACCGTTTCAGTGCCTTCGAGTTTGCCGGCATGCGCTACCGTTGGGCTCGGCCGTGGATTGACGAGGACATCATTCGGGTGCCCGTGGGGGCCGAGTTCGTCGGCACGACAAGTCCCGAGCGCACGGTTGTCGATTGCGTGCGCATCCCAACCAACGCCGGCGGGATCGAGGAGCTCGCGCGAGCTATCGACATGTTGCCGGTGCTGGACGACGTGGCCGTTTTGCGGTGGGTCGATCGCTATCACGAGGCGGCTTTGGCAGCGCGTCTCGGCTACCTGCTCGAGTCGTCGGGGTCGCACGGCCCCCAGACGCCGCTGATCCGTGCACTGCTCAAACGGCGCCCGTCGCATCGCGTCTATCTGACCGATCGTCGGTCTGGCGGTCGACTCGTCTCTCGCTGGAATGTGATCGTGCCGCCTCACCTCGTCTAGACTCGGCGTGAACCCCTACCCAGCTCGGCGATACTACGAGCGCGTCGCCAGCGCGAGCGGCTATCCGCTGGCCTCTCTCGAACGCGTCTACCGCCTTGCCGCCTTGCTCGCCGAGATCCTCGCGCGCGTGCCAAGCGAGCTGCTCTTGCGCGGTGGAACCGCGCTCAATCTCCTGCATCTCGACGCGCCGCGGCTCTCAGTGGACCTCGACCTCGATTACATCGGCTCAGCCGGTGCGGGCGCAACGCGACGGCGCCGGCCGGTCCTGCTCGACGAGCTTCAAGAGCTCGCCCGTCGAACGGGCTATGTTGTCGAGCAGTCCCGGCAGAGCTACGCGATGACGCACCTTATCCTGCGTTACGAGAACACGGCGGGCAGGAGCGACTCGCTCAAGCTCGATCTCAACTTCCTCGATCGGGTACCGGTTCTTGAGCCAGTATCCTTGCCCGTGCGGCATCCGTTCGGGAATGATCTGACGATGCCGGCCTGCCCGACGTTCACATTTGAAGAGCTCGCCGCCAGCAAGGTCATCGCCCTGGCACGACGCGGTCTGGCCCGAGACCCCTTCGACGTCGGTGAATTGGCCCAGGTCGCCAGCCTCGACCTCGGGACAGTTCGCACAGTGCTCGTTGTTCGTGGCGCCGCCTACCCGCCGCCTTCGCCTGATCAGTACTCGGCGGAAACCGGGTCGCGCGTGCGGCTGGTCGATTGGCGGGCGCAGGTTGTGGCGCTGGTTCGGCGTTATCAACCAGCGGATCTCGTCGCGGCACAGCAACGGACCCAAACGCTGCTCCGTGCCCTGCTCAAGCTGACGCCTGCTCATCTGCGGTTCCTGAGCAATCTCGAGGCGGGTGTTCTGGACGCAACGGTGCTGGGTGGCGTGGAACTGGCGTCACGAGTGCAAGCCAATCCAGGCCTGCTTTGGCGGCTGCGGCGGGGCATGGTGGGACTCGAAGAACGCTAGCGCCCTCGATCGCGTCCAACGCGCACGCTACGTGTGGGGTTCCCCGTGTCCGGAGGTCGCTCGGGTGTGACTTGGCAGCTCGCCTGCGCGGCCCGCGGGCTGTCAGCCTGGCTCGCCGGGCTCAGCCCGCAGCCGGTGGCCGCACTTCTCGCAGAAGAGCGCGTTGCCGGCCTGCTTTTCGCCGCAGGCCGGACAGCGCACGTGGTCGGGCTGTCCAGGGTGACGCTTGGGTTCCTTCAGGCGCCCGCCGCCGCGGAAGGCCTTGACGCCGGCGATGACCACCAGGGGGATGCCGATCACGGCCAGGATGATGACGGCGATGAAGACACCGCTCATGACGTTACCTCCAGTCGAGGGCTTGGCGGGCGCAGCGGGGCGCGACGCGGACTCGCGGACAGTGGCAAGTGTGGCGGATGGCGGGCAACGTACGGGTCAATCGGCGGCCAGTACGACGGTCGCCCCCGACGGTGCGCTGAGCCGGGCGGAAGCCCGGCTCAGCGCACCGTCGTAGGTGTCGAGGCTCGTGACGGCGCCGCCGGCGGGGCTGCCGTAGAAGAGCACGCTGGCGACGCGGCCCGGACCCATGTACACGCCGACGTTCGACGACACGGCCGAGTTCTGGCGGAAGCCGCTGCCGTCGACCAGCCAGATGTTCGTGCCGGAATAGGCGTCGAGCGAGCGCGGCACGCCCGGCAGGTAGAAGACGGCGCCGAAGCGGGTGGGCAGCGCCGAGCCGGGCTCCTGGGTCGCGGCCACGCCGGTGTCCCAGGCCGACAGGACGCGCATCGTGTGCGGGTCGATGCGCAGGAAGCGCAGCGAGAAGGCCGGGTCGACGTGCCCGGCGAGCACGTAGAGGATGCCGTCCCCGCCCACGGTCGCGGCGACGATCTGCGTGTAGCCCGCCAGTGAGACGCTCGCCTTCGTCTGCAGGTCGGTGACCGCGGCGGCGGCCGTTGTAGAGGTGATCGCCAGCACGTCGCCATCGGCGACGATCAGCGCGGCGACGTGGCCGCGGCTCGCCCTGCGGGCGCCCACGCCGGCTCCGGGCAGCGCCATGAGCGCGCTGGGATCGGGTTCCAGGACGGGGAGCGGGAAGCGGGCGACGGTGCGGCCGTCCAGGTCGATCGCGGTCACCGCCGCCCGGGCTCCCCTGCCCACCGGCAGGTAGACGAGACCGTGGGCCAGGGCGGCCGTCGTCAGCTCGCTCGGTTCGAGCGAGGCGGCGATCGTCGACCAAGAGTTGGTGGCCGGCGCGTAGATCACGAGGCGGTGTCCGCCGCCGGGGCCGGTGAGCAGGACCAGGGGACGCGGCCCGCCGGCGATCAGCGCGGCGCTGCTGCCGGCGCCCAGCGAGCTCACGGTCGAAACTCCCGCCGAGGTGGTCATGCGGGCCGAGAGCGACCCGCTCGCGCTTCTCCAGACGACGAGACTGCCGGCGCTGTCGGGCCACGCCGTGGCGACGGCCGGTTCACCGGCCCGACCCATATGAGCCCCCCACGCCAGGAACGCGATCGCCAGGACGGTCGCCAGCACGAGCCCGGCCGCCTCGAGCGACCGGGCTCGGCCAAGGGAGAGTCGGCGGGGGGAGCTCGGCAGGGCCATGGCGACTCGCCGCTAGCGCCGGTAGTAAGCCCGCACCGACGCCGCGAGCGTCAGCGCGCCGCCGTCGCCGGCGGCGGCGCAGAAGGGCTGCACGAACGAAAGCGGCACGATCAGGGCCATGAATGCCGCCGGTCGCCGGGTCGGGGTATCGAGTGCCGCTTCGGTCGTCGTCATGCTCGCTCCTTGTGCCCGAACCGCCCTGAGGGACAGCGCATCGAGGGTATCAGTCTAGCAACCTCAGCGTGGCCACGACCGGCCAGTGGTCGGAGGAGAGGCGGCGGTGGCGGCGTTGCGCCGCCACCGCCGCCTCTCCGACCTGCCACTGGCGCGTCACCAGCAGGTAGTCGATGCGCCGCCGGGGGCCGTCGCCGCGGAACCCGCCGGTCGTCGTCGGGGGCGTCTCGAGTGTCGCGTCGGGCGGCTGCGGCAGCGCCTGCGTCTCTGGGCGGGTTCGGGCGCCACTGCCGCCCTCGAGTGAAGGTAGAGACTCTCCTTTGGAATCTGCCCATTGGTATGGTTTCCGACCTGGCGTCGATGGACCTGGATCCGGCAGGCCCGGCGCCGGCGGGCCCGGCGCGAACACGTCGCGCAGCCCCGCGGCGAGCAGGGTGCGGACGGCCTGGTCGTCGGGCTCGGCGTTGAGGTCGCCGGCGACGATCGCCGGCAGAGCGGGGTCGAGCCAGGCCGCGAGGGCCGCGGCGCTGCGGTGGCGCGCGGCCGAAGGGCGACCCTCGAGATGGCAGTCGGCAAAGACAAAGCGACGTCCGCTGGCCAGGTCGGTGAAGAGCGCGAGCGTGACGATCCGCGGCAGACGGTTACCCCAGCCGGTCGAACCGGGCTGGTCGGGTGAGTCGGAGAACCAGCGGGTGGTCGAACCGTCGAGGGCGAGGCGAGCGCGGCGGTAGAGCACGGTGCAGCGCTCGCCGCGCCGGCGGCCGTCATTGCGTCCGGCGCCGGTCGCCGCGTAGCCCGGCAGGCGGCGCAGCAGGTAGCGCTGCTGAAAGCCGTAGACCTCCTGCAGGCCGACGAGATCGGCGTCGAGGCGGGCGACGGCGTCCGCCGTCGCCCGCCGGCGAAACGGCCACGAGTCGAGTCCGTCGCAGGCGATCCCGTTGCGGATGTTGAAGGTCGCGACGCGCAGCTCCGGCGACCGGTCCTTTCGTTTCTCGCTCATGCCGTCCATGCCGTCCATGCGGTCCATGCCGATCGCACTCGTCAGCGCCGGCGCGCCACGAGCAGGAGCGCCAGGGCGACGACGACGAACGCACTGGAGGCCAGCAGCGGCTGCCACACGGGCGCCCACCACTGGCGGGGCGTGAGGAACAGCAGGTCGCGCGTGCCCAGCGACGCCGGCCAGTCGAGCATGACCTTGAGGGCGACGTAGTAGCCGATGTCCCACACACCGAAGGCAAACAGAAAGTAGGCGAGCTTCTGCAGCGGGCCGCGGCCGGCCAGGAAGGCCACGACCAGGAGCATGACGATCGTGGCGGCTTCGCGGATCTGCTCGTGTCGCAGGTACGCGGGCGGAAAAACGAACCGGCCCGGTGTGAAGACCGCGGCGTACTGGAGCGCGAACAGCCGGCGCAGGTAATAGACGACCATCGCCTCGACGACCGCCATCGCGGCCGCGTAGACCGCGACGACGGCGAGCCGTGTCCAGCGTGACGAGCCGGTGCGCATCTCGACAGTATCGCTCACGCGGCCACGCTGTGCGTACTCGAGTGTCTAGCCGAGCGCCCTCTTGCGCAGACTGGAATCAAGAGAACGCGACGGGGGTGCTTGTGAACGCCGTGACGACAGGGGCGCCGACCAGGGTCCATCTGAAGAGCCTGGTCCGAGAGTATCTCGAGGCCATGCGCTCGCTCGGCCTGACCGCCAACCGCACCGTGGCCTTCGAGAGCATCTCCCGTTCGGCCTGGTTGATCGACGATCCCGAACCGCACGCCGTGCGCCGTCGCTACCTGCTGCTCGACGACGGCGACGCGTGGTGTGAGACGGTCCACGGGGCGCAGCCGGTCGGCAGCGGCCTCGAGAACTCCTACCGCTGGCTGACCGCCCCGACGCCGGCCCTCGGCTACGTGCTGGACTGCTCGATCGACGACGCCCGCGTCGGTGGCGACGGCTTTCTGATCCCGGTGCTCGACGCCGCCGCGGTCTACGCGGTGAGCGACCGGCGCGCCCGGCCGCGCCGCTAGAGCGGCCGACCGCGCGGCAAGCGCGGTCCCCACGGCGGCGGCGAGGCGCTCGAGACTCGAGCGCCTCGCCGCCGCCGCTTTGAGCTGGGTGAGCTCGGACCGGCTGCCGTGACCCGGCGACCGTGACCCGGCTGCTAGGATGCGGGCCTATGGACGACCGGGCCGGACAGCGCGACGGGGCCGACCAGGCGGGCAGGCCCGACCTGGGTGGCCTGGGGTCGTTGCGGACGCTCTTTTTGATCGCCGGCGCCGGCGGCTCGGCGTTCATCCCGTTCTTCGCCCTGCTGCTGGCCGACCGCGGCCTCACGCCGCAGAGCATCGGTCTCGTGTTCGCCGTGACCAGCCTCGTCGGGGCCGGCACGGCGCCGCTGTGGAGCCACCTGGCCGACACCCGGCTGGGGGCGGCGCGCGTCCTCATCGTCTCGTCGGCGGCGACCGCCCTCTTCGCACTGGCGCTGGCCGTCAGCGGCTCGGCGTTCTGGGCGATCCTGCTGGTGGCCGTCCTGATGTCGATGTGCTCGTCGCCGGGAGCTCCGCTGTCGGACGCGCTCGCCGTCGCCTATCTGGGCGAGGAGCGCATGAGCGAGTACGGGCGCATCAGGCTGTGGGCGAGCCTCGGCTGGGGTGTCGCGGTGATCGGCTTCGGCGCCCTGTACGAGGCCGTCGGCCTGGCCCCCGTCCTGCCCCTGTACGCGGCCGGCACGGTCGCCTTCGGCCTGTGGACGCTGCGTCTGCCGCCCGGCGCGCCACTGCCGGTGCGCGCCGAGTCGCGGTTCGGTGCGCTGGGCGACGTGTTCCGTGCTTCGCCCGGCTTGGCGTCGTTCGTGATCGGCATGGTGATCGTGAGCGTGGGGACCTATGCGGCGCTGGCCTTCGTGAGCCTGCGCATCGTGGGCACCGGCGGCGGTCCGTTTCTCGTCGGCCTGGCGGCCGGCCTCGCCGCCTTGATCGAGATCCCGGTGATGCGCTGGAGCGGCGGCCTCGCCCGGCGCTTCGGGCTGCGGTCGGTGTTCGTCGCGGGTGCGCTGGCCTACGGGCTCGTCTTTCTGTGCTGGAGCTTCATGGCCTCGCCGCTGGCGCTGGCGCTCGTGGCCACCGGCGACGGCGTGGCCTTCGCCCTCACTTACGTGGGCGTAGTAGTGATCGTCGGGCGGCTGGTGCCGCGGCGCCTGCTGTCGACCGGCCAGGCCGTGACCCAGACCTTCGGCTGGAGCATCGGCGCGATCGTCGGCCCGTCGGTCGGCGGGTTCGTCTTCGCCCGCCTCGGCGCCCCGGTGCTGTTCGCCGTCGCCGGGGCGCTCTGCCTGGGCGGCGCTCTGTGGGTGTGGCTGGCGCTCGCCGGCACCGAGCAGGCCTGAGGAACGATGACAGACCGTGACACGCTGGGGCGCGGGCGGCGCGGGCGGCGCGGCGCAGCCGCGCCGCAACGACCGCAACGACCACGAGGGCCTCTGCTGGCGCCCCTGCTGGTGGTCGCCATCGCCTTCTGCATGCAGAGCGGCTCGGCGCTGGCCACCAAGGTCATCGGCGCGGTGGGGATCGTCGACGCCCTCTGGCTGCGCACGGCGATCGCCGCGCTCATCCTGATCGCCGTGCGGCCGCGCTCGCTGCGTCTGCCGCCGCGCGAACAGCGCGCCACCGTGGCGCTGCTCGCGCTCAGCCTGCTGGGCATGAACCTGAGCTTCTACGGCGCCATCTCGGTGGCGCCGCTGGGCATCGTCGTGGCGATCGAGTTCGCCGGGCCGCTGGTGGTCGCCGTGGTCGGCTCGCGGCGGCCGGTCGACTTCGTCTGGATCGCGCTGGCGGCGGCCGGCATCGCGGCGCTGGTCGGACCGCGCGGCTCGATCGGCCTCGGCGGCCTGGTCCTGTCGCTGTCGGCCGGCATGTTCTGGGGGCTGTACCTGGTGTTCGCCCGGCGGGCCGTGAGCTCGCTCGAACCGCTGCACGTGACGACCCTGATGTTCTGCGGTTCGGCCGTTCTGCTGACCCCGGTCGCGCTGCTGTTCGCGCCCCGGCTCGCCCAGCAGCCGTCGGCGGTGGCGCTCGGCGCCCTGGTCGCCGTGCTCTCCTCGGCGGCGCCCTACTTCGTCGAGCTGGTGGCCCTGCGGCTGGTGCGCGCCGCCACCTACAGCGTGCTGCTCAGCTTGGAACCGGCGATCGCGGCACTGACGGGATTCCTGATCATCGGCCAGACCCTGAGCGCGCTCGCCGTGGCGGCGATCGTGGCGGTGATGGTCGCGGCCGGTGGGGCAAGCTGGAGCGCGGCGACCCGCCGCGCTCCAGCTCCCCTGCCGCCCGACGGCGGCGCCCCGGTCTGACCCGGTCAGACCGGGGCGCCGCCGTCGTCCCGGGCGCTCCGGGGGCTCAGATACCGGTCTCGACTGCGATCTTGCCCCGCTTGATCGCCTTGAGCACGGTCTCGTAGTCCTTCTCGGCCTGATCGGCGTAGGACACTGCGAAGTCGGCGATCCCCTGGTCGAACCGGTCGCTCACGCCCAGGTACGAAGCGATGGCGATGCGGTGACCCGAGCGGGCGTGGCCGCGGGCAAGTGTCCAGCCGCACATGGTGGCCAGGATCTCGAGGCCGGGGCCTTTGAGCTGCTCGGTCTCGATCGAGCCCTTCATGTCGCGCAGCTGGCGCCAGTAGAAGTGGCGCTTGCCCGGCTGACCTGTCATCCAGCCGAGAAAGATGTCGCTGGCCGCCTGGGTGAGGCGCTGGCCGGCGACGACGCGGTGGCCGCAGTGGGTGAACCTGCTGCGCCCGAGATAGGGCTCGAGCACCGACGGGCCGGCCTCCTTGACCTGCAGGAAGAGGGGATCGTCGCTGTCGCGACCGAGCAGCAGGATGATGATGCAGCGTGTGCCGACACTGCCCACGCCCACCACTTTGCGGGCGGCGTCGACCACCTCGTAGCGACTCAGGAGCTCGCGGCGGTCGTCCTCGAGGGTCGCCCGGTACTGCTCGAACAGGCGGTAGCCGTGCATCGACTCGTCGAGCTCCTTGAGGTGCATGACGAGCGGCGGCTGGTCGACGATGCGCCGCGAGCCGTCGACGACCTCGGTGAGCTTGCCGGCCGCCTGCAGGCTGTCGCGGCTGCGCGCCTTGGCGAAGCCCTTCTCGGTGTATTTGACCCCGGCCTTCACTACCGCTTTGGAGGCCTTTTTGTTGATGCGGCCGGCGGCACGCACCATCTCGAGCAGGTCGTCGGCGACGATGTGCGAGTACCACACGTCGAGCTCGCGCATCTCGGCGTAGGCCGTCATGTGCTCGCGGTAGGAGCGTGACGCAGCGAGCGCCGTCTCACGGGCCACCTCTTCGTCGAGGCCGTTGTTGCGGCAGGCCAGCACGAAGCTCGCCGCCAGGCGCTTGATGTCCCACTCGAACGGTCCCGGCAGGGTCTCGTCGAAGTCGTTGACGTCGAACAGCAGCTCGCGCTCGGGCGAACCGTAGAGGCCGAAGTTCGACAGGTGGGCGTCGCCGCAGAGCTGTACGGTGAGGTCGGTGCGCGGCAGCGGCGCGAGGTCGGCCGCCATGAGGACCGCCGAGCCGCGGTAGAAGGCAAACGGCGAGGCCGACATGCGGCCCCAGCGGATGGGCACGAGGTCGGGCATGCGGTCGTCGTCCTGGGCGCGCAGCAGGGCGATCGGGTCGGGGCGGTCGGGGGCCGGCGTCCACGAGCCGTGCGAGGCGCGGGGCGCCGCCTTGCGCGCTTCGCGCCCAAGGGCGCGGCGCGCGTCGACCGTCTTGTGCTCGCGCTTCTCCACGATGGTCATCTGTGACCCTCCTGCGTTGGTGCGGTCGAGGTCGATGCGACGGCCGCTGATCTGATGAGGCCAAAGGTAGCACGTCTCTGACGGCGAAAGGCCATAGTCATGACGCAGTCTGCCCGCAACGGCGAGCCCAAACACGGCGGCGGAGCGGCGGGGGCGCCTGAGCGCCCCCGCCGCTCCGCCGCCCCGCCGTGGCTCGCCGGCTACCGGCGCGCCTACCTGCCGCTCGACCTGGTGGCCGGCGTCACGCTGGTGGCTATCGCCATCCCCGAGCAGCTCGCCACGGCCCACCTCGCCGGCATGCCGGTGGTCGCCGGCCTCTACGCCTTTCTGGCGGCCGTGGTCATGTTCGCCCTGCTCGGCTCGAACCGCACCATGTCGGTCGGCGCCGACTCGACGATCGCGCCCATGCTGGCCGTGGCCGTGGCCGCGGTCGCCGGCGCCGGGACGGCTGCCTACGCCGGCGACATGGCGCTGCTGGCGCTGCTCGTCGGTGTTGTGATCATCGGCGTCGGCGTGGCGCGCATGGGCTGGATCGCCGATTTCCTGTCGGTGCCGGTCGTCACCGGCTTTCTCGCCGGCATCGCCGTCACCATCATCGTCGGCCAGCTCCCGGCAGTGCTCGGCTTGCCGACCACGTCGGGCAACGCGCTGCAGAAGCTCGTCGGCACCGTGCAGAACATCGGCGACACCAACCTGTACGCGCTGGCCGTCGCCGTCGCGGTCTTCGCCGTCATCGTCGCCTGCGAGCGCGTGAGCCGGCGCCTGCCCGGCGCCCTGCTCGGCGTGCTGCTGTCGCTGGCCGCCTCGGCAGCCTTCGACCTGGCCGCCAAGGGAGTAGTGACCCTCGGTGGACTGCCCGCCGGTCTGCCGGGGCTGCAGGCGCCGACGTTCTCGGCCCATCTGGTCTGGCGCCTGCTGCCCAGCGCCTTGGCGGTGGCCCTGATCGTGATCACCCAGACCTCGGCGACCACGCGCTCGTTCGCCGAGCTGGGCGGCTTTGAGACCGACGTCGACCGCGACTTCATCGGCGTCGGTGCCGGCAGCGTGGCGGCGGCCTTCATCGGCGGCTTCGCCGTCAACGCGAGCCCGCCGCGCAGCGCCGTGGTGACCTCGTCGGGCGGTCGTTCCCAGGTGCCGGGCCTGGCGGCCGCGGCGATCGTCGTCGTGCTGCTCGTGGCCGCCGCCGGCGCGCTCACCGACCTGCCGCTGGCCACGCTGGGCGCCGTCCTGATCTACGTCGCCCTGCGCATCTTCCGCGCCCACGACCTGCACGCCATCTACGACTTCGACAAGGTCGAGTTCGGCGTGGCCGTGGCCACTTTGGGCACGGTCGTGCTGTTCGGCGTCGGCCCCGGCATTCTGCTGGCCATCGTGCTCTCCATCCTCTACCGCACCTGGCGCAGCGCCCGGCCGCGCGACGCGCTGCTGGGCCGGGTGCCCGGCACGACCGTGTGGTGGGCGCTGAAGGAACGCCCCGACGCCCGGACCGTGCCCGGCGTCGTGGCCTACCGGCTCGACGCGCCGCTGTACTTCGCCAACGCCACCCGCTTTCGCGACCGGGTTCGCGAGCTGGTGGCGGTAGCATCGCCGCCGCCCGGCCTCTTCGTGCTCGACTCCTCCGGCATCGACGACGTCGACTTCACCGGGGGGCGCATGCTGCTGCAGGTCGTCCACGAGCTGCACGCGCGCGGCATCGACTTCGCCGTCGCCCGGGCGACCGGCGAAGCGCCGCGCGACACGGCGCGCGCCGGGTTGCACCGCCACGTCGCCGACGATCACATCTTCCTGACGGTCGACGAGGCCGTGCGCGCCCTCGGGCCGAAGGCGGGCGCGGCCGCGCCCGCCGGCGAGTAGACTGTCACGGCCGCCGACCGGCGGCCGCCGGTCGCCGGCCGGCGACAAGCAGGCGAAACCCGAACCTGGAGGTACGACATGCCGGTACCGCGTCCGCTCGCCCTGGTCACGGGTGCTTCGTCGGGCATCGGCCGCGCGCTGGCCGTCCTGCTGGCAGGCGACGGCCACGACCTGATCGTCGTCGCACGGCGCCGCGAGCGCCTCGAGGCACTCGCCGCCGAGCTGCGCTCCGCGGCCGGCGCCGAGGTCGAGGTCGTCACCTCCGACCTGACCGAGGACGACGACGTGGCTCGCGTCGCGCAGCGCCTGGCCGGCGAACCGCGCCTGTCGCTGCTGGTCAACAACGCCGGTTTTTCGGGGTACGGACCGTTCGCCGAGCTCGACCCCGACGTCATGCGGCGCGCCATCGCCATCCACGTCACCGCGCCGGCCACGCTCATCCGGGCGGCGCTGCCGGGCATGATCGCGCGCGGCGCCGGCGCGGTGGTGAACGTCTCCTCACTCCTGTCACTCAGCGGCCCGCTGCGCATCGGCATGGCCGGCCGGGCCACCTACGCGGGCGCCAAGTCGTTCCAGCTCGTGTTCATCCAATCGCTGGCCGCCGAGCTCGAGGGCACCGGCGTGCGGGCGATGGTCTGCCTGCCGGGCATGGTCGAAAGCGAGTTCCACGGCTCGCGGCCGCTGGCAGCGCGTCCCGGGATGCCGCCGCTCATGAGCTCCGAGGACTGCGCCCGGGCGATCGTCGCCGGGCTCGCCCTGGGCGAGGTCGTGTGCGTGCCCGGCTTCGACGACGCGCCGGCGGTCTTCGAGCAGCTCCGCGATCTGCAGCAGGCGACGCTCGCCGGCGGCAACCGCAGCGGGCGGCTGGCGGCGCGCTACGGGGCCGCCGAGCGCGGTGGCGCGATCGGCGGCGAAGGCGGCGGCGAGAACCCCGGCTGAACGGTCAGCCGGCGCCGTCCTTGCGGCGCATCCTCTCCCAGAACCCCGGCTCGGTGTGCTCGCCGCGGCGGCGCAGCTCGCGCCAGCTCGCCGCGTGCTCCACGTCGACCAGCCGGTTGCTGCGGTTGCGGGTCGTCATCTGCAGCAGCCAGCGCAGCAGGGTGACCCAGCGGTTGCCCCAGCCGATCAGGTAGTAGAGGTGGATGAAGGCCCACATCACCGAGCCGGCAAATCCGCCGACGCGCAGTCCGTAGGCCTCGACGATCGCCCGCCGCGGGCCGACGGTGGCCATGGTGCCCTTGTCGTGGTAGTGAAAAGCCGGGGGTGAGGGCCGGCCGGTCACGCGGGCCTCGATGAGGCCCGCGACGAACCGGCCCTCCTGCATGGCCACCGGCGCGATGCCGGGCAGCTCGCCGGCGACCATGTCGCCGACGACGAGCACCTCGGGGTGGCCCGGCAGGCTCAGGTCTGGTTCGGCCAGCAGGCGGCCGATGCGGTCGCGGGCGGCGCCGGCGGCCGACGCCAGGGCGTCGGCCGCCGGCGCCGCCCGCACTCCGGCCGCCCAGATGATCGTGTGCGCCGCCAGGCGTTCGTCGAGCCCCGTGTCGGCGCCGGTGCGGTCGTTGCGCCGCACGGTCATGCCGCCGACGTCGATGTCGACGGCGAGCGTGTTCGTCCGTATCTCGACGCCCAGCGCCCGCAGATCGCTGGCGGCCCTGCGGCGCAGCGACTCGGCGAATCGCGGCAGGATCGTGGGCAGGCCGTCCATCAGGATCACCTGCGCCTCGCGGGTGGAGACGTTGCGAAAGTCCTTCGGCAGGACACGGTGGGCGAGGGTCGCGATCTCGCCGGTCAGCTCGACGCCGGTCGGTCCGGCCCCGACGACGACGAACGTGAGCCAGGCGCGGCGCTCGTGCGGGTCGTCGGCGAGCTCGGCCATCTCGAAGGCGCCGAGGATGTGGCTGCGCAGCCAGCGCGCGTCCTCGAGCGACTTGAGGCCGGGCGCGGCTTCGGCCCACTCGTCGTGACCGAAGTAGTCGGTGCGCACGCCGGTGGCGACGACCAGCGTGTCGTAGCCGATCGTCAGCGGCCGGTCGTCGGGGGCCAGCGCCCGCACGGTGCGGGCCTCGAGGTCGAAGCCGGTGACCTCGGCGAGCAGCACCTCGACGTTCGTCTGGCCGCGCAGTACGCTGCGCAGCGCCGGCGCCACCGAGCCCTCGTCGAGGATGCCGGTGGCCACCTGGTAGAGCAGCGGCTGGAAGAGGTGGTGGTTCACGCGGTCGATCAGGGTGACGTCGACCGGCGCCGCGGCGAGGCCCTTGGCCGCGTACAGTCCGCCGAAGCCGCCGCCGACCACGACCACGCTGTGGCGCCCGCCGGGGGCGTGCCGGGGCTGCCCGGCGACGCCGCTACGGTCGTCGGGAAGATATCCGCGACCAGCGGTTGCGTCACGGCTCGCGTCGCCGCTCGCGCTACCGCTGGCGTCGCCCCCAGGGTGCGTGTTCTTGATCGTGTCACTCATGGCGCTCGGCATCATACCCTTGCGAACGGCTCGCCGATCCGTCGCGATCTCCGGGCGGCGCTGCACGGGCGGCGCGATATGATGCCCGGCGAGGTCCATCTGTCGTCGGCCACCCGGGTGACCATTGTCCGCAACGGAAGCGCACGATTTCGCACCGCAGGTCGTCGTCGTGGTCTCGGCCACGAGCGAGTGGCGGGCGCTCGACCGGCTGGTCGCCGACGCCCCACGCCGACGCTCGCCGTTCGGCGACTGGTTCGCGCTGCCCGAGCCCGTGGCCGGCCTGGCCACCGCCGTCGTCCACGGCGGCTGGGGCAAGGTCGCCGCCGCGGCCTCGGCGCAGTACGCGATCGACCGCTTCGCGCCGCAGCTGCTCGTCAATCTCGGCACCTGCGGCGGCTTTGCCGGCGAGGTCGAACGGGGCGAGGTGCTGCTCGCCGGCGAGACGCTCGTCTACGACATCGTCGAGCAGATGACCGACGCCGACGAGGCCATCGCCGAGCGCGCCACGACGATCGACCTGTCGTGGCTGGACGGCCCAGACGGAGGTCCTCCCGCGGCTTACCCGTCAGCCGTGCGCCGGGTCCGTCTTCTGTCCGCCGACAGCGACATCGTGCCGGCCCAGGTCGATGGTCTGCAGGCGAAGTACGGCGCGGTGGCCGCCGACTGGGAGTCGGGCGCGATCGCCTGGACGGCCGCTCGCAACGGCGTGCCGTGCCTCATTCTGCGGGCGGTCAGCGACCTCGTCGATGCGGCCCGCGGCGAGGTCTACGACGACTATGCCGAGTTCGAGCGGCGCAGTCTCGAGGTCATGGGTGCGCTGCTCGCGGCGCTTCCGGCCTGGCTCGCGGCCTGGTCGGCCCGGCCGGCGGGCTGGACGCCGCGCACCCGCCGGCCGGACGTCTGAAGCGCGGTCAGGCCGGAAGCGCCGCGAGCAGCGCCTCGCCGGTGTCGAGGGCCTCGCCGAGCTCGGCCACGTCTTTGCGCGGCATGCCGCGCCAGAAGTGGCCGATGAGTCCGCCGCCGACGCCGCCGAGGGCGGCCATGCCGAGGATCGAGGGTGGGAAGAGGATGCCCACGACCGCGCCGACCGCGATGCCGGTCCAGGCGCCGTGCTGGGTGGGCTTCTCCCACTTGTCGACGGTGACGGTGCCGTCGAGCTGCTTGACGGCGACGCCGGCGTCGTAGGTGCCGATCACGCCCTCGAGGTGCAGGCGGCGCACGAGCTCGAGGTCGGCCCGGGCCTCGACCGGGTTGCCGTAGACACCGAGGAAGAGAAATACGGGTTTGTCGGCCATCTGGTCCTCCTTTTCGTCGGATGATAGGTGGTGTGCCGATGCGCTTGCGCGCTTGGTGTCATTCCCTGAGTCGCACTTTCGCTTCTTCTGCATCGCGGCGCTCAAGCGGCACGAAGCAGACCGACAGGCCGGCCGTCCTGACCTCGACGATGGCCACTGTGGGGCCGTCATCTTCCTCATGGGGCGCGCTGGCGCTGCCCGGGTCCAGGTAGAGCGTGCCCTCGACCCAGGCGGCAGCGGGCAGGTGGTCGTGACCATAGATCACGAGGTCCGGCGCCTCTCCCGCGGCCAAGCCCGCGATGCTGCCGGCGGCCAGGTCACGCAGGAGCCGCTTGCGCTTGTGGCCGACGAGGAAGCGCACGCCGGCCACCTCGCCGACCACCTCGCGCGGCAGCGCCGACGTCGGCTGCCCAGAGTCCATGTTGCCGGCCACCGCCGTGACCGGGGCGACCGTGGCGAGGCGCTCCAGTATCTCGGGGTCCATGACGTCGCCGGCGTGGATGATGTGGATGACGCCGGCGAAGATCTCGAGAACGGCGGGGTCGAGGTAGCCGTGGTTATCGGAGATGACCCCGATGCGCGTGGGAAGCGCAGCGGCCTCCGCGCGGCCTTTCGCAGTCGCCGAGGTGGCCTTGGCCCGGCGCTCGCCCGCCGCCTGCGAGCCTGCCCGGCGCTTCGCCCGGCGTGTCGTCGGATCTCGCGACTCGCCGCCCTTGCGCGCACCATCGGGCCGGCCCTGCGCGACAGGTAGGGGCGGCGGCTGGGCGGGCCACATGACGCGGGGCGGCAGCCTGGTCAGGCTCTGCTCGAGTGCGACCGAGGCGCCGGGGGCGGCTGCTCTGTGGGCCGCGCTGGTGGATGGCAGAGCTGACATGTGCTCATCCTAGATCCCCGTCTCGGCCGCGATCTTGCCCTGCTTGATCGCCTTGAGCAGGGTGGCGTGGTCCTTCTCGGCCTGATCGGCGTAGGCCTGGGCGAAATCGGCGACCGCCTGCTCGAAGCGGTCGTTCACGCCGAGGTACGAGGCGATGGCGATGCGATGGCCGGAGCGGGCGTGGCCGCGGGCCAGCGTCCAGCCGCACATCGTGGCCAGGATCTCGAGGCCGGGAGCCTTGAGGAGCTCGGTCTCGACCGAACCCTTCATGTCGCGCAGCTGGCGCCAGTAGAACTGGCGGCCGGCCGGCTTGCCGGTCATCCAGCCCAGGAAGATGTCGCTCGCGGCCTGCATGAGGCGCTGCCCGGCGACGACACGGTGGCCGCCGTGGACGAACCTGCTGCGGCCCAGGTAGGGTTCAAGCACCGACGGCCCGGCCTCCTTGACCTGCAGGAAGAGGGGATCGTCGGAGTCGCGGCCGAGCAGCAGGACGATGATGCAGCGAGTGCCGACGCTGCCCACGCCGACTACCTTGCGGGCGATGTCGACGACCTCGAAGCGCTCGAGCAGCTCGCGCCTGTCGTCTTCGAGGGTGGCCTTGTACTGGGCAAACAGGCTGGCGGTCGCCTCGTTTTCGTCGAGCTCCTTGAGGTGCATGACGAGCGGCGGTTGCTCAACGATGCGTCGTGAGCCGTCGACGACCTCGGTGAGTTTGCCGGCCGCCTGCAGGCTGTCGCGGCTGCGCGCCTTGGCGAAGGTCTTCTCAGCCAGCTTCATGCCGGCCTTGCCGGCCACCTTCTTGACGGCGCGACTGGCGCGCGCCATGTCCAGCAGCTCGTCGGCGACGATGTGCGAGTACCACACGTCGAGCTCGTGCATCTCGGCGTAGGCCGTCATGTGCTCGCGGTAGGAGCGCACCGCGGCCAAGGCGGTCTCGCGGGCCACGGACTCGTCGAAGCCGTTGTTGCGACTGGCCAGCACGAAGCTCGCCGCCAGGCGCTTGAGGTCCCACTCGAACGGCCCCGGCAGGGTCTCGTCGAAGTCGTTGACGTCGAACAGCAGCTCGCGCTCGGGCGAACCGTAGAGGCCGAAGTTCGAGAGGTGGGCGTCGCCGCAGAGCTGCACGGTCAGCCCAGTGCGCGGCAGGGGAGCAAGATCGGCGGCCATCAGGGCGGCCGAGCCGCGGTAGAAGGCAAACGGCGAGGCCGACATGCGGCCCCAGCGGATGGGCACCAGGTCCGTCATGCGGTCGTCGTCCTGGGCGCGCAGCAGGGCGATCGGGTCGGGGCGGTCGGGGGCCGGGGCCCAGGCGCCGTGCGAGGCGCGGGGCGCCGCTTTGCGCGCTTCGCGCCCGAGGGCGCGGCGCTCGGCGACCGACCTGTGCTCGCGCTTCTCGACGATGGTCATCGATGAGCCTCCTTACTGATCTTCGGTTCGGCTGCCTGATCAATCACACCTAACCCAGGGCTCCCGAGCCTGCCCGCCGGGCACTGGCGTCGCCGCCCGGCCCGCGCAGCACGTAGGCGATGCCGACGGCGATCACGGCGCCGACCGGTGGGCCGATCAGATAGACCCACCAGTCGCTGAAGCGCCACAGGGCGATGGCCGGTCCCAGGGAGCGCGCCGTGTTCATCGAGGCGCCGCTCACCGAGGCG
>Ga0182027_10004095_pt1 | contig 22765 bp, 23 predicted proteins | sample 712E1DmetaG_FD_121300 | JGI IMG/M metagenome (GOLD analysis project Ga0182027, IMG submission 121300) | Permafrost microbial communities from Stordalen Mire, Sweden - 712E1D metaG (Illumina Assembly) | ecosystem: Environmental > Terrestrial > Soil > Wetlands > Permafrost | place: Sweden... | reverse complement strand
GAGGGCAGAATCGGGCTCATGATGCCGGGCGCGGCCGCGCCGCTCGCGCCGCCTCCGCCACCGGCGCAAACGGCGCGCAACCCGGTATCGTTTTTCTTCGTCGCCAGCCTGTGCCTGGGAGGCCTCGCCGACCTGGTGACGTTACGCGCCAGCGTCAACGCCGGCCACTGGATTCTGATGGGTTTCCTGCTGCTGCAGATCGCCGCGGCGGTGGCCGTCGTGGTGCAGACCTACCAGGGCCTGTTGCGCCCGGCCATGCGCAACCTGGCGATCACCTTCCTGGCGTCCGTGGGCATCTGGTATTATGCGGTTCAAATGGCGGCAGGGTTCGCAATCAGCTACCAGAACGCCACCTCCCACGATCCCAAGGTGACTCAGGTCGAACTGGCGCCGTTGGCTCTGATCGGCTACCCGGTGTCGCGCGGGATCGCCGGCGGAATCGCCCTGGTGCTTGGCTTGGCGGGCGTGGCGCTGCTGCTGCGCCGGGAGCGGCCAGCCGAAGAGAAGGTTTCCTTCAATGTGTGAGCGGGGCGAGCCGATGTGGGGCAGGATGGCATCCCGCGGCCTCGCCCGGAGGGCACCCGCAACCGGCCTTCCGGCCCCTGCATGCTGCCGCCCAGGCAGGTTGCTAGGTCCTCGACCGTGTGATTTGGTGCCTTTGCCGGGCCGCTCGCTCACGCTCGCGGTTCCGACCGGAACCACGACCGTGAGGGAGTGGCCCGTGGCAAAGGAACAGTATCTTGCGGTCATGGCACTAATCTGCCCCTCATTGCAGCATCGCCGCAACCCGGCCAAGTGGGACGTTCCAACCCTCGGGGACCGGTTCATCACCCGCGCCGGCGAGCTTCGCCCGCCGGGCCGATTGCGGGTGCCCTTTGGGCGGGGCCGCAGGTTGACAACCTGCCCCACAGAATCGTCGCAACTCGCGAAGAAATCGCCGCATACCAGTGCATGCTTCTTATGACCAGCCCGCCCATCCAAAATCGTTGCTGGAATCACGAGGCGCGCGAGGCGGTGTGCCGGTGCCCGCAGTGCGGGCGCAGTTTCTGCCGCGAGTGCGTCACCGAGCACGATACCCGGCTGTTATGCGCCGCGTGCCTCCGCAACGCGGCGCAGGCCGGGGCGGACCGGCGCGGCAGGCTGCGCCGTCTGTCGGCCGCGGGCCTGACGCTGGCCGGCGTGGCGCTGGCCTGGGCCATCTTCTTCGGGGCCGCCGAAGGCATCATCACCGTCACCGAGCGCTTGGAACGCATGGCATGGCAAGGCCGTTAGAACAGCCCGGGCCGCTCGCGCTGCTGGAAGACGCCGCGCACCTGCTGCGCCGCGCTCCGCTCGATACCTTGCTGTGCCACTGGATCGGCAGTGTGCCGTTGGCCCTGGGGCTGCTGGTTTTCTGGAACCGCCTGACGCACCCGCCCGTGCCGGATCTCGCCTGCGCCGCGGAATCGCTGGCGGTGGCGCTGCTGCTGATCTGGATGAACTGCTGGCGCGCGGTGTTCGCCGGCCGCTTGCACCGCCAACTCAGCGGCGCCCCCGAGCGGCCGTGGAACCGGCGGAGGGTCTGGCGCCTGGTGGGCAATCAGGCGTTTCTCGGGGCCACGAAGCTGCCGATGCTGCTCATCGCGCTGGCGGCCGTGTACCCGTTCGCCCGCGTGGTGGCGTTCTACCGCTATGCCCCGGTGCTGGCGGACCGCGAGGACCTCGACCCGATCGAGGCGATCTCCCAGGCGCGGCGCCTTTCGGGCATCGACAGGTTCCAGTGCTTCCTGCTGCAGACCCTGCTGCTGCTGCTGTCGCTCGTCGCCTTGCTGAATGTCACGCTGGTTTTCGCCACTTTGCCGCAACTCGTCAAGATGCTGACGGGGTACGAGTCGGTATTCAGCCGCGCCGGCGAGAGCTACATATGGAACCGTCTCTTCCTGCTGCTGGTGCTGGCCGCGACTTGGCTGGTTTTCGATCCCTTCGTGCAGGCGGTCTATTGTCTGCGCTGCTTCCAGGGAGAGTCGATGGGGACCGGCGAGGATTTGCGCGCCGGCCTCAGGCGCGTGCGCGCGGCCATGGCCAAGGGAGCGGCGGCGGCCGCGGTGGCGCTGGCGCTGGCGGTGTTGCCGATTGCGGCGCGGGCGGCCGATTCCGTGGCTCCGCGGGAACTGGAACGGGCCGTGCGCCAGACCATGCAATCGCCCGAGTACAACTGGAGGATTCCTCCGCCGGCCACCGCCGTCTCCGATACGCCCTGGATCATCCTGGCGACGGATCGCGCCATCGCCGCCGTGCAGTCCGCGGTCAAGTGGATGGGGATGGAAATCGCCAAGCTGCTGCGGTGGATCTTCGGCGGGCTGGGCCTGGGATCCCTACCGGGCGGACAGGCGCCGGCCGCCGCGTTGCACTGGAGCGTCTGGGCGATGATCGGGCTGGCGCTGGCGATGGCGGGTTGGGTGCTTTGGCGTGCCCACAGGCTGCGCCGCATCAAAACCACAACCGCCGCGCGTCCTTCCGCCGCGGCCATCAAGCTGGACGATGAAGGGCTCACCGCCGACCGCCTCCCCGAAGCCGGATGGCTGGAGATGGCGGAACGCGCGATGGCCGAAGGGAACTTGCGCCTGGCGTTGCGGGCGTTCTTTCTGGCCAACCTGGCATGGCTGGGACGGCGGGAGTTCCTCGGCATCCACCCCGGCAAGACCAACCGCGAATTCGAGATGGAACTGCGGCGCCGGGCGCGGGAGGCGCCGGAAGCGCGCGAGCTGTTCTCCGCGAACGTGCGGGCATTCGAACGCGCGTGGTACGGCCTGCACGAAGTTCTCCAGGAGGACGCCGAACGGTTCCGCCAGCGGGCGGAAGAAATCAAGACTCTTTTGAGCGCCGGAGCCGCCGCATGAGCCGCGCGTCGAGATCGTGGGCGCTGGCGCTGGCGGCCGCGGCGGTCTTCCTGTGGGGCGTGATCGGCCTGTTCAACCGGCAGTTTGCCTCGGGCGAGCTCTACCCGGAATTCTCCACCATGCGCACCGACGGCATGGGCGCCAGGCTGCTCTTCGACAGCCTGGGGAAGCTGCCGGGGATCACGGTGGAGCGCAGTTTCCTGCCATTCGAGTTTTTGCCGCGCGATGGCGCCACGCTGGTGCTGCTGGGGATGAAGCCGATGCAGGTGGACTGGAATTACGCTCTCTTCCTCGGTCCGGTGGAGCGGATGGCCGCGCGCGGCAACCGGGTGGTGGTGGCCATGTGGATCGATCCCGACGGCTCCCGGCCCACGCAAGCGGACCTCGACCATCCGGAGGAGCCGAAGGCCAAGGACGCGAAGCAGAAACCCAAAGCGGCGACTCCTCAGGACCCGCCCATCCGGACTATGTGGAAGGTGAGCCTCAAAATCGACTCCGACGCGAAGAACCCGCACCCGCTTTATTTCGGCCAGGCCGAAGGCTGGAGGGTCCGCGAGCAGATCGGCTCGAAGATTCTGGCCATCGAACGCGATTTCGGCAAGGGCAGCGTGGTGTTGATGGCGGAAAGCTCGGACTTCACGAATCAATCCGCGGTCGCCCTGGACCGCCTGCGGCAAGTGGCCGAGGCGCTCGGCGGGTACCGGCGGATCGTCTTCGACGAGGAGCACCTGGGTATTGCCGAATCGGGGAGCGTGGTGGGACTGGCGCGCCAGTTCCGTCTGATGGGCCTGGCCATCGGGCTGGCGCTGTCGGCGGTGCTGTTCATCTGGAGGAGCGCATCCAGCTTTCCCCCGCCCGAGCCGGCCCGCGCGGGCGAGCGCTCGATCGGGAGGACCTCGCAGGCCGGGCTGCTGACGCTCTTGAAGCGGCACATTCCACCCGCGCAACTGGCCGCGGTCTGCTGGCGGGAGTGGCTGAGCGCGAACGGGGGTGAGGTTTCGCCCGAGCGCCGGAAGCGGGCCGAAGACATCCTGGCCGCCTCGGCCGGGCGGCCGGTGGAGGCCACGCGCGAAATCCAGGCTCTGTTGCACGCGAAAGGAGAACTTTGAACTTCGAACAGTTTCAATCCGTCATGGACACCGCGATTGCCGGTATCCAAAAGGTCATCATCGGGCAGGAGGAGGCCATCCGCTATTCGCTGGTGGCGGTGCTCTGCAATCAGCACGCGCTCATCGAAGGCGTCCCCGGATTGGGGAAGACGCTGCTGGCGCGCACCCTGGCCGCGGTGCTGGGTTCGGAATTCAAGCGCATCCAGTTCACCCCTGACCTGATGCCGGCGGACATCACCGGGACCAACGTGTTCAACCTGCAGCGCAACGAATTCTCGCTGGTCAAGGGACCGCTGTTCACTACGTTCCTGCTGGCCGACGAGATCAACCGCGCGCCCGCCAAGACGCAGTCGGCGCTGCTCGAAGCCATGCAGGAACGAACCGTGACCATCGACCGCGAGAGTTTCCGCCTGTCGCCGAACTTCACGGTATTCGCCACGCAGAACCCCATCGAGAGCGAGGGCACGTATCCGTTGCCCGAGGCGCAGAAGGACCGCTTCATGCTCAAGATCAACATGGGCTGGCCGGCCAACGACGAAGAGCTTTCGCTCGGCCGGCGATCGCTGGGCGGCGACGCTCCGGAAGCCGTATTGCAGCGGGGCGAGGTGACGCCGTGCCTGGCCGAGGCCGACCTGGCCGCGCTGCGCGGCGTGCTGGAAACGGTGCAGGTGAGCGACCAACTGGTGGACTACGCGGTGCAGGTGGTGCGCCGCACGCGCACCGACGACGCCATTCTGGTGGGCGCCGGCCCGCGCGCCACGCAGGGGCTGCTGCGCGCGGCGCGGGCCTGGGCGGCGCTTTCGGCGCGCGACTTCACGACCCCCGACGACGTCCGCGCGGTGGCCCTGCCGGTGCTCGAACACCGCCTGCTGCTGCGTCCCGAATCGGAACTGGAGGGCGTGCGCGCGACCGAGGTGCTGGACCGCATTCTGCACGAAGTGCCGGTGCCAAGATGAAGCCACGCCTTGTCCCGCTGCGCAGCGAGTCCCCTGCACGCGCCGGTTCTGTGGGGCAGGTTTTCAACCTACGGCCGATTTTTAATCGGCCAGGCGAGCGAAGCTCGCCTGTGTTGGCGAGCACCCGTCCCCCGAGGCCCGGGAAACCCGAGTGGCCCGGCCGCGTACAAACCCCGGCGGGCGGATTAGCGGGTTACCCCCTTGGGGTCCGCCGCAGGTTGACAACCTGCCCGGCAGAGCGGCATAGCCGCAACCGAACCGCGCGGGATGTTCCGGGCTGCCGGGGGCCAGTTCGTCTCGCGCGCAGGCGAGACCAGCTCGCCGGGCGGGTTGAAAACCCGCCGCAGGCTGAAAGCCTGCCCCACATAAGACCGGCGCGGCGCGCGACAAAGCATGGACGTGCGGAGGGTCCGCCGTGCTAGCTCCCGCTCCACGTCTGCTGCTGGTTTCCGTGGCGGTGGCGCTGCCGCTGGCCTCGCTCGGCGGGATGTTCCCGAGCATGACCGTGGCCTGCGTTGCGGGTTTGGTGGCTTGCGCCGCGGTGGCGATGTACGATGCGGTTGCGGCCCTGCGGCACATTGCCGGAATTTCGCTGAGCGCTCCGCCCTTCATTCGCTTCACCAAGGACGTGGCGGCGGCGTTCCCGGTCACCATCGAAAACCGCGGAGACGCGGCCTGCCTGCTGCGCCTGGGCGTCATCCCGCCACCGGGCATCGAGACCGATTCGCCGGTGCTCGATGTGTCCGCTCCGCCCGGCGCGTCGCAAGTGGAGTGGCCGTGCACCGGCCGTGCGCGCGGCGATCATCCCCTGCGGGAACTGCACGTGGAAGCCGGTTCGCCGCTGGGCCTGTGGCTGGCCCGCCAGCCGCGGCCGCTGGAGTTTTCCTTCCGCGTCTATCCCAACCTGCGCGACCACGCCACGGCGGGGCTGTTCCTGCGCACCGCCAATACCGGCCTGCGCGTGCGGCGGCAGGTGGGGAAGGGCAGGGAATTCGAGCACCTGCGCCATTACCTGCCGGGCGACAGTTTCGAAGACATCCACTGGAAGGCCACCGCCAAGCGGGGCTTTCCGGCGGTGAAGCTGTACCGCGTGGAGCACGCGCAGGAAGTTTACGCGATCCTGGATTCGTCGCGGCTGTCGGCGCGCGAAGGGATTCTGGAATCCTTCGTGGACGCGGCTTTGCACCTGGCGCTGGTGGCGGAGAAGCAGGGCGACCGCTTCGGACTGGTGACGTTCAGCGACCGCACTCATAAGTTCGTGCGCGCCCGCAACGGCATGGACCATTTCCGGCTGTGCCGCGAGACCATTTACAATCTGCGGGCGGAGCGCGTGAGCCCCGATTTTCGCGACGTCTTCACCAGCCTGCAGCTCAATCTGCGGCGGCGCTCGCTGCTGGTCTTCTTCACGTCGCTTGACGACGCGCTGCTGGCCGAAGTCTTCGAGCGCGACATCCCGCTGCTGGCGCGGCGCCACCTGGTGCTGGTCAACGTGCGGCGAACCGCGGCCCTGCATCCGCTCTACACCGGCGAGCCGCCCGCCGACCGGGATGCGCTCTACTCCGGCCTGGCCGGCCAGATCTTGTGCAACCGCATGCGCGCGCTCCGGATCGCCTTGCAGAACCGCGGCGTGAAGCTGACCGTCACGGACGCCGAGCGCATCAAGACGCAGGTGGCGTCGGGTTACCTGGACGTGAAGCGGAGGCAGGCTCTATGATCATCGATCTTCCGCGCTTCGTAGCGGCGGAACGGGCCTACTGGGACGAGTTGCACGCCGCGCTGGCGAAGATGGAAACCGAGCCGGAGCGGCGCCTGCCGCTGGCCGAAATCGAGCGTCTGCACTACCTGTACGAGCGCTGCTCCTCCGACCTGTCGCGGCTGGACACCTTCGCCACGGAGCCGGGGCTGCGGGCGTTTCTGGAATCGCTGGTATCGCGCGCGTACTCGGAAATCCACGAAACCCGCGCCCCCGTTAAGATTCGCTGGAAGAACGCCGTGCTCGAGTTTCCACGGGCGTTCCGGCGTCATCTGGCGGCGTTCCGGCTGGCGGTGGGGGTGACCTTGCTGGGGTGCGCCTTCGGCTGGTTCGCGCTGCACGTTGACCCGCGCAACAAGGCGATCCTGATCCCGTTTTCCGGCCTGATGGTCCCGCCCGCGGAGCGCGTCGCCAAGGAAGAGAGCGCCAAGGAGGACCCGCTCAAAGGCGTCAAGGCATCCTTCGCCGCGCAACTGATGACGCACAATACCCAGGTGACCGTGATGGCCCTGGCGCTGGGCGTGACGTACGGCGCGGGAACGCTGATCCTGCTGTTCTACAACGGGGTGATGCTGGGCGCGGTGGCGACGGATTACATCGTGGGAGGGCAGGGCGTTTTTCTGGCGGGCTGGCTGCTGCCGCACGGGTCCATCGAGATCCCGGCGATTCTGCTGGGCGGACAGGCGGGCTTCATCCTGGCCGGCGCGCTGATCGGATGGGGCGACCGCACGCCGCGCGTCCGGAGGTTGCGGGCGGTCTCGGGCGACCTGGTGGCCATCGTGGCGGGCGCGGCGGTGCTGCTGATCTGGGCGGGCATCGTGGAAGCGTTCGTGTCGCAATATCACCAGCCGGTGATTCCGTACGGTCTGAAGATCGCCTTCGGGTTGTGCGAACTGGCGGCGCTTTCCTTCTTCCTGGGATGGGTGGGCCGCGAATGAGCGAAGGGCGCGCCACATCGCTCACCATCGAAACGCCCGAGGGCGTGGAGTTTTCGTACGATCTCGCCTCGCCGGTGACGCGCGCACTGGCCTGGATGGTGGATGCCGCGGCGATCATTGCGCTTTCCAAAGGGGCGGGCAAAGCCTGCGAGTGGCTGGCGAAGGTGAACCAGGATTGGGGCACCGCCATCTCCGTGATTCTCTATTTCGCGATCTCGGTGGGCTATGGGATCGCGCTGGAATGGCGGTGGCACGGCCAGACTCTCGGCAAGCGGGTGGTGGGCCTGCGCGTGGTGGATGCCCAGGGCCTGCGCTTGCAGCTTTCGCAGGTGATTCTGCGCAACCTGCTGCGGCTGGTGGACATGCTGCCCGCGATCTACCTGGTAGGCGGCCTGGCCTGCTTCTTCAGCCGCAATTGCCAGCGGCTGGGCGACCTGGCGGCGGGCACCATCGTGGCCCGCATTCGCACGCCGCAAGCTCCCGATCTGGAGCAAATTGCGCCGGCCAAGTACAATTCCCTGCTGGCGTATCCGCACCTGGCCGCGAGGCTGCGAAGTCTCGCGAGCGCGGAGGCGGTGAGCATCGCCGTACGGGCCGTATCGCGGCGAGACGGCTACGAGCCGCTGGCGCGCATCGAGCTGTTCGGGGACCTGGCGGAGTATTTCCAGGGGCTAGTTAAGTTTCCCGAGGCGGCGCGCGAGGGACTTACCGGCGAGCAGTATGTTAGGAGCGTGCTGCGGGTGATTTATGGGGGCGGGAGAGGGTGACAACGGGGCGCGCATCCGATAATGTGAGAGGAGAGGGGGTGTACGCCATGAACGTATCCATCGAAATTCCCGACGACCGCGCCGCCCGCTTTCAAGAGCTGGCGCACGCCCGCGGCCTGACCGTGGACCGCTGGTTGCTGGAACTCGCCGAGCAGAGCGCGCCGGCGTTGCCGGATGAGATCTCTCGCAAGCGCACGTTTGCCGCGGTGTGCGCGAAGGTCAGGGGTCTGGCGGACGACCTGGATTTCACCCGCGATCCGTCCCCCGGCCGTCCCATCGTTCTATGAGCGGTTTTCTGCTCGACACGAACATCCCGTCGGAGATGATTCGCACCCGCCCGGACCCTCGGGTGGATGCCTGGGTTTCCGCGCAGGAAGACGCAGTCCTTCATTTGAGTGTTATCACCATAGGCGAGCTACGGAAGGGGATTACCGTCCTGCCCAAGGGCAAACGGCGATCCCGGCTTCAAGATTGGCTCGAGGGCGAGGTCCTGCCACTGTTCACGGGGCGGATACTGCCCGTGACGCAGGCTATCGCCGACCGATGGGGCGTGTTGAGCGCCCAGCGCCAAGTAGCTGGCCGCCCGCTCAGTATGGCGGACGGCATTTTGGCAGCCACAGCGCTGGAGCACGGTCTGACGATGGTGACGCGAAATGTCAGGGACTACGAGGGCCTGGGCGTTGAGATCTTGAGTCCGTGGGATGCGGTGTAGCGGCATTTGGCTTCGGGGCGCGTCACCGTTCGGCTGGAGTTGGAAGGAGACTTCTTGCCAGGCAATCTCGCGCTATCCTCCGGAACGCGGTTGGAGACCGCGGCCGGCACAGGTACTTTCTGGCGACGTTCCGGACGGATGCCGGGCCTGTCCGGAGGTGTTCTGCGTGAGCGGAGCCTTCACACTCTCATTCGAAGCAAAGGTTCCAATCATCCCACGGTTCCCCGGACTGCAAGCCCGCCTCAACACGTGGGCGAATTCCCTCGCTATAAATCGAACTGGGCCACATCCGCATGGGCCCCGTGCCGAATCCCGCAATCTTAACGCTCCGATAGTAGTCGGCGAGATCACGAAGCGACGCATCCTCCCGCGCAAGTTTCCGCGTGAGATGCGAGACGAGCACACCGATTGGAGTGAAGTGCTGGACCTGTTGCTCGTGCGTACGGGTGTAGGCGTTGTACGAGCTGCCTGCTGAGCCGTCCCGACCACAGATCGGTTCCAACGCCGACCAATCGGGCACCTGGCGCGGGCCCAGGAACACCATCGTTGAGGATATCCATGCGGCGAGATCCGCAACACACAACATGTCGAGCTGCAGACGAGGATGAGACACGTGCAAAGCATCAGCCTCTTGCAGCCGTTGCTCGACGTTCTGCGCGGGCGCCGCCTTCCCGCCCTTCCACACGTGAGAGTGGGCCAGCAAGCCATAGACAAGCGGCGAGTGCAATTCCTTGTACGGAGTACCGATCCGATTCGGGTACAAGCCCTTGATCTTCGTGCAGTTCTCCACGGCTTTCGTAATGTGCGGCGCCCTCAGGGTGGTCTTGCACTCAAACGCGGCAGCGATCCCCGCGGCGAGATAGAGCTTCTTGTTCAGCAGTCTTTTGGGATACGTGCCTTTCAAAACGAGCACATCGATCTGGGGACTCGTGGCGCCCTCTTGGCTAATGATGCGGCCCTTCGTGACTACCTCTTATGTACGCGGAAGCCACTCTCGCAGGAGTTCCGCCCAATTCTCCTCACCCTGGTCTCCAGCAGTGCCAGGGTCCTCGGCAGTACGCTTCCGGATTCGGTTGTACTCAGCAGCCATCTCTGCGTCAATCTGCCGCATGAAGTCGTACAGGTCGTGGGTTTTCTGCTCGGGCATTCGCACCTTCGTTGCGGCTCGCAGCATCTGTCGTAGCGCGTCAGAGCCGCCTCGGCCCTTGGCTGGGTTCTTCAAGGCGCCGATACACCTCGGGATGTTCATTCCACCTAACAGGGATTGGACCACACTTCAACTGTCTGGACAAGGCGCTGGCGGCCGACGCGAACGGCGCTTCCCACGGGGAGTCAGGATGCTGGACCAAGTGCGGCGGCGTTGGGGAAGGACAAGCCGGAACCCTCCCACATGGCCACGTAACGCGCGTCTCGGAGACTGCCAGTCGTAGCCAAGTCCTGCCCCTCCACGCGTCTTTCTTACCCGCGTTCGAGTTGCTCCCGCAGTTCACCGGGGTACAGAGCCTTCAGCTCGGGGTAGGCCTCGGCGAGCCGTATCAGGTCCAGTTCGTCCTTCTTGCGCTTGCTCAGCCGCCGGTGGGGGTCGCCGTACGCCCAGAGCTTACCCTGGGTAACATCCTCCCGGCAAGCGACTTTCACGCGGACTCCCAGAACATTGGCCTCCACTGATCGCGCCGGGAACGTCCGGTACCGTTCGTCGGTCGTGAACTGAATCCGAAGATCGCTTCCAGGCGCCACGGCGTTCAGCGAGTGTTCTTGCAAATCGGTTTTGAAGCCGTGCGCTTCGAGGTGTGCCGTCAGCTCGGGCAGACTGGCCGCGATCATGACGATGTCGGCATCCAGCGTGTACACTGGCTCGACGTAGCAATTGACGGCTAAACCACCGATCAGACAATATGGTCCGAACGACTCGCACGCACCGATTAGCCGCGCAAAGTCGGTCGAACCTCCGTGGCTTGTCAATTCGTACGCCTCGACTGCAGTCACAACTCCACTCTATCCACAGGAGACGCCACAGGCAAGCTCGTGCCCGGGCGCGGCCCGTAGAATACCTACGCCCCATGGTGGCGCCCTCTTCTCCGAATTCTCGTGCAGCGTCTACCGACCGCACCGTGGCCGAATTGCAACCTACCCGCCCGCCCGCCTACCACCGCAGGTTGGCGTCGCGGGCCAGGCGGTTCGCAAGCCCCGGTTTGAGATTGCTATTCCCGTGGACCGGGACAGAGAGGGTCTTTCGCTCTCCGGGCTTCGTGTAGATCTGATGGCTGCCGGAAATCCGCTGGAGTGTCCAGCCCTTGCTCTCAAGCAGACGGCCCAGTTCGACGCCGGTGATCGGCTTCACACAGCGACATCCAGGATCTGAATGTTCGATTCTGGCCGGTTTCCCTGCTCCTTCATGACGTCCAGCACGCCGGCGATTGCCTCCCGCACGTTCTCCAGTAGCTCTGCAACTGAATCCCCCTGGGAGTAACAGCCCGGCAAAGCCGGCACCTCGGCCCAGAAGCCACCTTCCGCCTCTTCGTGAATCACAACGGTGTACGTGGTCACATCCACATTTTTGCATGGATCGGGTCTCGACTGGCAGCTCTTATGTCCATCGCCGTTAGCCGTCCCCGATTGGACTGCCTGCCAGGTCCGCGGGGAGTCACGCAGCCACATGCTCCGCTCACCCCCCAACCCAAAGCGGCCCGACCCGCGTACACTGGAAAGAAATGCCTGCTTATCGTTCAAGAACCACCACGCACGGCCGGAACATGGCCGGGGCACGCAGCCTCTGGCGCGCAACCGGAATGAAGGACGGCGATTTCGGAAAGCCGATCATCGCCGTCGTGAATTCCTTCACGGAGTTCGTTCCCGGACACGTCCACCTCAGGGACCTCGGACAACTGGTTGCCCGCGAGATCGAACGCGCGGGCGGCGTTGCCAAGGAGTTCAACACCATCGCGATCGACGACGGCATCGCCATGGGACACAGCGGCATGCTCTACAGCCTTCCGTCGCGGGAACTGATCGCCGACAGCGTCGAGTACATGGCCAACGCCCATTGCGCCGACGCCCTGGTCTGCATTTCGAATTGCGACAAAATCACGCCGGGCATGCTGATGGCCTCGCTGCGGCTGAACATTCCGGCGATCTTCATTTCCGGCGGCCCCATGGAGGCGGGGAAGATCCGCCAGGGCGACTCCGTGCGGTACATCGACCTGATAGACGCCATGGTGGCCGCCGCCGATCCGAGCGTCAGCGATGAAGCCACCGCGGAAATGGAGCGCTCGGCGTGTCCGACGTGCGGGTCCTGCTCGGGGATGTTCACCGCGAATTCGATGAATTGCCTGATGGAGGCGCTCGGCCTGGCCCTGCCGGGGAATGGGACGCTGGTCGCCACCCACGCGGACCGGGCTGGTCTGTTCCGCCAGGCGGGCGGCACAATCGTGGAAATGGCCCGCCGCTTTTACGAGCGGGACGACACGTCGGCGCTTCCACGCGCGATCGCAACGCTGGAGGCGTTCGAGAACGCCATGACTCTGGACATCGCCATGGGCGGCTCCACGAACACGGTGCTGCACTTGCTGGCGGCGGCCCAGGAAGCGGGCGTGCCGTTCACCATGGCGGATATCGACAGGCTGTCGCGCCGCGTTCCGAATCTGTGCAAGGTGGCTCCGTCCTCGCCGGTCGTTCACGTGGAAGACGTGCATCGCGCCGGCGGCATTCTGGGCATCCTCGGGGAGCTCGACCGGCTCGGGTTGATCCATCGAAGCGCGTACACGGTTCATGCACCCACCATGGGCGACGCCATCGAGCGCTGGGACGTCCGCCGCAGCCGCGATCCGGAGGTGGAGCGGTTCTACCGCGCGGCGCCGGGCGGCGTCCGCACCACGCTTCCGTTCAGCCAGGAAGCGCGCTACGAGAGCCTGGACCTGGACCGCGAACTGGGAGCCGTGCGCGACGCCCAACACGCGTTCAGCCGGGATGGCGGACTGGCCGTGCTGTACGGCAACCTGGCCGAGGAAGGCTGCATCGTGAAGACGGCCGGAGTGGATTCCTCGAACCTGGTCTTTTCCGGCCCCGCGCGCATCTTCGAGAGCCAGGACGACGCGGTGGAGGGCGTTCTCGGCGACCGGGTTCGGGCGGGTGACGTGGTCGTCATCCGGTATGAAGGCCCAAAGGGTGGGCCGGGCATGCAGGAAATGCTGTATCCGACGAGCTACCTGAAATCGAAGGGCCTTGGAAAGCGTTGCGCGCTGATTACGGACGGCCGTTTCTCCGGCGGGACTGCCGGTCTGTCGATCGGTCACGTCTCGCCGGAGGCGGCGGAAGGCGGCGCACTGGCGCTGGTGGAGGACGGCGACCGGATAGAGATCGATATTCCCCAGCGGTCGATTCGCCTGGCAATCGGCGAGGCCGAACTCAACCGCCGCCGGGAGGCCATGGAATCGAAGGGGCCGGACGCCTGGAAACCCGCGGCGCGCGAACGCACGGTCTCCGCCGCGCTGCAGGCATATGCGGCGCTGGCGACCAGCGCCTCGCGCGGAGCGGTGCGCGATTTGGGCGGCCTGGCGCGGCGTTGCCGGTGATGCGGCGCGATGGTGGAGACGTTAAGCGCCCGTTTCGCCCATTCACCGGCGCGGTCGATGCGGGTCTACGATGGCTCCGGGGAGCGCCGGGACCTTGGGCTGGCCGATGCCCAAAAGCGCGGCTGTTGCCTGTGGCAACCCGCGCCGCTCGATGAGGCCATTGATCGCCATGGCCAGACGAACCTATGTCTGCCGTTCGCCGGCGTCCGCTAGTCCGAGGTCGGCGAAAACGTTCCCCGAACTCCTCTCGATTTCCCGGCTCGATTTTGCCATATCGTTCCTCGAAGTTCCGCCACATTTGCCACTCGGTCAGACCTGGGTTCCCTTGGCCGCCTGGCCGCGGAGCAGAAACGTCTTCGGGAGCGAGCCGTGGCCGCAAATTTTGAACGAACCAAAGTCCTTGTGCCAGTCACCCTCCGGCACTTCCGGTTTCGATTCGACCCAGCGGCGAAGCCGGTTGAGGTCGGCCATGCCGATCGCCCGGTCGCGCATCCGGTCAATCAGGTGCTGGCGCACGGCCGCCGGCAGGCTGTCCCAATTGTCGATTCCAGGCATCAACCTCCGAAGACCGTGCGGCCCATTTCATCGCCCAGGCGCCTGACTTCCTCGGGATCGGTAGCGGCGCGGAAGCGCTCGGCAAGGTCGAAAAACTCCTGGTGCTTACGCTTCTCGGCCTCAATGCCGCGCTCGATCAGTTCAACCATCATCCTGTTCGCGCTTAGCCTGCGGGCCTTCGCCAGGCTGCGGACATGCACCGCGACCTTGGACGGCAAGCTGACGCTCTGCCGTACCGTCTTGTTGCTCGTCCTCATGTCACCATTATGCACCAAAGCGGTGCGACATCGGGAATGCGCGGGTCAAACCGGGTACACCACGTACGCCCGCACCGGAAACGTCGCGCCGCCCACCCACGCGATCGGGACCGCGTGGAGGAAGCCGCCCTCGAAAGCCAGCGCGTCCAGGTTAGTCATGTGCTCGCAAATCGGAATGCCGGCGCCCAGCAGGATGGTATGCGCCGGACGCGACGGGTCCCCGATGTCGTCGATGTTGAGCGAGTCGATGCCCACGAAACGTGCGCCGCGCGCCACCAGAAGTTCGCAGGCGCCGGCCGTCAGGTACGGGTTGTTTTCGAAGTAGCGGTCCGTGCGCCAGTGGCGGGACCAACCCGTGTCCACCAGCACGGCCTTCCCGGCGGCATCCACGTCCGCGAAAACTTCTGCGCCCAGGCCGCGCGCCTCCGGCTGCCCGCGGGCGTCCACCCTGACCACTGGAACGTGAGCCACCGATTCGAGGGGAAGTTCCGCCAGGTCGGCGCCGCCGCGATGCCGGTGGCGCGGCGAGTCCACGTATGTGCCGGTGTTGCCGCACAGATGCAACGAGGCGATCAGAAACTCCGCCTTTCCGGCATAGCGCTCGCGGGAAGCGTCGTAGTCCAGGAGGATTTCGGCCCTGGGTTCGGGCAACCCAGGGTAGGTCTTCATGCCGGGCTCGATGCGATGACTGACTTCCACAAGCTTGGCCATGGTTCGAATGGTAACTTGTATTCGACTCTCCCGACGGGGGCAGCCTATCCGCCTTGCGCGCTCCGGCTTCAACCATCCAGCGCCCGCGGCAACTCGCGAAACGCGGAGGAAGCGGGCCGGATCGAGTGGCGTCTCCCGCTGGACCGCGCCCACGCTGAACGGCGCGCTTGGGAGCGGCGGCCGCGCTCGGCTGGTGGTGGCGGGGGGATGGTGCCCGGGGTGGGGATCGAACCCACACTCGCCTTACGGCGAAAGGGATTTTAAGTCCCTTGCGTCTGCCAGTTTCGCCACCCGGGCGGGTTACGGCACAGGCTCGACCTTTAGTGTAGCGGAGGCGCGGCGGCACTTGCCTGCACGCCGCGGAAATACTCCACCGTGAGGGCCGGCCCGTCGTCCGGACTTGCGGGTGCTACGCCCCGCCGGAATCGCCTGGTGGCAGTGGCGCCGGCTCCGGGTGTGGACCCGCGTAATAGACGGTCACCTTTCCGAGCTTGGGATCGGGAACGTAGAAAACCCGGTCGCCGCCAGTGACTTCATATTCCCAAGCTCCCGCATATCGCTTTCCCCGGAGCGGAAAAGCGCGCCGCGGCCTGGGGACCATGGGCGTCGTGCGGAGATAGTCGTAACACTTCGCGGCGTTCTCGCCGGCCGTCCTTGTCAGGTTTATCCAGGCGCGGTTCACGCGCTCGTTACGCGCGACCAACGTCCACATCGCTGTGGCGCCCGCGTCCGCCATTGGCGGCACGGCCAGCGACTCTTCAGGCATCGGGGCTGGTGCAGCCGGTGGCCGTCAAGACCGGCTGCGTAAGCTGAACCTCTTCACCCGGTCCCGAGAATGCGGCGGCCAGCGCGGTACTGCGGGTGGCTATGGCGCTCTCGTGCCACTCATGGAGCACGGCTTCAAAGCAGTCCCAGGAAATTTCGGCATCCCCCGCACGTCGGAAGGAAACATGCGCCTCGGTCAGAAAAGTCCTGAGTTCATCGATATCGAACGCGTTGAGCCACTCGAATGCGTGTCCGGCTGGGATCTGCGCGCCGGCCAGGCTATACATCGAGATCGCCGTGACCAGGTCAACCATCAGTCTGGCGTTCGAAGCGGCCTCCACCATTCGGGAAGCGACCTTCCGATCGAGAAGCGCGAAAGCCTCATCGTTGCGAGTGATCGTTACGGGCCGGTTCGCAGCCTCGTCCAGAACATGACCCGCGCGACGATTGAGATCCGTGGCGGTGAAGATCGCATCTCGAAATACCGTAGTTGGGGCGGACATCCTGAACTCCCGGACGCCTCCAATGACGTCTCTACGTAGTATTATACGTATAATCTCCAGGAAGCGCAAGCAGAGAGGCTCGCCTATTCATTAACCTGTTGATAATAAATCAGAACGTCGTTCCAATGCCAGTTCTTCCGTTAGTTCCCTGGCGTCTGCGGCGGCGCGGCGGCGCTTGCCTGCACGCCGCGGAAATACTCCACCGTAATGGCCAGCCCGTCGTCCAGATCCACCGCCGGTTCCCATCCCAGCAGGGCGCGCGCCTTGGCGATATCCGGCTGGCGCTGCTGCGGGTCGTCCTCGGGCAGGCTGTCGAAAACGATCTCGGACGACGCCCCGGTAACGCGCAGGATGTGCCGGGCAAACTCCAGAATGGTCATTTCGCGCGGGTTGCCGAGGTTGACGGGGTAGCGTTCCTCGGAGAGCATCAACTTGCACAGGCCGTCCACCAGGTCGCTCACGTAGCAGAAGCTGCGCGTCTGCGATCCATCGCCGAAAACCGTCAGCGGGGCGCCGCGCAACGCGGCATCGAGAAAGGCGGGGACCACGCGGCCGTCGTCCAGTTTCATACGCGGGCCATAGGTGTTGAAGATGCGCGCGATGTTGGTTCGCAGCCCGTGCGTGCGGTGGTAGGCCATGGTGAGGGCCTCGGCGAAGCGCTTGCTTTCGTCGTAGCACGAGCGCGGACCCACCGGGTTCACGTTGCCCCAGTAGCTCTCGGCCTGCGGGTGGACCAGCGGGTCGCCGTAGCATTCCGAGGTCGAGGCGGTCAGGAAGCGCGCGCCCTTGGCCACGGCCAAGTCCAGCATGCGGCGCGTTCCGGCCGAGCCCACATCCAGGGTTTCGATGGGGTGCTCCAGGTAATCCCTGGGACTGGCCGGAGACGCCATGTTGACCACGCGATCCACCGGCCCCTCGATGGAAAAAGGCTGCGTGATATCCTGCTCGCGCAACTGGAAGCGGGATTCGCCGGCCAGGTGAGCGACGTTGCTCGGGCTTCCCGTCAGAAAGCTGTCCAGCCCCAGCACCGCGTGGCCTTCCTGCAACAGACGGTCGCACAGGTGAGATCCGATGAATCCGGCGGCCCCGGAAACGACTATTCGCAAATGACCCCCAAAACGTCTATTCTACCCGGCCCGTGGCCGCGGCACATGTTACCCTCGAATTTCCCGCCGGTGGCCACATGGTTATGAACGCCGCATCCTGGTTGGAACGCGCGATCCTGGTGGTGTCCGCGGCTGCGTCGGCCGGGTGGTTCGGACTGCGGGTGCGCAAGCCGCTCGATACCATCCGGCGGTCGCGCCCCACGCCCGATTTCGAGGTCCGGCCGGCCGGCCCGCGCATCCGCCGGTTCGTGTGGGAAGTGATGGCGCAGGCGCGTGTGATCCGCGAGCGTCCGCTGCCCGGCATCGCACATGCCTTCGTCTTCTGGGGATTCGTGGCGTTCGCGCCGGTCTCTCTCAACCACTTCGCCAGCGCCTTCGGGCTGCGCTTCCTCGATCCCGCGAGCCGCGCCGGCGCCTGGTACCTGGGTTTCGTGGCGGTGTGGGCGGTGGCGGTAGCGGTGGCCATCGCGGGACTGTCCGTGCGCCGCTTCGTGGTGCGTCCGCGCTGGCTGGGAACGGTATCGCCGGAATCGGGCTTCATCGCGCTCCTGATTTTTCTGCTGATGGCGACGTACCTCGGCGGGCTGTGGATCGGCGATGGGAGCACCGCGGGCGGCCGCGCCTGCTGGTGGCTGCACACCGCCGCGCTGCTGGTGTTTCTGCCGCTGATCCCGCATACCAAGCACTTGCACCTGGCGCTCGGCCCCATCGCGGTGTTTCTGCGCCGCGACGGTTTCAGCCGCATCCCGCCGCTTTCGGGCGACGAGGATTTCGGCCTGGACACCGGCAAGGATGTCACGCGCATCGACGCGCTCCAAGCCTACGCCTGCGTGGAGTGCGGCCGATGCACCGAGCATTGCCCGGCCAACCGCACGGGCAAGGCGCTCAACCCCAAGGAGATCGTGCTGGGGCTGCGCGGCTACCTCAACGAATTCGGCCCGGCCGCCGAGGCCCCGCTTCTGGGAAAGCACATCTCCGCGGACGCCGCGTTTCAGTGCACCACCTGCGGCGCCTGCGAGTATCAATGTCCCGTGGGCGTTCAGCACTTGCCGCTGATCGTCGGCCTGCGGCGCGGCGCGGTGAATACCGGCAAGTGGGAAGACGACCGCGGCGCGCGGCTGTTCCTCAACCTGGAGCGCCACGGCAACGCGCTGGGCTTCGCCGCGAGCGAGCGCGGGGCGTTCATCGAAAGAAGCGGCCTACCGCTCTACGACGGCTCCCAGGAGTACTGCCTGTGGCTGGGTTGTATGGGCGCGTACGATCCCGAGGGCCGCGAGGTCGTGCTCGCCCTGGCGCGGGTGCTCCGCCACGTGGGCGTGACGTTCGGCGTATTGCGCCAGGAAAAGTGTACCGGCGATCCCGCCCGCCGTCTGGGCAACGACCTGGCGGCGTCGCAGGTGGCCGAAGCCAACATCGAGACGCTGCGCGCGGCCAAGGTGGGCAAGATGGTGTCGATTTGCCCGCACTGCGTGCGCACCATCGGCACGGACTGGAAGGAATACGGCGCGGCGTTCGAGATCGAGCATCACAGCGAGCTGCTGGCCCGGCTGTGTGCGCGCTTGCCCTCCGCGCAGGGGGCGCGGGAGAAGACCGTATTTCACGATCCCTGCTACCTGGGCCGCTATCGGGATGTGTACGACCAGCCGCGCCGCGTGGTTGGGCGGTACGCGGAACTGAGGGAGCCCACCCGCACGCGCGAGCGGTCGTTCTGTTGCGGGGCCGGCGGTGGGCAGATGTTTTTGGGCGAAGAGAAAGGCGTGCGGGTGAACGCCGAGCGCGCGCGAGAACTGGCGGCGACGGGAGCGCGGACCATTGCCACGGCGTGTCCCTTCTGCCGCACGGCGCTGCGCGACGCGCTGGCCGAAGCGCCCGGACCGCCGCCGGCGCTGCTGGACATTGCCCAGCTTGCCGAAAAAGGGGTCAGACCCCTTTTTTGAGGGCGCGAAATGCTATAATCTTTCAGTCGGCGGGGCTGCGGCGTCCGCCGGTTCCAGCCATCTTCAGAGAGCGGGCGCGTAGCTCAATTGGCAGAGCAAGTGACTCTTAATCACTAGGTTGAAGGTTCGATTCCTTCCGCGCTCACCAGCATTATCAGACCGTTGCCGTGATTCCGGGTGGGTTCCCACGCCCTGCTCAACCGGCTGATTGGCGCCGGGTGACCCAATGGCTTCCCACGACCGGCGCGGATGCCACGAGCGTGCGGCGTACTCCTACGCGGTCTGTACCGGACTGTTGAAGAGTGGGGACGTTTTGGCCAGGGCTGATCGGATACTGCCCGGAACGCCGCTTCGGGGGAGTTTTATCGCCGAGCCTTCGTGCCCGGTGGAGGGAAGTTCTTGTCCGCATCATCGAGCGCCAGAACCCAGTCGTTTCCGGGGCCGCTCGACGGCGGGGTGAATTCCCGGCTGATGTCCCCGCGTCGCACATCCGCCAGCCTGTCTCCAGGCTCCGTCCTCGAAAACTGTCCGATAAGAGTTGACGTGCCTTGCCGGGGATCGTACCAATAGGCCTTGTAAGCCTTGCCCGACAGATTGTCATGTATCTTGTCTCGAAGCCGGACACGCACGGGCTTGCCGGAAGCGCTATAGACGAGGATGTAACTTCCGTCCGACGACCGGCAGGCCTGGATGCGGTCCGTTGTGCTCAGAGGGTCGTTGACGATCAGCCATTGGTCTGGGACCCTGGTGAGCATGGGCCTCGACTCAATCAGAGCCCGCAGATATTGCATCTGAGAACCCGCCGGCCGCTGCAATGCTTCCTGGAAGGATACGGCGGGGAGGCCATATCCCGAACCCTTCCTGCCCGCCTGGGCTGCAGCGCCCGGAGGTGGGCTCGAATATCCCCATACCCCCTGGCTCCCGTACGCGTATCCGGCGGCCCCGGCAAATACCGAACAGTAAGCCGCCCGCCGGACGTCCCGGTCCTGGATGATCGGCACTCCCGGTTGATAGGCGATCAGTTCGTCGACAATCCCTTCGTAAACCGACTCACCCTCGACTACCGGCTTCACCGGCGTCCGGTCCCAGTCCGTCGCGATCAGGTCGTATGTCCGGTTCAGCACCATGTGCCGGGATTGAACCATGTTAAAGTCCAGCCAGGCATCGTTCTGGAACCAGTTGCCTGAGCTTTGTATCCCGGTCGGATGGTATGTTTTGAGGTGCGCTCCGCCGTCGCCCGCGGCAATGCCGGCCGCCAGCGCCCTCCAGATGTCTTCCGTTTTGTCCGGGTACCAGTCGCCGCCCAGAACGAACATCACACGCTTGTCGCGGTACCGGCTGCCGAGGAACTTTCCGTAATCGTAAGCGCTGGTATTGTCCAGCACGGACTGCTTCTCGTTGACGTACTCCTTCCCCCATATGGCCACTATGGCCACGTACAGCCCCAGGGAGTTGGCTTTGTTCACAGCATAGTCGACGTTCTTGAAGTACTCCTCATTCGGTTCCGCCTTAGTCCCTTTGACAAATGTCGTCGCTCCGTATGGATTCGGCCTGTCCAGACCACCCATGTTGCCGGCGACGGCTTGAATGACGTTGAACGTCTTGCCCGCCCGGTCTTTCAAATACAGATCGATATCTTCGCGGGTCATGTGAAACATCCCCCACGCGGTATCGGCCAGGTAAAAAAACGGCGTGCCGTCCTGGGTGACAAAGAACCGGTGGTTGTCGGAAACTCGAATCGCTGGCGGCGCCTGTGCGTAAGCCGGAACAAAACTCGCGCCCAGCAAAATAAGACCTGCGACCAGCAGGGTTCTTCCGATGTTTTCCATGCGGTCCGTTATTCCCAGGATTCCCTCTGTGCTAAAACGGCGATCATACTTCCAACCGGCCACACCAAGGGATAGCCGGCCTTGTCGCTGGCCGCGGATAAACGCCGCTCGCGTCGCGAATTGTCTCCCCCACGTGTAGGCGTGCACCAATCGATACTGGCCCCAAGGTCCCGATCTGGGAAGCCTGCGGAATCCAGTCGATCCGCCCCCATGCGAACGGATCGCGGCCACTCGGAGAGAGCCCTTCCTCCGTAACGCCCCCGCCAGTTCCCGCTACCCCTCGAACACCTCGATCTCGAACGACCGCCGGACGATCTCCCGCGCCGCGGCCAAGTCGCGCACCTCGCCCGCGCCGATCGCCTGCACCAGCACGTTCCCCGCCGCCGTCGCCTCCACCGGCCCGGCGATCACTCTCCGTCCCGTCCTCGCCGCCACCAGCCGGTTCAGCACCGCATTGCGCGAGCCGCCACCCACGATGTGGATCGTCGCGATCTTGCGCCCGATCAAACCCTCCAGCCCTTCGAGCACCTGACGGTATCGCTCCGCCAGGCTCTCCAGGATCACGCGGCAGATCTCGCCCTTCGTCGCGGGCGCCTTCAGCGAATGCGCCTGGCACCACTCCACGATGCGGCGCGGCATGTCGCCCGGTTGCAGGAAGCCGTCCACATCGATGATGCAGGGCGCCGGACCCGCCGCGTCCGCCATTTGGGCCAGTCCGGCGTAGCTGTGCTCCTCTCCCTTGGCGGCCCAATCGCGGCGGCATTCCTGCAACAGCCACAGTCCGGCGATGTTCTTCAGCAGGCGCGTGGTGCCGCCGAATCCGGCTTCGTTGGTGTAATTCAAGGCCGCCGACTTCTCGTCGATCACCGGCGCCGGCAACTCCACGCCCATCAACGACCAGGTGCCCGAGCTGATGTAGCACCAATCGTCTCCCTGGGCCGGAACGGCGGCCACGGCGGAGGCGGTATCGTGGCTGGTGGTAGCGTACACCGGGACGCCGCCCAGGCCGGTGGCCTCGCCCAAGCGCGCGAGCAGCGTTCCCAGCCGCTTTCCCGGTTCGATCAGCTCCGGCAGAATGCGCGCCGGAATCCCCAGGCGCTCGAGCAATTCGGCATCATAGCGCCGCGCCTTCGGGTCGTAGAACTGCGACGTGCTGGCGATGGAAACCTCGTTGCGCGTCTCCCCCGTCAGCCAGTACAGGAAAAGATCCGGCATGAACAGCAGCTTGTCGGCCGACTGCAGCGCCGGCACGCCGGCCAGCCGCATGGAGTAAAGCTGGAAAAGCGTGTTGAATACCATGATCTGGATGCCGGTGCGCGCGAAGAGCTCGGCACGCGGCACCACTTCGAAGAGTTTCTCCGGCACGCCATTGGTGCGCTCGTCGCGGTAGCACCGCGGACAATCCACCAGGCCGCCG
>Ga0182027_10004094_pt1 | contig 22769 bp, 16 predicted proteins | sample 712E1DmetaG_FD_121300 | JGI IMG/M metagenome (GOLD analysis project Ga0182027, IMG submission 121300) | Permafrost microbial communities from Stordalen Mire, Sweden - 712E1D metaG (Illumina Assembly) | ecosystem: Environmental > Terrestrial > Soil > Wetlands > Permafrost | place: Sweden... | reverse complement strand
GGCGGAAGTTAAGCCGCCAACCAAAAAGCAAGTCGAGAAGATTCTGGCGGCCGCCACGGGGCAAGTCCGGCTCTTGTGCCAATTGATGCGTGAGACGGCGATGGCGCTGGTCGATGCCATGAAGTACGCCATGTCGCAGGAGGACGCCGAAAAGTACGGGATGTCGAAACCGGAGCGGCGTCCCGTGGTTCAGGGCAAGGTCATTCGTGGCAACCGCACCAAGACCAACGAACGCTATCGAGTACGCATCAGCGAGTCATTGGCAAAACAGCTTGAGGCACTGGGCGAACCTGCATTCCCCGGCACGTATACGCAGTGGCGTGAGCGGGTCAACAAGGCCATCAAGGATGCGGGCGTCAGGACGACTCCGCATGGCTTCAGGCACTTCAAAATCACTGAGTGGCTTTCGGCGGGTGTGTATGTTGACGACGTGGCCGACATGGTGGGCACGTCGTCCAACGAAATCCGCAAGACATACCGTCACTGGATTAAGGAAGCTGAAGACCGCTTGGACGAAGTGCAGCGTGAGGCGTGGTTGAAGATGGGACTGGACGAGAACGGCAATGAGGCCGTCGTCCATTGAACAACTGGCATATGGAAAGTTGACCAAAGCTGGCTCCGGCTAACGGAACAGTGGACTCCTACTGCGAAGTCCGTCTTCGGATTCGACGTTCAAGGTGAGGTCGCCACGTCCACCGGCTCATTCCATGGATCGGTTAACCCGCTGCAGTGGAGGTTCGAATGGCGCAACGCTGCGTATCTCGTCTTCTCGTTCCGTTAGTTCTCTCGCTCTTGCCGGTGTGCTCGTTTGCAAGTACGGTCGTGTTCTGGCAGTCCGGATTTCCGGCGGCGGATTCTCCTGCGCCGAATGAAGTGGAATTGCGCGCAGCCTTTGCCGGCGCGGGGTTTGCGAATGCGGCCGATCTGCCCGGCGCCTTGGCTGCGGCGGACACGGACTTGCTGGTTCTGCCCTATGGATCGGCGTGGCCGGAGGCAGACTGGGACGCAATTCTGCGGTATCTAGATCACGGCGGGAACCTGCTCACCCTGGGTGGCAAACCGTTCACGCGCGCGGCGTACGAGGACGCGAGCGGATGGCATCTACGCGCGGAGAGCACGGCGCAGACGCTGGAACTGTTCATCGACGGGTATCAGGAGACGCCGGGATCCGATGGGCTCCAGTTCACACCCAACGGTGACGTGTTTCCGCAGCTTGCGTCGTTTGGATGGCATCGGGCGTTCAGCCCGATACCGCGGCTCTCGGTGATTAACTATGATGCGAGCGGCGGCGCGACCGGCGGCGAGGATATGGATCTGACCACGCTCGCCTGGGGCGAACGCAGCGGGCACAAGCTGGCGGCCCCGGTGCTTGAGCTCGACCACAACGCGTATCGGTTCGTTGGCGGACGATGGATCCTGGTGGCGTGCGAGCCGGATGCGGATTTCTTGAGCAATGAAGAACTGTTGGCGACCCTTGCGAAACTGGCGGTAATAAAGAACGATCGCTTCACTTTCCGGCCGCGGCTGCCGCTTTTCGTGCCGGGCGAAGCGTTGGAGTTCGATTACACGTCGTCCGATCCGCTGGTGATGCAGCTCGCAGGCGACGAACTGCACGTTCGCGTGACCTCAGAAGATGGCGCCGTTCATTACGACCAGACTAATCCGGCGGAACACGAGATGACGCTGCCCGAAAACGCGGCCGAAGGCAAGGGCTTGCACAGTGTCGAAGCCACACTGCTCCGAGATGGGAAGCCGCTGCGGACGTACCGCTCCGGATTCTGGATGCGGGACTGGCAGTATCTGTTGTCGGGGCCGAAGCTGACGGTGGGCGCTGACTATTTCGAGTTGAACGGCAAGCCGCTCCCGGTGGTTGGGACGACGTACATGTCCGGGGATGTTTCGCGGCTCTACCTCATGCTGCCGAACGCATATGTGTGGGACCGCGACATGGCACAGATTCACGCGGCGGGACTCAACATGATCCGCACGGGACTGTGGACGACCTTGCAACACGAGTTGGCTCCCGGCGGCCAGATGAGCGAGCCGGCGATGCGAACGGTGGAGGCGTTTCTGATGTGCGCGCGGCACAACGATCTGCCGGTGCAATTCAATCTGTTTGCGTTCTACCCGGACGAATTTGGCGGAGAGAATGGCTACCTCGATCCGGCCTCGCTCAACGCGGAATCGCTCTATGCTCGGTCGCTGGTGGAGCGCTTTCACGCAGTGCCGTTCCTGGCCTGGGACCTGATCAACGAGCCGAGTGCAAACAGGAACGTGTGGCACACCCTGCCCGATTACGATCCATTCGAGCAAGCGGCGTGGCGCAAGTGGATCGTGGATCGCTACCCGGACCGCGCGAAGCTGCTGCACGACTGGGCTGAGCCGTCGCTGGGAATTGGGCGCGATTTGCAGGCGCGCCCGGCGGCCATGAGTACGGAGATGGCGGCCGAAGATCCAGTGGCGCTCCCCAAGGCCGGCTCGTTTTCACCGGATGCGGTGCGGAACGGCTTCAATCCGCTTAAGGATTACGACTACGCGCTCTTCACACAGTGGGTGTTTGCCAATTGGGCGAACCGGATGCGAACCCTGATTCGCAGCACCGGCTCGGAACAATTGATTACCGTTGGCCAGGATGAAGGCGGCGTGGCGGGACGCGTCTCTCCCGCGTTCTATTCACCGCAGATCGAATTTACGGCGGTCCACACGTGGTGGGACTACGACGCGATCCTGTGGGCTTCGCTGGCGCCGAAGTTTCCCGGCAAGCCGATGCTGATCCAGGAGACGGGTGAGCAGCGCAGGCTCACGCTGGACGGCCAATTGCGCCTCAGCGCACAGGTGGAGGCGTGGCAACTAGAGCGCAAGATCGCCATCGCATTTGCGCAGGGCGCCGGAGCGCTGGAGTGGGTATGGAACGTGAATGCGAACATGGCCAACGACAATGAGATCACCATCGGCGCCGTTCGACCGGACGGAACGGAGAAGCCTGAGGCGGATGTGCTGGCGGGCTACGCCGCGTTCGCGAACAAAAGTCCGCAGAGCTTCACCAAGATTGAGCCGCCGGCGGTAACGATGGTGACGTCGCAAGCGCTGCTTTATTCGAATCTGGGCAGCATGGCGCTGGATACACAGAAGCACGCACTGCGCGCAATGGCGTACTGCGATCACACGCCGCTGCGGATGTTGCCGGAGAATCGGCTGGCAGAACTGGGGATGCCGAAGCTGGTGTTTCTGCCGTCGGCGCAGGGGCTGACGGACAAGGCCTGGGGCGAATTGCTGGATTATGCCGCGCGCGGCGGAACGCTGCTGGTGACCGGCCCGGTCGATCGCGACGAGCATTGGCAGCCGGTGAACCGGACGGCGGACCTGGGAGTTACGGCAACAGTTGCTCCACTGGCGGTGCGCGGGTCGGAGTTGACGTTGCCGAATGGGAATTCGTTTCCGCTCGGATTCCCCGCCGACGCGCAGCAGACGGCGACATGGACCATGCGCTTCGCCGATGGGAAATCCGTGGAAACCGTTCCTCATGGCAAAGGCCGGATTCTGTGGGCCGCAGATCCGGTGGAATTTGCCGAGGGGTATACGGCTGTCGCTGCGCTGTATCGCTGGGCGCTGGACGAAGCCGGGCTGAAACCTGTATTCCGTGAGGTGGAGCGGCTGTCGCCGGCGGTGCTGGCGTTTCCCACAGTTCTGGACGACGCGGAAATCTACAGCTTCAGCAACGAGTCGCTCGACCCACAGACAGTGGACATCGTGGATGCGCTTACGGGCGCGCATATTCACTTCGAAATGCAGGCGCAGCGTGGCGCGGTGCTTCTGTTGGACCGTAAGGGGGCGGCACTGGCGAGCTACGGCGGGGCGGCGGTGGATGCGAAATGATCCGCCCGGAATGATTGGGTAGCTGCGGTGGTTTGCGCTCCGGTCGGATTACCAGCCACCGGAAGTAGCTCCCAAATGGGGTTACTTCCCAATCGGCGACAAACCGCCATGAACGCGGGATTACCGACTCCGGACGGGCTCAATCCTTGGGCTTAGCTGGCTTGCGATACGATCCAGGAGAGCCCTTTCTGAATTTTACCTGGAATTGTGTTCAGTCTTGCCCACTCAGGGGATCAACTCGTGCCTACTGTGAGGCAAGTATTTAGCGCCTCCGCTTCGTTGAATTGCGGTTCTCCAGACAACCATGAACGCAGTCATTCGAGTATCGGGTGTCCGCAAGACCTATGGCAGAACCGTCGCCGTAGACGAGGCGTCGTTCGAGGTGTACGAACAAGAGATCTTCGGCTTAATAGGGCCCAACGGAGCGGGCAAGACCACGACGATGGAGTGTGTCGAGGGACTTCGCAAGCCGGACCGCGGCACCATTGAAGTTCTCGGTCTCGATCCTTTCCGCCAGGTTTACAAATTGCAGGACCGCATCGGGGTTCAGCTCCAGCAGGCACAGTTACAGAAGCGAATCAAGGTGTGGGAGGCAGTCGATCTCTGGGCCTCGCTTTACCAAAAGAAAGCAATCGATGGCGAACGTCTGCTCGAACAGCTCGGCCTGTCCGATAAGCGCGGCGCTTGGTTCATGAATCTCTCCGGGGGTCAGAAACAGCGGCTGTTCATTGCTCTTGCGCTGATCAACGATCCGGAAGTGGTGTTTCTCGACGAGTTGACCACGGGGCTCGACCCACAGTCGCGGCGGGCAATATGGGATCTGGTGCGTGGCATTCGCGAGCGAGGCAAAACAGTTTTCCTGACGACCCATTTGATGGAGGAGGCCGAGCGGTTGTGCGACCGTGTAGCCATCATGGAACATGGCCGAATTATCGACATCGATAAGCCGGAAAGACTCGTCGCTCGGCACTGCCCTGAGCGAACCGTTGTGCTCGACACCGATGACCCGGCTGCCGCGGAGCATTTTCAGAAAATTCCGAGAGTCGAGTCGGCGGTTTGCGTTGGCAAGACATTCACCATCCGCGGCGTGGGTGAAGACCTGGTCACCGAAGTGATTCACTGTCTGTCTGAGAATCGGATTCGCGTCACGGATTTTCGCACGATTCTTCCCAACCTCGAGGACGTCTTTCTCAAGCTGACGGGTCACTCCATCCGAGAGTAGGTTCCAAGATGATGTTGCGAGGGCTCTGGAAACTGACGTGGATCGAGATCAAGGTGTTCCTGCGCGAACCGCTGGGCGCGATCGGCACAGTGGTGATTCCCGTTCTGGTTTTCCTGGTATTGAGCCGTATAACCCACCTGAAGCTTGGTGCGCCTTCTATGGCCGGCAGCGGATTCTCAAGCGCTGGCGTTCCGGCTCTTGTGTCGCTGCTGATTGCTGTCAACGCTGTGCTCTCGCTGGTCACTATCATTTCGATTTACCGCGAAGGCGGCATCCTCAAGCGGCTTCGCGCCACGCCATTGCGTCCGCAAACAATTCTGACGGCGCACGTGATTGTAAAGTTGATCCTGACCGCGGCTACGCTGGCCCTGATGCTTCTGGCAGGAAAGCGCTACTTCCCGGCCGGAACGCATGTCCCAGTCTTCTCGTTCGCCATTGCGCTGCTCATCAGCACCTGGAGCATTCTGTCGATTGGTTTTCTCATCGCCAGCATCGTTCCCACGGCGCGCTTTGCACAGCCATTGGGCGCCATCATCCTGTACCCGATGTTCGCGTTCTCGGGACTCTTCGTGCCCCTTGCAACTTTCCCACCAGTGCTGCGTGTTGTAGGGCGGCTACTGCCCTTGACCTACGCCGTGCGCCTGCTGGAAGGAATATGGAACGGCGACGGATGGTGGGCCCATTGGGGCGACGTTGGCGCGCTCACCGTGTTTTTTCTGCTTTTCACAGCAATCTCAGCCAGGGTCTTTCGTTGGGAATGACAAGGTAACTCGGCGGGTAGATTCCAGCAGCAAATGTCTCGCAGTGACCAGCGGGCGCTGTTTTCGAGCTTCGGTTGGATAGCCGGCAACCTGGAAGTGGCACCGAAAATGGGTCACTTCCGGATCGGCGACAATCCCACCGGAACAACACCGCACGCTTTCACAACCTGGTCATGCAGATTGAGCGGGCCGAGTGGCGGCCCACCTTGGCCGGATGCAAAGTGATCATCCATCAGCATCTGGACCAGACACTGACCCTGACCATCGCAGGACATCGGGTCGGACAATACAGTGCGGAAGGAAAACTGTTGACGCCGTCGACGAAAAAGCAGGTCAAGGCCGTGGAAAAGACGTTGAGAGGAAAAGTCCAAAAACAGACTTTCCCTCACAACTTGCAAATCCCGCAAACAACGCGGGATTCGCACTTTCCCACCGCCTCTACGGCTATTGAATGATTTATCAAACCGGACACTTCACTTGCTACAAAAAGCGGACATTTCTACTTGCTTGCGACATTTCCGAGTAGGCGACTTCCATGTTAGTCATTTGTCAAGAGAAGACACGAGGCCTTAGGGCGCGCTCGGGAGAGCGCGCATTCGGCGGATCAGGATCGTCTGCTGCGCATGAGTGCCTCACGGCTGGTGGCCCTTGCATTCCAGCAGGACCGGACATCCATTTGCTGCCTCCGGCTCGATAGAACCTTTGCAGATGATTGAGTTTGGGTTCTCTGCCAGTCTCGAAACAATTCAGAGAGAGCCTCCGGAGGGAAACTCCTTCGCTCAGTCGCCAACCTGCGAGACCTGGCAGCCTGAGCTTCGATAGATCCCGATGTTTTTGTTCTTTCCTTATCAGGAAAGGTTCTTACGCTGCCTCGGTCGGCGTCAATTCTCCCGCAGGCACGAAATCCTGCTGCCTGCGCTCGACCGCCATCATGTAGCAGACCGTCTTCCTCGCCACTGCAAGTGTCGCCCGGTTGGGATTACCTCTCTCGAACTCGCGCTCTCGGATCATCGCCAGTTCCGGCGACTCTCTCGGCGCCAGCTGGCCGCTTCGATCAACACTCTCTGGATGTGCTTGTTGCGCTGTTTCGATAGCGGCGTGCGCATCACCTTGTCGGCTGAACTCTTCTCATCGGCACACAGGCCGCAGTAACTGATGGCCTGCTTGTTGGAACCGAACCGCGTGTAATCGCCGATCTCCAGCGCCCAGGTCAGGGCCGTGATCGAACCGACTCCCGGCACGGTTCGCAACCGCCGCAGCTGCTCCCTGAGCAGGGGGTCTCGTTCCAGCGAGCTGATCAGGTCTTACTCCAGCTTCCCGGAGCGGCGGATCATTCCGCGGCTCAGGTTCAGCAGCGGCCGTACAGCCTGGCTGATATGGTCGCTCGTAGACATCAGTTCGCCTAAATAGCCCACCTTGTGCAGCCGCTGCATGTTGTAGCTCACCCCGGTCTCCATCAACAGGCCAGAAACCCGGTTCTTCATCTGCACCATCTGCTTCACCACCAGGTTGCGGTACCGCAGGACTCGGCGCCTGTCGCGGATCTCGGTGGAAGCCATGTGGCATTCGGGCAGGAAGTCACAGCGCAGGCAGTCGGCGATCTTGCTGGCATCGATCTTGTCGTTCTTCTTCTTGGCCGCCGCAATCGCACGAAGCATCAGCGGATGAGCCACCTTCACCTTTTCCGCGTGAGGAAGCAGATGGTGCAGATGAAGAACCGGGTTTCCGGACTTTACCGGGAAGGCTACGATGCGCGCGAGTCTTGCTAACTCGGGGAATCACTATCATGCGCAAATATTCTTGGGTTAGAATCGCGCGCAACCGCACCGCGACGGCGGCGTCACAGGTGACCTGCAGGGAACGGCAGCGATCGATGGCGGACCTTAGATTGCGCAGGAATGCCACGCAGGACGGGCAAGCCTCGATATGACTGCGCATCTGTTCGCAGGTGAGCGGTTCCACCCTGCCATCCAGGTATTCCGAGAGATTGCCGAATAGCTCGCGGCATTCATTGGGGCGTGGGAGGCTCTTAGACTTGCCCATCTTGGGCCTTTTCGCCTGGACGATATTCTTGAGTTTCGGCGAGTTACTAAGAACCTGGCTCATCTCCTTGCGCACGCTCAGCCGTGCACGATGAAGGCGAATCCGGACAGTTCCCTGCTTGAGGTCGAGAATCTGCGCAACCTGCTCGGTCGTTAACTCCTCCATATCATGAAGCACGAGAACAATGCGTAAGGGCGCCGGGATGCGAAGGATTGCCTGATGCAACAGTTGGTGCTGCTCGGCATGGAGGAGATTGCCTTCCGGGCTCTCGCCTGCATCTTGCAGCAATCGTCCCAGCTCAGCCTCGTCCGGCATCAATTCATCCAGTGAGAAGGTGTGGGTCGGAGCGTGAGACGGCTTTCGGCGCATGCGCCAGCAGCGGTTTCTGGTGACTGTATATAGCCAGACAGCCAGTTGCTGCGGCTCCTGGATTTTGGCCAGGTGCCCGAGCGATCGGGAAAGGACCTCCTGCATCGTGTCTTCCGCGTCTTCCCGATGCCCGCAGACCTTCATGCTGAAGGAATAGACCGTATTCTGCAGCAGGCCGATCGCCTCTTCGACAGCTTCAGGAGTATTTCGGTGCAGGAGTTCCGTGGCTCGGATCAGTTCAGGTCGCATCGCATGGAGTCGTCGACGGCAAGATCAGTATATTCGTCGGCGTACTGGAATGAGGGCCGGTTCCCGAAGCGACCCCGCTAAGGCCGTGCTAGAACTGTCTCACCTGGGGCAGTGAACCGCGGCATTGTCCGCTCTCAAAGCCGACTCAATCATCGGAAGACAGATTGGGGAGATCTTCTTCAGCCATGCCCGCTCTGCGCGGCGTTCGGGTATTGATTCAGCGGCCAGCCATGCGCGCAGCATGGCAAGGGCGAGATCCATCTCTGCGCCGGGTCGGTTTTCTTCCAGCCGGAACATCTGGCGGTAAACCTCATCCCGAATTCGTGCGCTTCGGCGCTTGGCGCGCATGGTTGGCGCACTACCTCGCGCCATAATTGGCATCTTTCAACCCCATGGCGCGCAGAATAGCCATGCCTGGGCACCAATTGGTAAAAGCCGATTGCAAGAGGTTGAGCCCCACGAAAACCATCAACCACAGCCAGTGGAGCGAAAAGTAATGAGCAAGCGCAAACGACAGGAGGACCATGACGCCCGCCATCAGGCGCAGACCGCGTTCAACTGTCATAACGAATCTCCTTGATTGGGATTGAATTGGAGCTCGGGCTCCGATTGATGCCGGGAATGAACCATGAAGTAAAGTACCGGGATGGTCGGCCATGAGAGGAATGTCGAAGCGACTGCTCCGGCAATCAGCGACAGGGCGAGCCCCTGAAAGATGGGGTCAGTGAGGATTACGCTTGCGCCGACCACCACTGCGGCCGCGGTGAGCAGCATGGGCCGAAAGCGAGTTGCGCCGGCATCGATCACAGCTTCGGCTAGCGGCATCCCCTCGCGAATCCTGAGCTCGATGAAGTCGACGAGGATGATTGAATTGCGCACGATGATACCGGCACCGGCAATGAAGCCGATCATCGAGGTTGCCGTAAAGAATGCGCCCAGGATGGCATGCGCAGGCATGATGCCGACCAGGGTGAGCGGAATGGGCGCCATGATGATCAGCGGCACGATGAAGGAGCGGAACCAACCGACGACGAGAACGTAGATGAGAACAAGCACGGCAGCAAATGCGAGCCCCATGTCGCGGAAGACTTCGATCGTGATGTGCCATTCGCCGTCCCACTTCATCGAGTAGTGGTCGGTAGAGTCCGGCATCGACGCGTTGTAACGGGTTAAGGTGTATCCGGCCGGAAGCGTGAGATGGTCGAGCTGCTTGTTCATCTTGAGAATGGCGTAGACCGGGCTTTCTTCGGCACCGGCGACGTCGCCCGTGACATACACAACGCGGTGCAGATTCTTGTGGTAGATGCTGGGCTCGATCGTCTCGCGATCGATGGTGACCAACTCGCGCAGTGAGACCATGCCGCCGTCAGCGCCGGGCAGACGGATATTCTCCAGGCCTTGCTCTGAGGAACGATCGGCGCGGTCAATCTCGACGATTGCGGGTACAGGCTCGCGCGCGGTTTGATCGTGGATCAGGCCAACCTCGGTTCCTGAGGTCGCAAGCGCCAAGGCATGAGCCACGTCGGAAACTGCGATGCCGTGCTCGGCCGCCTTCACCTCATCTACGCGCATGATCAGTCTTGGCTCGGGGTCCTCGACGTACCAGTCAACATCAACAACGCCCGGAGTCTTTTGGAAGATCGACTTGATCTGCTGGGCGACCTGGGTTTGACCAGCCAGGTCGGGACCGTAAACCTCAGCCACCAGAGTTTGCACAACCGGCGGCCCTGGTGGAACCTCGCTGACTTGAATGCGCGCTCCATATGCGTTGCCAATCGAATCCAGCAACGGACGGAGACGTTTCGCAATGACATGACTCTGCTCGCTGCGCTGCTTGGCAGGCAACAGGTTCACCTGAATGTCGGCCTGATTTGGCTGGCGGCGCATATAGTAGTGGCGCACTAGCCCGTTGAAGTTATAGGGACCGGAAGTTCCGGCATAGACCTGGTAATTCAATACGTCCGGCTGGCGTGCAAGTTCTTCGCCCAACGCCTGTGCGACTTGCGCGGTTTGTTCGAGCGGCGTGCCGTCGGGCATATTAATCACCACCTGCAGCTCGCTCTTGTTGTCGAACGGCAACATCTTCACGCGAACCAATCCCAAAGGAACGAGCGCAACCGAGACCAGAAGCAGCACTACCACTCCGATGAAGAACAAAACGCGATTCCGCGACGATCGGATCAGAGGCGTCATGATGCGGCGATAGAGCCTGGTTCGCCAGTTCTCGGTCTCGGGCTCAAGTATCTTGGCCCCCTCAAGATGCCTCCCAACAAGGCGGAGGGCTGCCCACGGTGAAACCACAAATGCGACCAGAAGCGAGAAGAGCATGGCCGCCGAAGCTCCCACGGGAATGGGCCGCATGTAGGGTCCCATCAGGCCGCGGACAAAGGCCATGGGCAGTACCGCGGCGATCACGGCGAACGTTGCCAGGATGGTAGGGTTGCCCACTTCCGCGACCGCTTCGACCGCGACCTCGCTCATCGAGCGGCCATGGTTTTCCCTCAGCCGGAAGTGGCGCACCATGTTTTCGACCACAACGATGGCGTCGTCGACAAGGATGCCGATGCTGAAAATCAAAGCGAAGAGCGTAACGCGATTGATGGTATAGCCGAGGAAGTAGAACACCGACATAGTGAGGGCGAGCGTGACGGGAATGGCCAACAATACAACGCCCGACTCGCGCCACCCCAGGAAGATCGCGACCAGCAAGGTCACGGACAACGTCGCCAACAGCAAGTGCTCAAGCAACTCGTCCGACTTGTTCTTTGCCGTTTCTCCGTAGTTCCGAGTGGTGGTCACCGTCACGTCGTTGGGTATGGTCACGCCCTGCATGCGGTGAACGCTCTTCAGGACGGCGTTGGAAATATCGGTAGCGTTGGTGCCCTTACGCTTGGCTACAGTGATGGTCACAGCAGGATACTGGCGCGCTCCCGAAGCACTCGTGCTTGTCGTGCCGAAGACCACATAGTTCGCAGGGTCGGCAGCTCCGTCGACGATCTTTTCGGCAACGTCGCGCAGGTAAACCGGACGCCCGCGAACAACACCCACGACCACCGATTCCAGATCTTCGCGGCGAGTGAAGAGGTTGCCGGCGTCCACCTGGATCTCCTGGTTGTTTTCAGCGAAGCTCCCTGCCTGCACGCTGGCATTTGCGGCTTCGAGATGCCCGACAATGGCCAACGGCGACAGGCCGTAAGCGCTCAACTTTTCGGTGCTGAGCACCACACGCATGGTGCGCGGAAGGCCGCCGATGATGGTTGTTTCCGACACATCGGAGATCTGCTCAAAATTGTGTTGCATCTCAGCGGCAATGGCGCGAAGCTGATAGCCGTTGTAGTGCTCGCCCCACAGCGTTAGGGCGAGAATCGGGACATCGTCGATGGAGCGAGCCTTGATCAGGGGCTGGGAGACTCCCGGCGGCATGCGATCGAAGTTCGAGTAGAGCTTGCTGTAGACCTTGATCAGAGCATCTTCCTGCGGCGTGCCGACCAGAAATCGCACGATGACCAGGCTTTGCCCTGGAGACGACGTCGAATACACATACTCGACCCCGGAAATCTGATGCACTAGATTCTCGATCGGCAGCGTTACGCGCTCCTCCACTTCGGCGGGAGACGCGCCCGGCATCGCCGTAGCGATGTCCAGCATCGGAACAAGAATCTGCGGCTCTTCCTCGCGTGGGATGATCGCGACTGCGAAGACGCCGAGAGCCAGCGACGCAGCAATGAAAAGCGGCGTCAGCTTTGAATTGAGAAATGCTTGCGCCAGGCGCCCGGCAAGCCCGAGGTCTTGCTTCATGGCTGGACCTCAATGCGCTTGCCGGCAAGGTCGCGGTCTGCAGGTGCGTCCACAAGTCTTTCGCCCGCAGAAATGCCCGAAAGAACTTCAACGAGATCGCCTTGCGGCGCGCCGAGGGTGACATAACGGAGTTGCGCGATCCCCTGGTTGCTGAGAACGTATGCACAGTTGAGCGAGCCTCGCGCAACTACAGCGGAGCGCGGAATGAGAATTGCGCTGCGGACACCGTTGGCAAACTCCGCTGTTCCATACATTCCGGCGCGCAGTTGACTTGAGGAAGGCAGGTCAATCTTGACCAGAAAACTGTGCGTTGAGGGGTCGGCGGCTGGATCGATCTCTGCGATCGTGCCTGCGATGCTTGCGGATGAATCGCTATCGATCACAACCTGCGTCTTCATCCCCTTGTGGGTCGCCCCGATCTCCGACTCATCCACTGTGGCCTGCAGTTGCAGAGCTCCGGCCTGATCAATCTGGAGCAAGGGCACTCCTGGTGAAGCGAGCGTTCCGGGATCGGCCATACGCGCGGTTACGACGCCGGCGAAGGGCGCCAGCAAACGCGTGTAGCCAAGCATGGTGCGCGCGCCGTTTTCCTGGGCCTGTGCCGCTTCGGCCTGCGCACGCACGGCATCCAGCCTGGCCGCTGCCGCCTCGGCCTTTCGTGAGATCTCATCCATCTCCTGCGGACTCACGCTCTTTTCGGCTTCCAGTTGCCGGTAGCGCCCTAAAGTGCTGGCGGCGAGGGCGGCGTCAGTCTGTGCTGCGGCCTCTTCGCTTTGCGCAGCTTTCACTCCGGCCTTTGCCTGATTGACTGCAGCGCCCTGTGCCGCATCATCGAGCACGGCCAGAGTTTGTCCTGCTCTCACCGTGTCTCCTTCGCGCACCAATATCTGCTGGATGCGGCCGGGAACCTGTGCAGACACGAGCGCGGTCTCACGAGCGTGAACGGCTCCCGTGGCGCGCACGTTGACAGGCACCTCTCGCTGCTGGCTCTCAACGACTCGCGCCTGCACGCTTTCGACAGCAGTTGCAGAGGTTGATTCGCCGCCATGACAGCCGGCCATCATCGCCGTGGAGGCAGCAAGCAGACTCGCCCCAATGAAAATCTTCATTGCAATTCCTCCGCTGCATCGGGAGTCAATGTCCCGGTTGCATAAAGCAGTTCCGCATAGGCCATGACATTGCCGTAGACGGCGTGCCAGTAGCTCGATTGGCTTTGCCGTTCTGCATCCTCGGCCCGCAGCAGATCGGTGATGGTGGCAAGACCCGCGCCATAGCGCTTCTTGACGATGCGAAGACTCTCGGCCGAATCATTCAGTACGGCCTGTGCCGTCTCCAGCGAGAGCGCAGCCGTCCGCCGATGAATGTGCGCCTGGCTCACTTCAAGGCGAACGTGCTGCTGCGAAGCACTTAATTGTGCGTCGATTCGCTGCTTCGCGGCGCTCTCGCGCTCAAGTTCAGCGCGCTTGCCCAGCGGCAAAATGTCAATGCTGATCTGGACGCCGGCCACCCAATTGTTTCCGCCCGATCCGGCAAAGGATGTCCGGTCTTCTTCCCAGTTCCCATAGGCGCTCACGCGCGGGCCAAAGTCAGACTTCGCCGCGCTCAGTGCTGACGCCTGCGCTGATTGCGCCTGACCCTTGGCGATGAGATCGGGCCGCGCCTTTACGGCAGTGGCCAGCTCTTGTTCCAGTGAGATCTGCGGAAAAGTGTGCGGATCAATCGGTTTCAACTCGGATGCCTTGAGATCCGGATTCCCCATCGCCTCGCGCAACTGCGCCCACGCCAATTCCAGATCTCCCTGGGCCGCAATCAACTCTTCTTTGCGCGCAGCCACATTGACCTGGGCCGCCATCCGGTCCGACTCCACCGCAAGCCCAGCCCTCACGTGTTCGTCGACTGAATTCAACAGCGCTGCAGCCGACTCTTGCTCATGCTGTGCGACATCGATCTCCCGCTGCGCATACAGCACCGATTGGTACGCCCCGACAACCTGAAACACAATCTGCTGGTCTACTGCCTTGGCAGATGAGGATGCACTTCTTTGAGCGAGGTCGGCTCTACGAATCTCCCTCTGAGTCTTAAAGGAATCGAATGCCGTCCACGAGCCGGAGAAGCGCGAAGAGAAATTCCCGATGGGCTGAGGAAAGTTCAGCGCGTTCAGCGCAAAATCGGCCTGGGTGAACTGTCGCTGCCGAAGACGGGTGCCGAAGGCATAAACCGGGTCGTTTCCACGCGATATATCTTCAGTGAAATTGAGTTGTGGAAGAAGTTGGGTTCGCGCCAGTGCAGCCGATGACCTGGCTTCGAGGTTGTCGGCACGCGAAATTGCGGCCTCGGGGCTATGTCCCAGAGCCTCATCGATGGCCTGCCGAAGTGTCAGTGGTTCCTGTGCGGTTGCTCCCAATCCCCCTATGGAAAGCAAGAGATAAACGCCCGGAGACCCGAACAGGTGAGAAATCATGCGGTGGGATGTCCCTGGATTGTGCATGCATATGAATAAAGTCCTAGAACAAGGTATTCGTTACAAAAGAGCATGAAATTAGACTTGCCTGAGACCAGGACAACTGAGGCTGTGCTTGGATGACCGGCCACTCGGAGATAACTAGCGCGCTACTTCCGAATCGCCGACCATCCAACCGGAACTCAGATTTCAGTTCCCGAATCGATCAGCACAGGGCCGGTTTTCAGTGAATGGATAGCCGAAACCACCGCCGCCGACTGAGCCATTTGCCGCTCTCGCGGCGAGCTGGCCTTCCAGTAAAGAGAAAAACTCACTATCCTGTAACAAATTACCTTTCGATGGCCTCGTTTGGTTAGGAAGCGAGGAACGTATGGAAGTGAATGTCTGTCAAAATTGAAGGTGTAAAGCTCGACGTTCAAGCGGAGTCGAAGTTTCGGTGACGGCGGAAAAGCTGCTAAAGCCAGCGAGGTTGGGCGAATTCCATGTGATGGTTACGAGCCCAGTCTCGCTCACAGCCGAGCAAACCGAAAGCATGATGCGTTGCGTGCACAGTTGCCTGGTTCACAACACGCTTCTGTCGCCGCCCGACATCAAAATCGAGATCGCTATCGGCGTCCTTCAGTAACTTCTCGCCCAAAGCCGCATGGTAAACTGCTCTTATGTCGGGATCGTTTGCCGCTTCCCTGTCCCACCGGCGCGCACCGCTTGCCATAGCCCTCTGTCTGCTGGCATTTCTCTTTGCAATTGAAGCCAAGACAGCCTGGTACGGGCCGGCCGCTGGCTTCGGCAGCAGTGTTCGCGCCGCAAAAGCGCAGCCTGTAGCCACGCCCAAGGTCGTGGAACACGGGGTCCCCTCCCCGGATCCGGCGCATCCCCACGCCGCGTTTGCCCTGCTCCCGCCAACTGCGGTCGAGTTGTCAGCGCGATTCCCTGTGCAGTCATTCAGCGAGATTCTCGCGAACCATCTTCCGCATGATCTGGCGCCCGGTTTCTCTTACTCCAACCTCTTCCGCCCTCCGCCGGCCTTCTGACGCATCACCCCTGACATCTTGATTCCGTGGCCCTCGTTCCGTGTTGAACCTCCGAGGATTTGTCTGTCGCGGCTCGCATTGGAGCAACGCGCTCAGTGAAGAATCACACTCGCCGTTCGCAAGCATCGCTCACGCCACGGTAAAGCGCCATTGGTCAACCAGCGTCTACCGGGCCGCATCCAACCTGATGCTACTCGCCCTCCATTGGTTCAACTCCGAAATGATTCCATGGACCGAGGCGGTAGGCGGTGTTGGGAGCCAGGAGCATATTCGAAATGCACAAGCAATTTCTTCTCGTGATGGCTGCTTTGACCTCCGTGTACGCAACCTCCTGCATCACCTCGTGCCGTTCCGGCGTCTCCGGCCCCGCAGCAAGCGCCGCCGCCATGCCCTCGGCCCGCGTGGCCGTTGCGCAGCGTGGCGACATCTTTCACATGCTCACGCTTGCCGGCCAGTTTCAGCCCTATCAGGTGGTCGACGTTCACCCCAAGGTGAGCGGATACATGAAGCGCATCAACGTCGACATCGGAGACATTGTGCACGAAGGGGAAACGCTCGCGGTTCTCGACGTTCCGGAACTGAAAGCTCAGCTTCAAGAGTCTGCCTTCGAACTCAAGCAAAGTCAGGAAGAGATCGCGCGCGCGCAGCACGAGCTCAAGAGCGCTGAAGCAATGAGCTCCGCTGTACATGCGCAGTTCGTGCGTCTGCAGCAGGCAGCCGCCACGAGACCCGGCCTCATCGCCCAGCAGGAGTTGGACGATGCGCAGGCGAAGGACCTTAGCTCGCAGGCGCAGGTTGACGCAGCGAAGTCCGCAATGGCCGGCGCGCAGCAGCACGCTGAAGCGGCCCGCAGCGACAATCAGCGCGTGCAGGCGCTCGAAGATTACACCACCGTGACCGCTCCCATCGCCGGCGTGGTGGTTTGGCGCTACGCCGATACCGGCGCACTCATCCAGGGCGGGACGGGTTCCAACGATCAGGCGCTGCCCATTGTCCGGATCTCGCAGAGCAGCCTGCTCCGCTTGCGGATTCCCGTGCCCGAAGACGACGTTAAATTCGTTCACGAGGGCGACCAGTTGCAGGTTCGCGTTGACGCCATCAATCGCTCCTTCATCGGCAAAATCGTTCGCTTCACTCGAGACGTGAACTTTGAGACGCGCACCATGGAAACGGAAGTGGACGTGGACAACAAAGATCTCTCGATTGCACCTGGAATGTACGCCAACACCGCGCTCGAGCTCGGTAGCGTCAAGAATGTGGTCACCATTCCCGTTGAAGCCCTGGTTCTGAATGCACAAAAGCAGGAGACAGTCTACGTGCTCGGCGCGAACAGCAACATTCACATCCGCTCCATACAGGTTGGTTTAGAGGGATCGAAGCTGGCCGAAATCACCAGCGGACTTGAACCCGGCGATCGGGTAGTGATCGGCGGGCAGGACAAATACCACGAAGACGAAGAGGTGAGCCCAATCGTCGCGTCCACGCCCGCATCCGAGACCGTGCAGGAGTCGGGCGGCATGATCGACCTGAAAGCCGGAGCAAGCGGAGGAGGTCAATAATGCCGAATTTCGCACTCCGTTATCCATTTTTTATCCTCATGCTTTGCCTCATCGTGATGCTCGTTGGCACGGTGACCGTGGCGCGCATGCCGGTCGACCTATTCCCTCCGATCGACATGCCGGTGGTGGTTGTGGCGACGTTCTACAACGGAATGCCCCCGGAACAGATCGAAGCCGACATCACCAACACATTCGAGCGCTTCTTCACGCTCGCCGCTAACGTGGACCATAGCGAGTCGCGCTCGCTCACCGGCGTAAGTCTGATCAAGGTTTATTTCAAGCCTGGCACAGATCCCAACGCAGCCCTGAGCAACATCGCAAACCTCGCAATGGCCGACCTGCGACGCTTGCCGCCCGGCACGCTGCCTCCCGTTGTGCTGGGAATGACGGCTTCAACGCAGCCGGTCTGCCTGGTCACGCTGAAGGGCGAGGGCCTGAATGAGACTCGGCTCAAGGATCTGGCGCAATTCGAGGTGCGCAACCAAATTTCCAACGTGCAGGGAGCATCTGTTCCGCAACCATACGGAGGAACCTATCGCCAGATCCAGATCTACGTCGATCCGCTCAAGCTGGAAGCGCGCAACCTGAGCCTGAACGACGTTGTGACGGCGGTCAACAATTCGAATTTGATTCTTCCCGCCGGTGACGTGCGCATCGGCTCCAAAGACTTCAACATTTATGCCAACAGCCAGTTCCCCGACGCGAACGCGATGAACGACATGCCACTCAAGTCGTCGGGCAACTCATCGGTTCTGGTAGGCGACATTGGCAAAGCGGTCGATTCCGGCGCTTTGCAGTACAACATCGTGCGCATCGACGGCCAGCGTTCCGTCTATGTGCCCATCTTCAAGCAGGGCGGCGACAGCAACACCATTGAAATTGTCGACGGCATCAAGGCCGCGGTCAAGAAGCTCGTCGATATTCCCGACACTCTCAAAACCGCCGTGGTCTTCGATCAGTCGGTCTTCGTCAAGCTGGCCATCGCCAACGTCACGCGCGAAGCGATCATCGGGCTCGTGATGACAGGGGTGATGATTCTCGTGTTTCTGGGCAGCCCGCGCGCGACGGTTGCGGTATTGCTTGCCGTTCCGCTCTCCATGCTGGTCTGCCTGCTGATCGTCAGCTTCATGGGCGGCTCCATCAACACCATGATCCTCGGTGGACTGGCGCTGGTCTTCTCGCGACTCATCGATAACGGCGTCATCGTGCTTGAGAACATTTTCCGGCACATGGAGCTTGGTAAATCGCCGCCGGTTGCCGCAGCGGAGGGCGGCACCGAAGTCTCGATGGCCGTGCTGGCCGCCACGTTCACAACGGCGATTGTGTTCTTCCCGGTCACCTCGTTCAACGGCGTGAGCAAGTACATCTTTACGCCGCTCGCGCTGGGCGTGGTACTCTCGATCTTCGCGTCCTACTTCTTCGCGATGACGGTCGTGCCTCTCTTCTGTGCGAAGTTCATTCGCCAGGACCCGCTTGGCATAGAACACGAGGGCGACATAGATGCCGTTGAAGGAAGCAAGCCAAACTTCTTCAAACATTTTCTGATCGTATTCAATCGGCGCTTTCAGCGCCTTCTTGATCGCTATGAAGCGCTTGCCTACAAGGTGCTGCGCAGGCCCGGACTTGCCACAGCCGTCATGCTCGGCGGGCTGGCTCTGGTTGTCGCTGTGTGCTTTCCGTTTCTTGGGCGCGCTTACTTTCCGCGCACCGATCCCGGCCAGTTCATCATCGACGTGCGCATGCCCAGCGGCACGCGCCTTGAGGTGAGCAACGACTACATCGCCAAAGTCGAAGGCATAATTCGCAGCGTGGTGAAGCCGAAGGACCTGGGCATGATCGTGTCGAACATCGGCGTGTATCCGGATCTTTCAGCCATTTACACCACCAACGCGTCCATGGACACGGCCTTCGTGCAGACAAGTCTCAAAGAGGACCACAGTATCGGCAGCTATGAGTACATGCGCCGCGTGCAGGCCGAGCTCTCGCGGCAGATGCCGGAGCTCTCAACCTATTTTCAGGCGGGCGGTCTGGTCGACGGCGTCATCAACCAGGGGCTGCCGGCGCCCATAGACATTCAGGTCAAATCGAACGATATGGAGAGCGCCTACAATCTGGCGCGCCAATTGGCCACGACAATCCAGTCCATTCCCAACGTGAGCGGCGTCTACATTCCGCAAAGCGTGAACTACCCCGGCCTGGCGCTGAACATCGACCGCGAACGCGCCAGCCTGATCGGCTTGTCGGCGCGGGACGTGGTTGACGATGTAATCACAGCCCTCACTTCAGACGGCATGGTGGCGCCGAGCTACTGGATCGATCCGCGCACCGGCAACAACTACATGGTCACCGTGCAATACGCCAACCAGTGGATCGACAATATGTCTCTCGAGGACATGAAGAACATTCCGCTGCGCGGCGTTCGGCCCGCCGGCTACACGCCGATGCAGGAGGGCCAGGGGGCCGATCCAGCTTCGTCGGCGCTGCTGACCAGCGATCACTCCGAGGGCTACGTGCCGCTGGGCGAAGTGGCCGACATTTCCGAGATCAACACGCCGACCGAGGTCGATCACTATCAGATTCGCCGCGTGATCGACATTTTTGTGTCCACCAAATCCGAGGCGCTGCAGGGTGTGGGAGCGAGAATCGATCGCATCCTGGCCGGCACGCAACATGACCGCAACACGGTGATCGAAATGCGCGGAGCCGTCGTGAGCATGAACGAGGCCTTCCATGACTTCGGGTTCGGGCTGATCATCGCGGTGCTTCTCGTTTATCTAATATTGATGGCGCAGTTCACGTCGTTCGTCGATCCCTTCATCATTCTGCTGGCCATTCCACCAGGACTCGCCGGAGTGGTTCTGATTCTGCTTCTTACCGGCAGCACGCTCAACATCATGTCGCTCATGGGCGTGATCATGATGGCCGGCATCGTTGTCTCGAACAGCATTCTGATCGTCGAATTTGCCGGAATTCTCCACAGAGGGGGCGAACCGCTGTTACAAGCGACGGTGACCGCTTGCCGGGTTCGACTGCGGCCCATTCTGATGACGTCACTGGCCACGCTGCTGGGCATGATTCCGCTCGCTCTCGGCCTCGAAACAGGCAGCGAACAGTACGCGCCGCTGGCCCGCGCCATTATCGGCGGCCTCGCCGTTTCCGTTGTCTTCACCGTCTTTCTGGTTCCAGCCGTTTATCTGTTGATTCACGGCCGGCGCGGAGCACAAACTGCCGCGGAGGAAATTGGCCATGAGTAAACAAACCCAAAACACCCGCCTCACCGCAGCCTGTGCTGCAATTCTCATAGCGCTGCCAACAGCGATTGCGGCGCAGCAGCAGCCGCTCCCGGACGCGCCGGTGTCGCGGCTTATAGCAGCTTTGGCTCAGGATTCGCCCTCATCCGCTTCGTTTGCGGGCTCGCCGATGTCCGCCGCACCGCAAAACACAACGCAACTCGCTAGACCCCAGCTCACCCTCGCGCAAGCCGAACAAATGGCGATCCGCAACAACCCGAACATCAACGTGGCGCGGCTGCTTGCGCTGGCGCAAACACAAGTGACGCGCGAAGTGCGGTCGGCGGAAATGCCCATTGCAATTGGCAATCTCACCGCCGTCGATACGCACGACAATAGCCGCATCACCGCTGGATTGCTGAACAATCCTTCCGTCTACGACCGTGCGGCGGGCGGCCTCGCCGTCAGTCAGTTGATTACCGACTTCGGCCGGACGCATAATCTTGTGCTCAGCGCAGAGTCCACCGCGAAAGTGCAGCTTGAAAGCGAGCGCGCCACGGAACTCGACATTACGCTGACCGTAGATCAAGCTTTCTATGAGGCGCTCACCGCGCAGGCAGTGCTCAAGGTGGCACAAGGAACCGTAGCCGAGCGCCAAGCCACAGCCGATCAGGTGGGCGCTCTCACCAAAGCGAAGATTCGCTCCGATCTCGACCTGAGCTTTGCCGATGTGCAGCTCTCTCAGTCGCAACTGCTGCTGCTCGACGCCGAGAACAGCGAGCAGGCTGCGATGGCCGCCCTGAATAACGTGCTCGGCTCGGAACAGGATCAGCAGTACGCGTTAGTCGACGAGACCAACAACAATCCGCCTCCCGCGCCCGACGATCCCGAAGCGCTGGTGACGAGCGCGTTCACCGCGCGGCCCGACCTGGCTGCGATGGACGATCAATTCATCTCCGCGTGCCAGTACTCGGCCGCCGAGCGCGAACTGTGGCTGCCGACAATCTCCGCGATTGGCGCCGTGGGCGGCACGCCGGTGCGCGCTGACCAGATCCAGTCTTCGTGGTACGGCGCCGCGGGGGCTAACATCAGCATTCCAGTCTTCAATGGATTTCTCTACAACGCCGAAGCCAGGGACGCGAAGTTGCGCGCACAAGCAGCCCAGGAAAACGTGCGTAACCTGCGCGACACGATCGCTCGCGACGTGCGCACCGCGGTGCTGAATGCGCAAACCGCCTATCAGCGCATAGCAGTCACGAAACAGTTGCTCGATCAATCTAACTTCGCGCTTGACCTGGCTACAGCTCGCTACAAGATCGGCCTCAGCGGAATCGTCGAGATCAGCGAGGCGCAGCTCAATCAGACGCAGGCTGAAATCGCTAACACCAATGCGCGCTACGCATACCAGACGGCGCTGGCTGTGGTGCGCTATGAAACTGGCCGGTAGGGCGTCGAGAAGGGCGAATACCGGAGTTCCAGGCGAGTCACCGTCTACTCGTCAATTAGGAAGTAGGTAATACTCAGAGAGTAATTGCCGGGTTGCCGGTTGTGGCCGGTGATAAACCCGGAACTCCAATCCAGCACTTTTCCGGGCCGCCTTTCTCGCCAACCGAGGGCACCTGCGTTCAGACATCTCTTCGGTCGCAAGCAGCCATACGCGGACCTAGATTCCTCTTGGCTCAATCTCCAGCCGCATACGCAAGGCTGAAAGAAAGCCGCGAATTACCGCCTCGGAGTGGCTCTGAGGAATGAGTTCAGAAAGCTTGGCATGGCTGGCGAGCCCGGCGTCGATAGCGGCAAGTACATCTGGCAGGAACAACTTCAAATGGTCCGCAAACACCACTTGAGCGATCACGGGGTCAATTCCGTTCGATGGGTTGGCTTCGAATTGAACGGGATAGATGAGCATTCTCAGAATCGCGGCTCTATGCAGATCGAAGTCACTCATCGCAAATCACTCCAAACAAGGGTCGCCGCGCTAGTGGAACTCGGTGTAGTTGTAGTCGTTGTACACGAAGGTCGTGCCGTTGAGCACTGTCCAGAGGCGCACGTAGACAGTGGCTCCACTGGTGGGCAGATTCACGGTGGCGCTGGTGCCGGACAGAGGACCGATGTTGACCAGATTGAGGGCGCCGGGCGATGTGCCAATCCACAGGTAGTAGCCCGTCGT
>Ga0182027_10004093_pt1 | contig 22772 bp, 19 predicted proteins | sample 712E1DmetaG_FD_121300 | JGI IMG/M metagenome (GOLD analysis project Ga0182027, IMG submission 121300) | Permafrost microbial communities from Stordalen Mire, Sweden - 712E1D metaG (Illumina Assembly) | ecosystem: Environmental > Terrestrial > Soil > Wetlands > Permafrost | place: Sweden... | reverse complement strand
GTGCAGTGGTATTGGTTGGGCCGGTGGGGGTAACGGTCGCGCCGGATACCGTAATCGAGACCCAGGGAGAGTCACCGAAATATTTTCCCTGATCGTCCTGCATTCTCCAGTACCCTTTGTAATTCCCGAGAGCGGTTGGGGCCGTAAGAGTCACAGAGATCTGTACCTGCTGGCCAGCCGGGACAGAATTTGGAACCGGGACCGAGGTTCCATTCATTGCGTCCCCACTGATAAAAGTAAATTTGTAACTTGTGCTCCAGGCGCATGTCCCGTTATTCAGTAACGACCATGTTTTTATGAAAGTATTTCCCGGATTAATGGTCGTTCCGTCCGGTATGGTTACATCCTTGACGAAGGCGGCGCCATTGCATCCCTGGACAACGCCGGATGAGGTTGTCGGACTTCCAAATTGAAAGCCGCCAGATTGTGTGGGCACTGGAGGAAGCGTTGGGGAGGGCGTATCCGTAGGCGGTGTTAATGCCAGCTGGGTAGCTTGTTGGGCCGAAAGTGTCTGAAACGCCGCCGTGTAGATGGCGTCGACGCTGAGAGTGGGTGTGGCATCCGCATTTGCAGACCCGCATGCACTGAGTGCCAGCACCAGGAAGAGGGCAAGCACGATCATTTCATGTTTGATTTTCGATGTTCTACTATCCACAGTTCATATCTCCTTTTTTACAGGCAAGTATTCACCCCCCTTAAGGCTGTCCATTATAGACCTAAAAGATTAAATTTTTCTCATGTTTCTGAGGCGAAAGTTCCAAAGACCCATTCCCATAGAGATTAATCATAAAGGCCATGGTTGTCAAATGGCAATATGGAATGCAATTGCGGCAGAAATTAAGCCGTTTTATATTTTATCGAGCTGTTTTCTCATGTGTTATTCCCAGGCTTGACAGATTGGCTCTTTCAGATTGAATTTTCCGACATGTTATACTCTGTGCAACTTCTAATATCGGACGGGGTTATTTGTATCAGACCTCGCCGGTAAGGTTAATCTGTGCCGGAATTAGATTTCAACGAAGATGAGGTTTTATTACGTGCTTCGCAGGGCGACCGTGATTCGTTTGGTCTGCTCTATGAACGTTACATCGACCGCATCTTCAACTATGTTTATTACAGGACGGGGAACACCCACGATGCAGAGGACCTGACCGCCCGCGTCTTTCAGCGGGCGATGAACCATATACACAATTACACGGACCGCGGCGTCCCATTCTCTGCCTGGTTATATCGCATCGCTCACAACCTGGTTGCCAACTGGCACCGAGATCGAAGCCGCCGGCAGGAAATTCCGCTGAATGAATTACCGGTCCTGCCTTCCAGGGAGGACCGCCCGGAAACGACGCTGGTCCGTTCGCAGGAGCAGGATGCACTTCTTAAGCTTATCCGTAAACTTCCATCCGAAAGGCAAACATTGCTCATTCTTAAGTTTGTCGAGAATATGTCGAATGCAGAAATCGGTCAGATCATGAGACGCAGCGAAGGGGCCGTTAAAAGCCTTTATCACCGGACGCTTCTGGCTTTACGAGACGAGCTCGGCGATCAAAACATTAATTTAGAAGGAGATTAAGCATGTTGAAGATCGTTACCGACGGCGTGGCCGATATGCCACCTGAGTGGGAAAAAGAGTACGACATTCAAGTCATTCCCATCAACATCCAATTTGGAGAGAAAACGTATCTCCAGTACGTCGACCTTGATAACGCCGGCTTCTACAGGATGGTGGATGAGACCAAAACGATCCCAAAGACCTCGCAGCCCTCGCCTCATCAGTTTACCGAGTTTTATAAAAAAATTGCACAAAAGGGAGATTCGATCATCTCGATCCACGTAACGAGCAAACTCTCCGGCACATACGCCTCCGCAGTTCAGGCGGCCGAAGAAGTGAAAGATCTATTCAAGGTCTATCCGATTGACTCAATGGTCGGTTCGGTCGCGATCGGGTTTATGTGCCGCGAAGCCAGAAAGATGGGCCGTGCCGGTAAAAAACCCGAGGAAATCGTCAATAAGTTGACAGGAATTCGTGAACGTGTACGTGCCGTTTTCACCCTGGACACCCTCGAATATGCCAAGATGAGCGGCCGGGTGGGAGCACTCCAAGCCGCGATGGCTTCGATCATGAACATCAAGCCAATCGCGATCCTTAAAGGAGGTGTGCTCAATATAGCCGAAAGGGTGCGCACACGCAAAGCCTCCATCGCCCGTATTATCGCAATAGCAGAGGAAGAATTTGGCAAGACGCCAGTCTATCTTGGAGTGCTGCAAGCCAACGACAGAAAATCGGGCGAGGCTTTAATGGCCGAGGCCAGGCAGCACTTCAATGTAGTAGGCGAGCCCGTGCTAACCGACCTTTCGATTTCGGTAGCTGCCAACCTCGGACCGGGAACGGTGGGTTTGGTGTTGTATCCGGTAGAGTAGTATTTGTTGAACAGCCAGGAAATATTTTAGAAATTGTCCGAGAAATAAACCTAAAGGATATAAAGTCAAAAGAAGAACGGTTGATACGTTGATCCATTCGCAACCGAGACAATCACTGACTATAAAGGTGTTTAGAGAATTTCGAACCCTTCACGCTTGAAATTGAGTAGATTATGAGCAAGAGCAAAATCATCAACCTTCCAGAAGAACGATTGGATGCCATCGAAGCGCATCTAGCCGGGACACTTAAACCGGTAGCACCTCGCAAAGATTTTGTCCAACACCTGCGAGGCCGGATCCACCTGCCACCACGCGATGAGATCGCCGACCGCCTGCGCGATTGGCGTACTTTGCTGCTCGTGTTCGGAGGAGTCTTTTCAGGCGCGTTGGTTATCCTCACAGTTGCGCGGGCTTTCTATCATTTGTTCGGTAGAAGGAATTTGGGCTAGAAGAAAATTAAACTTCCGAAACGTCTTAAAACGGTGAGACTTCGGAAGTTTTTTATTTATAACCGTCCAGTAAGCCCATACATAACTTCCTCGCTTCAGAAATCAAATCCACATCGACAGGCAACTTGAACTCTTCGTTTACGCGCAGGGTCAGGTATTGTGCGGATCTGCGCAGCTCATCAGGAAGAGCCGGATCTTCCACCAGGAAATTCAGTAAATCATAGGCGCTGGGCGTCCGGATGGGCTGACCTCGCCGTATGAAATATTCACGCGCCGCGATACCGGCTGCGCGGCGGGCGCATACGCGGGCCTGTCCTTCGTTACCGCGGGCACGAGCCTGCCCGGCTTTTTCAAATTCAGCCTGCATTTTTATTTGCCAATCCATAAAAATGATTATACCTTCGGCGGTATAATAGGTCGGAATTTAATGGAGGCAGAGATGAAATCCCGACTATTTCAATTATTTTCCGCCTGGGTCGTACTCGTCCTAGCGATCACAGCTTGTGTACTACCAGGGGGGAATGCTGTTCAAACCACTTTTCCACCCGGGAATGCCAATCAAAATAGTGTCCAGGGCAGCGGGCCAAAGATCGTTACCGGAAAAGTAACATACACCAATACCTTCTTCACCGACGGGGTAGCCGAGCCAGAGGTCATCCTCGAAGATGAGGGAGGCTTTATAACCCGAAACCGCAAGTTCCTAATTCCCATTCAGTCTCAGGTCATCGGTGAAATCACCTCGGACTTTTATACTTCACCCTTCACTTACAGCCTTTCCCTGCCTGCGGTACCGAACGGTACCCTGCACAATGTGAGTCATGATGGAAAGAACGATACGGGGGTGATGGTCTTTGCCATCGCGTATTGGACCAATACCTGGGGGGACCCGTACCTGGAACGACGCGACCAGGGCGGCGGCGGCTGGTCTTCGGACTATGCCTCCGACAAGGTAAGCGATAACCGAGATACATATCTCGAAGTGTACGGCGGAAAATATCTGGTCTATGCTCCGGACGGCAATGAAAAGTTCCCATCCGGTTTTGGGGTCGATAAAAAGCTATTTACCAACGACGACCCGATCATGGACATCCCGGCGGGCTGGTCGGTTGTCAACCTGGATACAAACCCGTTCAGCATCGACCGCTCGGAGAATCCAGCGATCGACCTTTACGAGTCCACAAGTTCTGCGTTGGATGATTTCTCCAAGCTCTCCTACAGTCAGGCTTTTGACAAGATGCTTAACAAATTCAAGACGCAGTACGCCTGGACTGAATTGAAAAATATCGATTGGAACGCCAAAGCTACAGAGTTCCGCCCGCGCTTCGTAGACGCGGAGAAAAACAACGACCCGCATGCTTACGCGCTGGCACTGCGCGACTTCCTGTGGTCCATTCCCGACACGCATATCGGATTCGATGAGAGCCTGCTTCAAAAAGATTTCCAGGACGCAACCGCGGGTGGTCTCGGCTTCGCCATGCGTGATACGGACGACGGCAAGATCATCGCCAACTACATCACCAAGGGCGGACCCGCGGAAAAAGCCGGTATGAAATGGGGCGCCGAGGTGCTCTCGCTTGACGGAAAACCCACCAATGACGTGGTCAACGCCACGGTGCCGTGGTCATCGCCGTTCAGCAATCCGATCATCAAGCGTTTGCAGCAATTACGCTATGCAACACGCTTTAACCTTAATAAAGGCCAGGTGGCGGTGCAGTTCCAAAACCCCGATGGAAGCCAACAAACTGCTACTTTGGCCGTCGTCAACGAGACCGACAGCTTCAACCAGGCCTCCTTTAATGCAGGCCAGCCTGCAACTTCATTGCCTGTAGATTTCTCAATCCTGCCAAACGGATATGGATATATCAAGATCAGCAGTTTTTTGGATAACGATGTTTTGTCAATACAAGTCTGGGAACGCGCCATCAAGTATTTCAACGATAACAAGATCCCGGGCGTCATCATTGACATGCGCCATAACGGCGGAGGCAGCGGCTGGCTGGCGGACCAAATGGCCGCCTACTTCTTCAATAAAGAAACGGTGGTCGGTAATGCAGCTTATTACAATAAGGGCAGCGGCACGTGGTATATGGACCCGGGAGATGAGCAGATCATGATACCGCCGCCGTCGAATCTGCAATATAGCGGGCCGGTTGAGGTCATCGTAGGACCGGCCTGCGCCAGCGCATGCGAGTTTTTCTCCTACGATATGACAATCAATAAGCGCGCGACTATAGTTGGTGAGTATCCCTCGGATGGTGCAGGTGGCAGCGTGGAAGATTTCATGATGCCTGAAAACACCCAGGTCCAATTAACAATCGGTCGGGATGTCGATGCGCAAGGCAACGTTCATATCGAAGGCAAAGGCATCGTACCCACCATTAAAGTTCCAGTCACAGCTGATACGCTTCAAAAGGAAGTCAATGGCGAAGACGTGGTGTTGGAAGCTGCCGAAGCTGCATTTGGCCAATCAAGCACATCAGGCCAGGCAAACTCCACAAACCCTAAACCGTCAGGCCCGCTTGCACCCGCTACAGGCGCACCGATAATGGCCAGTAAGGGCGATGCTGCTACTGCCCTCTCTTCTAATGTGCCTTTTTTAGAGCAGAAAGCCAGCGAACAATATCAGACTTCTGATTCTGCAAAACCTGGAACCCTGACGTATACCGTCTCTTTGAAACCCACCGACCAGGTGATCTGGGGTTATGGCTGGTGCACAACGACCCAGACTATATTAGACGCCAACCTGAAGAGCATCAAGTTAAAGTTTACGCTGGACGGCAAGGATATTCCTGTTTCTGCCATGCAAATCGATAACACGCCGTCCAATGGACAACAATGTCAAGAAACCTACACCGCCCTAAGCAACTGGCCGACGGGTTCACACCATATCACCACCACTGCCACGTACACAAGCAAGATCAATGACGGCACGTCGGATTACCCGGCGGGTGATTACGTGCTCGATTACACCGTGAACGTCCAACCCTAAGAACGGGGTCCCCCTGATATAAAAGATAAGACCCTGCACCCATGGATGCAGGGTCTTATCTATTTTTTAATCCATCAAGATGAACTCCGCCTCAAATATCGAGGAGGAATCCTCAATCAATCAACTTCCACCGATCGTTGCCCTGATAACCTTATAGCCTTCCTTTTCGAAAGCGGATGCGACTTTATCCTGGAGCTCTTTTCCCGGAGTCAAAGAAACCATATAACCGCCCCTGCCGCCGCCTGTGACTTTCGCCCCCAAGGCCCCTCTTTCGAGAGCCGACTTGCACATGCGGTCGAGAGTTTCGTGAGACATTCCCATATCGATCAGGAGTTTGTGATTTTCCGACATAATCTTTCCCACTTTTTCCAAATCAGCAGCCTCCAGCGCCTTTTTCATGTCATGGGCCTGAGCCGTGATGGTCTTGAGACGCGTTGCAAAAAGCTGCGGATCGGCTTTCTTTTGTTGATCGATAAACTCATCCAGGGCCGCCGTATTCACTGTGACACCGCTGTTGGCCAAAACTATTTCAAAAGATTTCGGAGTTTTGATCTTTTCAAAATTTTGTTTTCCGTTCTTTAAATAGAAGAGAAGAAGCCCGCCATAGGTTGAGGCGGTATTATCCACTCCACTCGCAACCCCGTGATAAGGAAATTCTCCCTGCCAGGCTACCCGGTTAATCTCCTCGATCGAACTGCCCAATTTGAATTCTGCGTCCAATGCCCGCGCAAGCGAAACGCAACTGGCAGCACTGGCACCGACCCCACTCCCTGCCAGCAATGTTCCCCCATAGGTAATCTTGATCGGATTCTTTTTGACGTCAATTTTCATGACTTCAAGAATCCTGTCAATCGAGCCCGCCTGCTGTTTCTTTTTCTTTTCCTTATACCCCGGAACCTCAATCCGGTTGTCTTCCAGGATCCAGCCATCGCCGTCAATCCTTTCCACGGTCGCCACCGTTTCAAAGGGGATCGACGAGACAATCGCCGGAACTTCATCCAGAACAAATTGATCGCCGATCAAGATCGTTTTTCCAAAACCTGTTCCTTTATTCATGTGATTCTCCATTGATGATTTTTTCCATTTCCTCGATCAGTTTTTCTTCCTTACCAATGGCCACCGTGGTGGCAGCCGTCAGACTATGGCAGGCATCAGAAAATCCTCCAAGTCTTTCCGTCGCTTCAGGAAGCAATATATTGAGTCCCATTGCTTTTCCCGAACGGATCTCCCCTTCCATATAAGGAGAAACCCGCATGGAAATCTTCACCTCGTTAAACCTAATCGCGCCAAAGCCCGGGATTTCATCGGGAATAATCTGAAATCCTGCGAGGTATTTCAGGGGATCAATAAGGTTCGAGTCCTTAATTGCATCACAGAATGCCCCGATCATTTTTACGCCCATCGGGAAAAAGCGTTTTTCGACATGAAACCACTGGATGTGAGGCGCCTTTTTCAACGCGCCTGCCTGAAGCCTTGTGATCTCTTCGTCGAATATCTTCGTCCTGACAGCCTTTAATTCATCCACCATGCGGTCCGACTCAGATGAAACCCCTTCCAGACAAACCCTGACCCCCACATCCGGTCCTTTTTTGTAATAGCCTACTCCTCCCAAAACATCAAGGTAGTCACCCTGTTCAATACAGGATATTTGGCCTTTTGGACCTGTCAACAGGTATTGCTCCCCGTTTTCAGTTTTCCTGATCTCGAGCAGGCCCTGTTGGACGGCTTCCAATGCAACTTCGCGGTTCTGGCTCACCAGCCGGCCGTCGACAAAAAAACCGTCTCCCACCGCTCCCACGGCTGCGATATGGGCCATGTCACGATTGACCGGATCCATGGTACGCGCAAAAAGATAACAAGTAGTCGAAGCGGAAATATCCCGATCCCCCTTCAAACCAAATAAATCAGGGTCAAGATTGAGAACTCTCGGATCGTTCGAGGCTTCAGCGACATGGTGATCGAGGATCAGCGTAAGATTTCTTCCCCTATTCAATTCGGAAAGCATCGGTGCGATTCGACCTGCAAAATCGGCAAAGATGAGAAGGCCTCCCTCCTGTTCGTAAACCTTTTTCAGCACAGCGGGATATGGCTTTTCCAAACAGAAGCGCCGGACTTTAAGTCCCTGCCTTTCCAATGCGCGGGTGAGTATGGCGCCCGAACTCAGCCCATCAGAATCATTGTGATGAAAGACCTGAACAGTCTTTTCAGGCCATTGCCTGACCTCCTGAATAGCATGTTCCATGGCGTTTATTAAGGTATCCAGCATTATTCTCCTTTAAAACGAGCAGATTGTTTACCCCATTTCTCAAATCCGGTCAAAACATGAGCGAATCGGTAGTTTTAATCCACAAATCTGTACTTTAATAAAGTCCAGACCGCTTCGAAGGCATCGTGTAATTTGATCTTCTTACCTTCCGAATAATCACGAGGATTGAAAGTGATGGGAACTTCGTAAATATGGTAGCGGCGTTTAAGCACTTTGGCGGTGAACTCCGGCTCAAAGTCAAAACGGTGGGCGCGCAAGTTCATACCTTCGATGACCTTACGCCGGAAGACCTTATAACCCGTTTCCATATCGCTCAAGATCGTATCGTACAAAATATTGGTCATGAACGTCAGCAACTGGTTGGCGATCATATGCCAGAACATGGTTGCCCGCCGCGGACCGCCGAGGAAGCGTGAACCATAAACGACATCTGCAATCCCATCTAAAATCGGCTGCAGGAGAGCTGGATAGTCGACGGGACTGTACTCAAGGTCGGCGTCCTGGATCAAGATCACGTCGCCGGTCGCGGCCTGAATTCCTGTGCAAACCGCTGCTCCCTTGCCCTGATTCTTCTCGTGCAGGATGACGCGCACCCTATTCTTCCCATTCAACTTCTTAAGAATATCGCGAGTACCGTCCTGGGAGCCGTCATCCACCACGACGATTTCGGAGGCAAGTTTGGTCGCTTTAACACGTTTCAGGATTGTTTCTATATTATTTGCTTCATTGAAAACAGGTATAACAACGGATAGCTGCATGGTGTGCAGATTATAAACGAAAAGTTAGAGGTTGCTCCGGATGGTAAATTAATCATTTTTTACCGTATTTTTCAGGATTCCGGTCAGTCGGACGAACACGCCGATGGGGTACCGTCAGTGCGCCAACCGAAATGAGTTTGTCAGGAAAGGAGGATAGCCTGCCGTGCTATAATTTGAAAGATTTGTTCTTCGAATACCTTGTTTTTGAATTTATCCTTGATTTTCTCTTTCTGGCAGGCCAGGTGGTATGACTAATCCTCTCGGACGAACGCCTTCATCCAATGTTTCTTTTTCCCCGCCTCAGATCAACAGCCTTGATGATACCGGCCTTTCTGCTCTATGGCTGCAAGACCTGGCGCTGAAAGTCCTTTATTCGCGCGGTTACATCACAGGTTTCAAGATCGCCGAGGAGATAGCCCTGCCATTTGCGGGCGTAACCGATCAGTTGTTGACTGCTCTCAAGCAGGAGAAACTGATCGAAGTCAAATCGTCGCAGGGGGGCCTGGGCGAGGGAGCGTATACCTATGGCATCACCGGTGCGGGTAATTTGCGCGCCCGTGAGGCTCTTGATCGAAGCCAGTACGCAGGTGCGGCTCCGGTGCCGTTTGAGGTCTACAATGAATCCATACGCCGCCAGAAAAGCGGACATCTGATCGTCACCTCACGCACGATGCGGCAGATCCTTTCGCAAATGGTGATCTCTGAAAGCGCATTCCAGCGGCTGGGACCGGCACTTAACTCCGGTACATCCATCTTCCTGTATGGCCCCCCAGGGAATGGAAAGACAAGCATCGCGCGGGCCTTTGGCAACCTGGTCCTGAGCCAAACAATGTACATCCCCTATGCCCTTTATCTGGACGGACAGGTGATCAAGGTATACGATGCGGTCAGCCACAAGCTGGCGCCCGATACGGAGCCAAACGGACAGAGCACCGGCGGGCTGCGCTCCAATACGCGTCGTGATCCGCGTTGGGTAAAGATCCGTCGTCCGTTCATCGTAGTGGGCGGTGAACTGACCCTAGAAGGCCTAGACCTTGTCTTTGATGATACCCATAAATTCTATGAGGCTCCATTCCAGATCAAGGCCAACGGCGGAATATTGTTGATCGATGATTTCGGAAGACAGCAGGTGCGGCCACGCGACCTGTTAAACCGCTGGATCGTACCACTGGAAAGCCGTGTCGATTTCCTACGCCTGCATACCGGACGAAAAGTTGAAGTACCCTTTGACGTGTTAATTGTATTCTCAACCAATCTTCCACCCAAAGACCTGGTCGATGAAGCCTTTTTACGCCGGCTGCGTCATAAAGTGGAGATCGGTGATCCAAGCTACGAGGATTATCGGGAAATTTTTCGGCGAGTCGCGGCTGACAAGAAAGTCGAATACAACGATCAGGGTCTGGCTTATCTATTGCAGGAATGGTACATCAAACGAAACCGCAAACTACGTGCTTCCCATCCGCGCGATCTGTGTGATCAGATCCTCGACATTTCAGCGTATCTTTCCGTCCCGCCAACCATGACGCGTGAAATGATTGATCGTGCCGCACTGGCATACTTCGTCGATATATAATCAATCCTTTTCAATAATACCAGCAGGTTTCAATTCACAGTACGAGCTTCGTACTGAGTAATATTTGACGTGTATTGTATAATGAACCCATGCTATTCGACCTTCCCCGCCCAATCATCTTTGCACATCGAGGCGCTTCAGCCTATGCACCTGAGAATACACTCTCTTCGTTTAACCTGGCAGTAACCCAAGGCGTTGACGCGATTGAACTTGATGCCAGACTCAGCGCGGATCACCGGGTGGTCGTTTTTCACGACCCCACACTTGACCGCACGACCAATGGGACGGGTCATCTTGCTCAAAAGACGCTTGCAGAACTACGAGCACTCGATGCGGGGGCTTCCTTCTCCAATAAATTTTCAGGAGAAAAAATCCCACTGCTCGAAGAAGTTTTCGATGCTGTAGGTAAGAAAACATTCATCAATGTTGAATTTAAAAATTACACTGCATCGTGCGATCAGCTTGTTGAGAATATTTGCGCCCTTGTGGTGGAGCACGGACTTGAGGACAGAGTGCTTTTTTCCTCCTTTAGCGCTGCCAATCTCGAGAAGGCCCATCAATTATTACCACACGTTCCGCGCGGACTGCTGGCCTTTGAAGGCTGGACAGGAGCATGGGCGCGTTCGTTTGGTTTCACTTTCGGTGAGTATGACGCTCTGCATCCCTCTTTCAAGGACGTGAATATACAACAGGTCCAGCGTGTGCACAGGCTCAAGCGGCGCGTTCACACGTGGACGGTGAACAAAGCTGAAGAAATCAGGCGTCTCAAGGAGTGGGGCATGGATGGCATCTATACAGATGATCCCCTGATGGCCTTGCAGGCAATCGGGAGGCGGGAGTGATTCCGTACGAGTGGTTCGAGCAAGCGGAAGTACGCGTCGCACCACATATTCAAAAAACGCCGCTCACACGGGATATCGCACGGGGATTATTGATCAAATGGGAAAACCATCAAGTCACCGGTTCGTTCAAACCACGCGGCGCTTTGAACAAGGTCCTGTCGCTGGCAGATTGGGAACGAACTGCCGGGCTGGTCGCAGCCTCCGCCGGCAATCATGGACAAGGAGTTGCTCTGGCGGGACGCTTAACCGGCTCGGCGGTGGAGGTCTTTGTCTCTGAGCATGCTGTTCCGGCAAAGGTCGAGGCGATGCGAGATCTTGGTGCAAAGATATCCTTTGTCAAGGGCGGATATGCACAGGCAGAATCTGCCGGACGCGAATATGCGCTGGCGCATCATAAAGTATTTATCTCGCCTTATAACGACGGACAGGTTATTGCCGGTCAAGGAACGATCGGCCTGGAGGTCCTGCGCGAACTCAATGAACCGGTCGCGAACTGGATCGTTCCCACAGGCGGTGGCGGATTGATCTCTGCGCTGGGCATCATCTTGAACAAACATACTCCCCGGCCCAGGTTGATCGGTGTCCAGGCTGCGGCCTCTCCGTTCACATACAGCCTCTTTCATAAACATACGCAGACGGGTGTACAGGATCTACCGACGCTGGCCGATGGTTTGAGCGGCGCTGTCGAAGAAGGCTCTGTGACGATCCCGATGATCGAGGAATATGTGGATGATTTTTTCGTTGTTTCCGAGGAAGAGATTTCACGGGCGATGGCATTTGCCTGGGCCATCTATCACGAAAAGATCGAAGGATCGGCTGCGGTCGGTTTAGCGGCCGTGCTCACAGGAAAAATTAAAGAGCGCCCATCGGTTGTGATCATTTCAGGCGGTAACGTACAGCCTGAAGTGCACGAAAAAATCGTTGCGCGTTTTGCAGGGGAACAATGGAATTGAAGCGATTTATTCTGGTTCTCGTGCTTTCGGTACTGGTCCTGACTACAGCTGGTTACCCATCAACTGTCCAGGCTCAAACCGGCACACCTTCGGGCAATATCCGTCAGTTATATGAGAGTATGACGCCGGAAGAACGCGTCGGGCAGTTATTCCTTGTTACGTTCACAGGCACTGACACGACCAATAAATCCCAGATCTATAATCTGATCGTTCAACATCACATAGGCGGTGTTGTATTGCAGGCGGGCAACGATAATTTTGTAGCTGCACCCAACACAGTCACTGAGGCTTACCAGTTGATCAGCAACCTGCAACAGGTCGAGTGGAACAATTCAATCAATCCTGCCATAGATCCTCAAACCGGCATACCCATCCCTCATACATACGTGCCTTTGTTCATTGCCATGTCGCAGGATGGGAATGGGCCTCCCGGCGATCAGATATTGAACGGCCTCACGCCCCTGCCCTCCGAGATGTCCATCGGCGCGACATGGTCGCCAGACCTTGCCAATAAAGTAGGGGCTGTGATGGGTAAAGAACTCTCTGCGCTGGGCATCAACATGTATTTTGGCCCTTCCCTGGATGTGCTTGATTCTCCGAGCACATCACCGACCAATGATCTCGGCACGAGCGTCTTTGGCGGGGATCCATACTGGGTGAGCGTAATGAGCAGCGCTTATATCAGCGGGCTGCACGCCGGCTCTCAAAACCGGCTGTTGGTCATCGCGAAACATTTCCCGGGTAGCGGCAGTGCCGATCGTTCAAATGAACAGGAAGTGGCGACAGTCCGCAAATCCCTTGACCAGTTGAAGCAGATTGAGTTGGCACCCTTTTTTGCTGTGACAGGCAACGCGGCTTCCCCCGAGGCAATGGCCGATGGCCTGCTCCTTTCGCATATTCGTTATCAGGGTTTTCAAGGTAATATTCGGGCGACTACACGTCCGGTAAGTTTCGATGCGCAAGCCCTCTCTTCCATCCTCAGCCTGCCACAGTTTACCTCCTGGAGGGCAAATGGCGGATTGATCGTTAGCGATGATCTTGGCACGAAGGCGGTGCGGCAGTTCTATACTACGGGAAGTGATTTCCCGGCTCGTACCGTCGCACGCGACGCATTTGTAGCCGGAAATGACCTGCTCTATCTCGGCAACATTGTCTCAAGCGATGCAACCGATAACTATTCGACCGTATTGGAAACTCTGGATTATTTTTCACAAAAATATCAGTCGGACCCGGCATTTGCCCAGAGTGTGGATGCATCTGCGCTTCGCATTCTGTCGCTTAAGGAACATTTATACAGCTCATTCAATTTTCAGGCTGTACAGACGCCCAGTTATAGTTTAAACAATCTGGGCAATTCGCAGCAAGTGACCTTCGATGTAGCCCGCAGCGCAGCAACCCTGCTCAGTCCGAACGCGCAGGAGCTTGCCACCCTTCTTACAGCTCCGCCAAAAGTGCGAGATCGCATCATATTTTTCACCGACACTTTGCAGGTTCAACAATGCAGTACGTGTGCGATGCAATCCGGGTTGGCTTTTGACGCGCTTCAATCAGCCATCGTAAGGCTCTACGGACCGCAGAGCGGCAACCAGACTTCATCGTCATTCCGTTTGTCTTCCTATTCTTTTGACGACCTAACAAGCTTTATGGCAGGGAAAAGCCCGCCTTACCTTCAAGACGATCTCAACGGGGCGGGTTGGGTGATCTTATCATTGACCGGTTCGGACCGAAACCAAGAACAAGTTATCAGCAGCTTTCTTTCGGGGCAGCAGGACCTGCTGCGCACCAAACATATTATTCTGTTCGCCTTTGGAGCTCCGTATTATCTCGATGCAACCGACATTTCACAGCTTACAGCTTATTATGCGTTGTACAGCCAGGAACCTCCATTTGTAGAAGTGGCCGCGCGGTTGCTCTTTCAGGAATTAACTCCCTCCGGTGCATCCGCCGTTTCCATTCCCGGACTGGGATACGATCTTATCTCAATCATCGCACCAGACCCGAACCAGATCATCCCACTCTATTGGACCTACTCGGCGTCTCCCGTTTCGACGAATGTACCCACACCGGAAGCAACACCCGTACCGCTTTTCAAGATCGGCGATACGATCGCCATTCGAACCGGTGTGATCAAAGACCATAACGGACAGCCTGTTCCGGATGGGACCGTTGTACATTTCGCAATGAATCTGACCGGTGAAGGCGGCGGCATTTTACAGCAAGCGGATGCAGTTACCACCCTGGGCGTGGCGAGCGTATCTTTTGGGTTGGATAAGCCCGGATTGCTGCAAATACGGGCCACGAGCGAACCGGCGTTGGTATCTGAAGTGCTGCAGCTCGATGTCTCGAGCGGAGGTCAGCCGGCTGCAGTTACAGTGATCATACCTGAGCTTACTCCGGAGGTGAAACCGCAGACCGCCCTTACACCTCAACCTGCGGGAAATGAGTTTGTCACCCCTGATGGGGCACCTCGTTTCATTGCATGGCTGATCATCATTCTGATGCTCCTGGCAGGAGCCGTACTGGTTTACTTTGCCGGTATTCGGATAGAAAGCACACGCTGGGGAATCCGCTGGGGCCTGTGTGCACTGACCGGTGGCCTGTTGACTTATAACTATGTTGCGCTCGGATTGCCCGGCAGTGCAAGTTTTGCGACCTCCCAAGGGATCGGAGGTATTGTGATTCTTACGATTGTCGGATTATTTATGGGGTGGGGAGCGGGCTGGCTCTGGTTACGACGAACGTTGAAATAAAAGATGCCTTTGGCAGTTTTACCTAAGGCATCACAAGGTTATTAATAATAAACCTTCACTATAATAAGTTACTTAATGCAAAAGGGTTACCAACAAGCTCAAGAGCAACAGACCGGCGGTTGCCCATGCAAGAACCTCATCGGGTTGCAAGCGGAAGATATCGAGCCGAGGAATATCAAATGCTGATTGAAGCGGAACCGGCCGGCTAGGCATGGCGCCCCCACTGAACAGGTAATCGTTGAATACCTCAATCGATACAGGACGGTCGTCGGGGTGCAGGGCCATGGCCCATAATATAGCCTTCTCGGTGCGTGTGCTGATGGATGCATTTATTTCGTGCGGTGGCACAAGGCTGGCAGGCTGAACAAATCGTTTACGGGCGTCGGGGGGAGGTTCGTTCGTCAATAAATGATAAAGGGTTGCACCAAAAGAATATATATCTGAGCGCATATCGGTGTGAGTCTCGTCGCTGCCGTATTGTTCAAGGGGCGTATAAAGAGCTGTACCCTGTCCTTGAATGACAGTGATGGTCATTTCCTCATTGGGCGTCATGATCTTGACCAGACCAAAATCAACGAGCTTAAGCAACCCGCTGGGCGTGATCTTGAGGTTGCTTGGCTTTATATCGCGATGGACGATGGGTGGCTGCAGGCCGTGCAGATAAGCAAGTGCATTGGCGAGTTGAAATGCCCAACCCAACACCTGATTTTCTGTGAGGAATGTTTTGTTGTGGCGGGCTTCGAGCATAATAGTGCGTAGGTCGTCACCGGGGACGTAATCCATAACAAGATAATCGCGCAGACCATTGGAGAAGAAATCCGAGACTTTGGGCAAGTTGGGATGATCGAGGCGCGCAAGAATCGTGGCCTCACGCAAGAATTGCTGGCGGGCCTCTTCGAGTATATTATCAGGCATGCTGCGGTCGTACTCCACTTCTTTGAGAGCACACAAGCGTCCTTCCAACCGCAGATCATCGGCAAGATAAATGGAACCTGCACCGCCTTGCCCAACCCTTTCACGGATCTTATATCGGCCTCGCAAGACCTCGTTATTCTTCAGCGAGAGGGGCATCTTCTCCTTTCGGTTTACTGCTTATTTCTTAAATCTCTACAGCGTTGCCAGGGTAAAAAACAAATTATGGGATTAGATACTGAAAATACACTTACCCTGTCGATGTCATTATGCCGAAACAATCTCATCATTAAATGAAAATTGCCAGGCTCCCATTTCCTGCTTCGGGCTTCCGCACTCGGTATTGGCCTTTGCAGCCATGCGTGGAAATGACATCATTCCCGTGCAATTCATCTCGGCGTGGATTATGCACAGAAACCAAATTTATGCTATATTATAAACGTCTTTGTTTTACTTTCGGTTTTCACTCTTGAGGGTTTTAAATGGCTCGTACCGAAGAATTTCCCATGCTGGTTGCACAAGAAGGTCCGCTGAAGGGTCAGAGATGGCCTTTAAGTCGTACGCTGGTAATCGGTCGTGAGGCTACCTGTGAAGTCGTCATTCCAGACCGGCAGATCTCGCGTTTCCATGCCCGCCTCACCCTGACACCCGAAGGCATCATCCTCGAGGACCTCGGCAGTAAAAATGGCACACATCACAACGGCAACCTACTCAGCGCACCGGTCATGCTGCAAGACGGCGATTTGGTGCAAATCAGTTATATTCAGGAATTCCTTTTCTTTACTTCGGATGCGACCGTCCCATTGACGGAGGGCATGGGCAGGCCCGGCCGCCTGGTAATGGATCAAAAGTCACGCCGTGTATGGGTCAATCAACAAATGCTGGTGCCTCCGCTCTCTGCCCAGCAGTTCAAGCTTTTGTGGCTGCTTTATGAAAGTTCAGGACAGGTGATAAGCCGTGCGGACCTGGTCACCACCGTCTGGGGCGAGGAACAGGCCTCAGGGGTTTCGGACCAGGCCCTGGATGCGCTAATCCGCCGTCTGCGCGATCGCGTGAGTGTTTTGGACCCCAAACAACAATACATTGCCACCGTACGCGGACACGGTGTGCGTCTGGATAATCCGCCTGTATAAAAAAACACTGGCCTTAAAGATCCTTCGGGCCTTTAAGGTTTTATAATGACCTAATGGGTTACAACCAACTTCCTTTAGATCAGGTGATCGTGGGGGATTCCGTCGAAGTCCTTAACTCTCTTCCTGCGAAATCTGTTGACCTGGTCTTCGCCGACCCGCCCTACAATTTGCAATTATCACAGGAACTTTATCGTCCTAATATGACACGGGTGGACGGCGTAGATGATGCCTGGGACCAGTTCGAGAACTTTAAGGAATACGACACTTTCACAAGATCCTGGCTTACCGGCTGCCGACGCATATTAAAAGATACAGGAACGATCTGGGTAATTGGCTCATATCACAATATCTATCGGGTCGGTTCGATCATGCAGGACCTGGGCTATTGGTTTCTCAACGATGTTGTATGGATCAAGGCCAATCCCACGCCCAATTTCCGCGGCGTTCGATTTACGAATGCGCATGAGACTCTGCTCTGGGCACAGAAGGACAAAGGGGCGAAATATACATTTAATCACCACGCCATGAAATCACTCAACGAAAACCTTCAAATGCGCAGCGATTGGGAGCTGCCAGTGTGCAATGGAAAGGAACGTCTGCGCCCGAACGGCCGGAAGGCGCATCCCACACAAAAACCTGAAGCTCTCCTTTACCGTGTAATTATTTCAAGCTCCAAAGCCGGCGATGTGATCCTCGATCCATTCTTTGGCACAGGGACAACCGGGGCGGTGGCAAAAAAATTGCAGCGGCATTGGATAGGAATAGAACGCGATAACACTTATGCGGAATTAGCACGAACCCGTATTGCTACAATAGACCCCGGTATGCCCTCGGAGGAAATTTATGTTTATCCCTCTCGCCGGGACCGCCCGCGAGTGGCCTTCGGTAAATTACTTGAAGCGGGTTTTATCAAACCGGGCCAGGTTCTTTATTTTGGAAGAAAAGGCGAAGTAACCGGAAGAGTCCGTGCAGATGGTGCGATCTTATGTAAAGGATTCGTCGGTTCCATCCATCAGGTGGGAGGTAAACTGATGGATGCCCCATGCAATGGCTGGGAACACTGGTATTACAAAGAAGATGGGGAAATGAAACCGCTCGATGACCTGCGCGAAAAATATTTGACAATTCCCTAGATTTTTCAAGCGGGGGTTGAATCCGTCTTTGATTTCGAGTAACATTGGCGAAATTTATCAGAAGGAGAATGCCGTGGCGAATAAGTTGCGTTTGCTGGCTGTCTTCCCGCATCCGGATGATGAAACCCTGGGCCTGGGTGGAACATTAGCAAAATATTCAGCGGAAGGGGTCGAAACATATCTGGTTTGTGCAACACGAGGCGAACGCGGCTGGTTCGACTCCGAGGGACCTGATCCAGGTCTTGAAGTCGTAGGACGGATCCGCGAGGCAGAGCTGCGCTGTGCTGCCGAACAATTAGGTCTGCATGAGGTAAGCTTTCTGGATTATCTTGACGGCGATATCGACCAGGTGAAGCCGCAGGAGATCATTACAAAACTAGTGGCGCATATTCGCCGCATCAAACCTCAGGTGGTCGTGACCTTTGGACCTGATGGAGCTTATGGTCATCCTGATCATATCGCGCTATGCCAGTTTACATCCTCCGCCCTCGTATGTGCGGCTGACGGATCCTTCCTGGATCCGGGGGATCAATCGCCCCATCGTGTACAGAAATTCTATTACATGGTGGATAATCAGGAAATAGTGGAGTTCGCCAACGAAGCCTTTGGCGGGATCAGCATGGAGATCGACGGCGTGACGCGCAAACACGTCAGCTGGGCAGACTGGGAGATCACAACACGTATTAACGCCCTACCCTATATCGAGACGGTTTCAAAAGCAGTCCACTGTCACAAATCTCAACTGGCGGGTTACGGTGTACTTGGCGGATCGTCCGCGGAAGAAATGGGTAAGTTCTTCAGAAAAGGTAATTTTTATCGCGTTTTCAGCCTCGTCAATGGTGGACGGAAAGTTGAAACCGACCTGTTTGAAGGATTGAGATAACGGTTAAGGATTTCAAACCGGATTGAAAGTTTGAAGGACATTGCGATCACACAGTTTTCTGTAATTTCATCCAAAGGGTTGCTCTGCAAGGAGTTTTTTTGAATACTGGACTGCGCGCTTCCTGGAAATGGCTACTCGGCCTATATACCGTTGCAAGCTTTCTCGAAACCGTTTTCTGGGGACAGATGACGGCCTTCACGCCCATCTTTTTGCGCGATCTCGGACTGGCTCCATCCCAAATCCCAGCGATGGTTGGAATCATCGCGGCCATCGTGGGCGCGGCCGGGATCCCTTTCCTGCCCTTCTGGGGAGCGCTGGCCGACCGTTATTCACGCCAACCGATGGTTATCCGTTCATTCGTGGTCTATCTCATTGCAGGTACCATATCAGTCCTGGCCGGGAATGTATGGGTGTTCGTCATCGGCCGCTCGCTTATGAGTCTCTCGCTGGGTAACAGCGGTTTGATGCTCACCACACTCGCAGAGCGTACCCCGAATGCCCGTCAGGGACTGGCTTTCGCCATTATGAACAGCGCCGGTCCGGTCGGTGCCTTCGTAGGCCCTTTATTCGGAGGCCCGATCGTGGATCATTGGGGCTTCCGTGCGCTCATGTGGATCAACGTAATGGTCATGGTCGTGGTGATCCTGGCACTCTCATTCGGATATGTTGATTCATATCGAGGAAAAAGCCAGGCACCTATATTACGGATGGCAGCGGATTCCATCCGCGTATCGTTCCAGGCCGGACGTTTGCGCACGCTTTTCTTTGCGTTATTCCTGCTTTATGCGGGCTGGATGCTGGTCTATTCTTATCTGCCTGTCGTCGTGACCAGCCTGTATAAAGGAAACAACCCTGCTACCGCGATAGGTATTGTGCTCGGCGCGGGCGGGTTGCTTGCGATGCTGCTTGCACCGATCTTTGGGTCAATGGCTGATCGATTCGGTTACTGGCGAATCTTGATGATCGGCGCGGCCTTTGAAACCATGTTGTGGCTTGTTCCTTACTGGACTCGCAGTCTGATCCCATTTGCGGTTATCACCTGTATTCTCAGCGGTCTTGCGGCGGCGGTTTTCTCCATCTCATTCAACGTTCTATCCACCTCAGCGCCAATCGATATCCGCGGTAGGGTGATGTCGTTTGCCTATTTGCCGGTCAACCTGGGTTTTTCCTTTGGCCCTTTGCTGGGAAGCAGATTGGTCGGATTGAATTTATTCTATATCTACCCTGCCGCGTTTTTATTTACAGGCTTTGGACTTTTCGTGTTGATCCTTGCAAGGCGCCAACCCATGCCGGCCGAAGCATGACCTTGTCTGCGTATATTTTGCCATTCTAATTCCGTGCAGAACCCACATGAGGTGGGTTTTTAATCCCGCTAGCCATTTCCTGTTTCACTGCATGATATAGATTCTCGGCTTTCAACTCGCTCAAGGCAAAGCACGGCGCTTTGAGGTGTTCGGCCAGTGTCTGTGCCAGGCCCTGGTCGAAGGCGGCATGCTCCATGTTAATAACCACGCTCTTCACTTTTTCAGCTGCGATGAGTTCTGCGAAGCGATAAGACTCTTCCTGAGGCGGCAGGGAACCAATCGAGACATTTCCTGCTCCATCCGTAAGGACGATCAGCAGCGGCTCGATATCGGGATGCGTATACTTTTCATGCTGCAGCACATCGGTTGCCATTAAGAGGCCGGCAGAAAGAGGGGTCTTTCCGCCGACAGGAATATCCACCAAGGCTTTTTGTGCGAGCTGTACTGAATTCGTAGGGGGCAGGACCAAAGTGGCACGATCCTTTTGAAAGACGATCAGACCCACACGATCACGGCGCTGGTATGCATCGGTGAGCAGTGACAGGATGGCGCCTTTCGTGGCATTCATGCGCTCAGCCACAGCCATCGACCACGAGGCATCCACAAGGAACAAGACCAGGTTTGCCACGCGCTTCACGCGCACCTTACGCTGCAGGTCAGATTTCTCAATAGCAAAAGCCAGCCGTTTACGTTTTTCAACGCGTCGTTTCTGAAAAGGCGCTGCTGCGCGAATTGTCGCATCGAAAGCAATGTCGTCCATCTTATTGCCCGCCGGCCGCGCCTTGATATATCGTCCGTGTTTGCGTTCGGTCTTCGTTAATGAACGACGTCCGGCGTGTTTGCGAGCCAGCTTATCCAGCGGAGTATTGAGCTTGCGCGGCTGGAACGTCTCTCCGGCCTTGATCTTTTGTCCGCCTTCCCACCACTTCGCATCGGTGTGCGCGAAAACGTCCTGAGGCATAGGCTCAGGCGTACCTTTCTGCTCGTTTTCCTGTACGTCATCTTCGAGCTTTAAGTTTTTTTTTCCTGAGGTTGACCTTTTTCGTCCTGGGGGTTTTCTTCCGATTCGGTCGGGACAGATTGACCTGACAATTGCTCGATGCGTTCCTGCAATTGGTCTGACGTAATCTCAGCCTGTTGGAAGGGTGTGCGCTTAATGCGGTGGGGTAGAGCCAGTTCCGCGGCCAGCGCTATATCGTGGTCATTGATCCTGGTACGGCCTTCATAAGCGGCCTGAGCGCGGGCCGCTTTCAGGATCACCAGATCCGCCCGGTGACCGTCCACATTGAGCGAAGCGGTCAACGCAGCAATTGAAAGCAGGTCACGGCTCGTATAGGCAACTTCGTCCACGAGAACGCGGGCGAGTTCGATCTGTTTGGACACCTCGAGCTCTTTCGGAAGCCATTCGTTCCGGAATTCCTCAGGGTCACGCTCAAACGAAAGATTTCGTTCCATGATCATCACCCGTTCGCGTGCTTCACGGATGCCTACGATATCCACAGATAAAGCGAAGCGATCGAGGAGCTGCGGACGCAGTTCGCCCTCCTCCGGGTTCATGGTTCCGACCAGGATGAAGCGGGCAGGATGGGAGAAGGAAATGCCTTCGCGTTCAACCACGTTAACGCCCATGGCCGCAGAGTCAAGCAATACATCCACGACATGGTCGTCGAGCAGATTCACCTCATCAATATAGAGCAATCCACGATTGGCATTCGCGAGCACGCCTGCTTCGAAATGGCGCTCGCCTTTTTGGATGGCCTGTTCGATATCCAGGGTACCGACGACGCGGTCTTCCGTAGCCGAGACAGGCAGGTTAATAAAAGGTGTGGTCCTGCTGTGGAAGGGGAGCGATTTCCTGCCAGTGGCACGTTCCCTGCACTCCGTGCACCATGTACCTGGTTTATCAGGGTCACAACCGAAACGACAATCATCGACCACTTTGACTTGAGGGAGCAAGGCGGCCAGGGCGCGCGCAGCCGTGGATTTTGCCGTACCGCGTTCACCGCGGATCAACACACCGCCGATGCGGGTATCCACCGCATTTAAAATAAGAGCGCGCCGCATGCGTTCCTGACCGACGATGGCAGTAAAGGGATATATAGCAGGCATGTTAACTCCGGCGTTCATTATATCGCAGGCGTTTAGCCTAGCAAGGGTAAATAAATTCCTACCCGCCTTCTCACAACGCAAATATCGAGGAAAATCCGAAACCCCCACCAGAATCCGAGACAATCAATCAATATGTGACAATCGCATTCAATAGTTTACAAGCAGAGGAAAGCCATACCTACTTAATAGGCGAGGGTTGTCAACTTCTGCAATCGCCTTTATAATCCGATTACATTTTTGTTGATCGGAGTTTACAAGCGATGGATCAGAATACAACCCTGCCACCTCAGGGGAGCGATG
>Ga0182027_10004092_pt1 | contig 22775 bp, 26 predicted proteins | sample 712E1DmetaG_FD_121300 | JGI IMG/M metagenome (GOLD analysis project Ga0182027, IMG submission 121300) | Permafrost microbial communities from Stordalen Mire, Sweden - 712E1D metaG (Illumina Assembly) | ecosystem: Environmental > Terrestrial > Soil > Wetlands > Permafrost | place: Sweden... | reverse complement strand
TCCTCGTCGATGCTGTACCGGGGTTGGGTCCGGATGTTGCGGGCCTTCAAGAGTTGTCTCAGGTGCGGCCAATTGAAGGCCAACTGAGCCTCGACAAATCTTAGCCGCCCAACCATCGTTCCCGCGCGGAATGCGAAGTCCGAAGAATGGCGCGGCGTGTAGACCAGCAACTTCGACACTCGGCATTGCCGTAGCGCGACAAGTGCGTTCTCGACTGTAGTTTCCTCTTCGGGGTTCGACAGATATAGAACGCTCACAGTGGCCTGCGGTGGTCCCGGTTGTTCGGACAGTTTTCGCCGATTTTTAAGTGGAAGTTCTGTTTCTCGGTTTAGGCTGCCAGAGGTTCTGGCAGGCGGTTGAAGTTTTCCGGGGAGACGATGTTGCCATTGCCCCCGTATCGATTGACCGGCAGAACCACTTTATCGCATTCTGAAGCCGGTCGGTGAAGCGGAGGCGGGCTCTGCTGGAGAGCAACCCGCCGAGGAATAACCGGCTGGAGACTCATCGACGCCGATGAGCGCCGGGAGTGGGCACGACTGCCGCTCCCGGCCTTTTGCTTCAACATCGGATCGATAGATTTCCCCATGCCTTGAAAACTCACCTTTTAAGCCGCCGTGCAGCGGCATCCTTGCCTCTATGTTCAGGCTGCCATCGATTCCGGCAGGCGGTTGAAGTAGACCTGATCGGGCGTGAACCCATTCAGGCTGGAGTGGGGCCGGATGGAGTTATAAAACTCCAGGTATTTCCCGATGGAAGTTCTGGCTTCGGTGACCGTCTCGTAGGCGTGGTGATAGACCTCTTCATACTTGACCGACTTCCACACCCGCTCGACGAACACGTTGTCGCGCCAACGGCCCTTGCCGTCCATGCTGATCCTGATTCCTTCTTCCTTGAGCCGCCCGGTGAAGGCCTCGCTGGTGAACTGGCTGCCCTGATCGGTGTTGAAGATCTCCGGTTTTTCATTCCTGGAAAGAGCTTCCTCGAGCGCCTCGATGCAGAAGGAAACATCCATCGTGATGGATAACTTCCAGGCAAGTACGCGGCGGCTGAACCAGTCCACCACCGCTGCCAGATAGATGAAGCCGCGCGCCATCGGGATGTAGGTGATGTCCATAGCCCAGGCCTGGTTGGGCCGGGTGATGAACAGTTCGCGCAGCAGATACGGATAGATGCGGTGTCCTGGCGCAGGTTTCGAGGTGTTGGGCTTGCGATAGATGGCCTCGATGCCCATCCGTCTCATCAGCGTCTTGATGTGCCTGCGGCCTACCTCCAAGCCCTGCTGCCACAGTAGACCGCGCAGCATGCGGCTGCCGGCGAAGGGATAGTTGAGGTGTAACTCGTCGAGGCGCCGCATGAGCCATAGATCTTCCGCGGAGATCGGGCGCGGCTCATAGTAGACCGTACTGCGGCTGATGCCCAGCACCTCTGCTTGTTGCTTGATAGCAAGGTCGTGCTCCGGGTCGATCATCGCTTTGCGCTCAGCAGTCCCGCCTTGGTGAGCGCGCCTTCTAAAAAATCGTTCTCCAGTGTCAGCTCGCCGATCTTCGCGTGGAGGGTCTTGAGGTCCACGGTAGTCGTCGCGGCCTCTGCCTTCGCCTCGCCCCCAAAGACCCCGGATGCGCCTTCCAGAAGTTGGCTCTTCCACTGCGTAATCTGGTTGGCGTGCACATCAAACAACTGCGCCAATTCCGAAAGTGCTTTTTCTCCCTTGATGGCGGCCAATGCCACCTTCGCCTTGAAGGCCGCTGTGTGGTTCCGACGCGGACGTCTGCTCATCTGCTCTCCTCATCCCAGCCATTTTAGGCTGCGAGCGAACAGATCCTCCACTTAACCCCCTGTCCGAATTTGCGCGACCGGCTCTGACCTGGAATCCAGGAGGCTCGGTATCGAGGAGTTAAGTTGGGGGAGTGAGAGACCGGAACGCCCGGTTCCGGACTACTTAGTCCACGATAGAGTAGTTTCACGTTGGCTAATTCCGGCAGGCAAGTCGCACCGGCTTGTGCCCTGTCCGACAAGCCGACGTTACGGCCACCTGAAACTTTCGCCACTGCCTTAGAAGTTTCTGCCTGACCATCGGAGCTATTGGTGGATCGGATTGTGTCTCAGGACTGTGGGGCTGCCAACGCTATTCCGTCGATAACTTCATTGGCCTGTAACGGTCGGTGCGAAACTATACGGACCCCGATCGGTTTCTCCTGAATGATGCACGACTGATCAGCACTTCCCTAAGGGGATTTGCAGAGGGGTACCGTTTTATTCAGGGTCAGTTCAATGCCACAGTCTCTGACGTCGGCTTGTTTTGCTCGATCGCCTGCAGATTGAAGCGCATATGTTGGTTCTTTGCTGAGAGTTCCGCTACTAATAGTTCAAGTCTCGCTACGCGGAGCCGCCAATGAGTGTCAAATCTTTCGGACATCTCTTCAACCGAGTGTGTTTGCATCGGCGCCTCCGTCTACCGTACCTCAGTACTCCGAGACCAGCCAGACTCAAAGGAGCGATTTGAATCAAGTCCTTTTAGTCCTCTTGTTGGTGATCATCGTCAAGAAGATCACGGCCCCCATTTCAGCCCTGTGCGGAGATTTCGGAGTGTAGGTTTGTGCTCTGAAAATATGAGAGCCGCATCGTAGTATCGATTTCCTCATAAACAGCGACGAGTCGGAACCGCGCGGATGTCGATGTTCCGCCGCGTATCGCGGTCGCATGGCTCTCGCCCATTACCATCGCTGTCGTCTCAAAGACGCGGACATCCTCGATACATAGCACGATCGAAGTGAAAGCCAGGCCACCCTCCCGAAGATCACGAAGTACCTGTTCCTTGTTCAGCATGGAACCGTCAGAACGCACTAATCTGTAGTTGTCAGAATAGAGCGCTGAGAGAGCGTCCAGATCGCCTGACAGAAGGGCGCCATAGAACTGTTCATAGTGCACTTTCAGTACGTCCTGTGCGTTCATGTTGAACCTCCGACTCGGTTGATCGTGAGAAGCCACCCCACACTAGCTCGTTACCAGCAATCCCTGATTCACGGATGACTCCAGTTGCTTCTTCAGTCGAGCAACGCACAGGACTTTCAGCGCCTTGAAGGTTAACGATGCAGCTTCAACCAGCACAGACTCGACTTGATGGAATTGCCTCTGATTTGCGGAGTCGTGACCGTCAGTGTCAAGCGATCGCCGTCTAATTTGACCTGACGCTGCAATCGTTGTCCGATCAAAGCAGGAACAAACGAGACGCTGGGAGTGTGAGATACGGTCGCTGTCACCTCATCAAAAAAGTATTCACCGGAATAGCCGATAAAGGCGTCTGACTTCTGCTGAGAATCACTTTCAGTTTTCGCATTCAAATCATTCGCCCTCAAGGGCGAACGACTTAGGCTCATCAGTTGAGCTGACATGAAGCCGTCCGGTGTGTAGATGAGCAACCCTATCGGGTTGACCCCAAAGGGAAGCTCGGCTCCTGCTCCCTCTGCGGTGTCCGTGTAGCTCTCAAGGCTCCATGAGCCTATGAGATCCGCGCCGACGACATGCGCCGGGATTTGTGGAATTGCCGGAACGAGCATTGTTTCTCCTGAGCGAGGGAGCGCTTCTCGCAGTTCTATCGCTTCCCCCACAAATATACGGGCAGTATTCATGGTGCTGTCGGGTAATCGGTGTAACCGTGTTCCCCGCCTCCGTAAAATGTTGATCGGTCGTATTTGTTCATTGGAAGTTCATCTCGGATGCGTTCGACGAGATCAGGATTGGCTATAAACATTCGTCCAAAGGCAATGGCATCTGCTTCTCCGTCAGAGACGGTTTGGGTTGCTGATGACGGCGTGTAGGCTGCAGCCGAGATTAGTGGGCCTCTGAAATTGGAACGGAAGAGTTGAGCATTGTTTAGAGCTTCTTCGTGCAACCCATCTCCAAGCCCGATCTCGGATCCCCGACCTTCGATTAAGTGGAGATAGGCGATCTCCCGTTCATCGAGTGCGCTGATTGAGACACCAAATAAATGCAAAGGATTGCTATCGTGAATTCCGCCGTACTGCCCAAACGGAGACAGGCGTACGCCCAAACGATTCGTACCTATAGCTGCGCTGACCCCGTCGACTATTTCGAGCAAAATGCGAATGCGGTTCTCGGCAGGGCCGCCATATTCATCTGTGCGCTTGTTCGTACCGTCCTGCAGGAATTGGTCAATGAGATGACTGTTGGCGGCCTGAACCTCAACACCATCGAAACCTGCCTCAATGGCATTGACAGCAGCCTGAACAAAGCTGTCGACGATCGTCGGAATCTCATCTGTGTCGAGAGCACGCGGGGTTTCGGTTGGAACCTGCTTGAATTCATTCGTAAATGCAGGCAGATCCGGTGGGATCGCGGACGGAGCAACGGGGAGGCTGTTTTCAGGTAATAGGGACGAATGCGAATTGCGGCCATTGTGAGCGATCTGCAGGAATATCCTTCCCCTTTTCGAGTGAACCGCATCCGTTACCTGGCGCCATCCATTGATTTGTTCCTTTGTGTAAATTCCCGGCGCACTTGGATACCCCTGCCCTTGGTGACTCACCGCTGTGCCCTCGGCGATTATCAGACCCGCCGAGGCACGCTGTGCGTAGTATTTTGCATTCAGTGCCGTCGGAACGTTCCCGGTGCCGGCCCTCATTCTTGTTAAGGGCGCCATGATGATGCGGTTTGGCATTTGGATGGTACCGAGCTGCAACGGAGCGAATAAAGCGTCGTGATTCATAAAGTTGTCCCGTCTGCGTTCTTTATGGCCGTGATCAAGTAGAGGGTTGGGGTCAGATCGGTTTGCGGGCTACGAGACTTTGATTTCGCCCATATCGATTTTGACCAAAAGCGGATCCATCACGGGCTTGTAGTCACCCTCATATGCGTAAATCCGTCGCTTCGTGGGGATGATAATGCCATCCACATCTCTGTAGTCGGAGGCATAGTTGAGGCCGGTTGCTCCGCCCAGGATGTCAACGGTGTAATCGTGCCGTCGAAGCAAACCGTCCGGCCCAAAGCAAGAAATTTGTTCACGAGTGTGACTCTTCACATAATCAGGAAAAGTCACCTTAAGCCTGCGCCATGTTTCTCCGTCCACTTCGATCGGTGCAATCTCCTCGCTGACGAATCCTTCGTGGGTGTACAGAAAGGGGGTATTCAGGTAGGTCCACAGAGCTTCGCCCTGAAAATAGGCGACATGAAAGTCGTCCCAGGGGGTCTCTCGTTGCTGGCCGGCGAAGGACGCCTCAGGATCGTCTCGGACTTGAATGAGTGTTCCATCTGCTTTTTCCATGATGATCTGGCTCGGTTCAAACTTGATTCGCTTATCCTGGCCCGGAAAGTCAGTGACCATGCGCTCCTTACGCGTGTCAACCGACATGACAATGTCTTTCAGGTAATCTCCCTGGCTCTTCACAAACCAGATAGCGCCCGTTATGTGAGCCGCTACCTGGATCGACTTGATCTCATTCCACCGCTTCAAGCCACCGTGTGCTTTGACTGCCGTCGTTAAGAGGTCATTCATGATTTCTCCCTGTTGTTCGTTGACTAGGTTTTTATTTTCAGAGCGGGGAGCAATGTCCATCGCCTGCCCAACACCCTGAGGAACGTTGCATTCATGCCAGGATTGAAGGTTGCTCCAACTGTTCATTGAACGAATTTACGAAGGAGGCCTCCTGGGGGCCTTGCTGGTCGCGCAGGAACTTCGCGCGCGGAACCAGAATCTCGTCTGCATCCGTCGCCAGGGCGTCCATTGTGTCTCGAATGAATTCGTCGAGCGGCATAGCACGTGGCTCCTCGCTGCTGTTGAGCAGCTCAGTCCGGACCCAGGGAGGGATAACCTCCAGCACGCGCACGGGTGAGTGCCTGAGCTTGAAGCGCAGCGACAGCGAATAGGAATGAAGCGCGGCCTTTGTCGAAGAATAGACGGCAGTCATCGCCATAGGAGTAAATCCAAGAACCGAAGAGACGATCAAAATCGCGGCAGACTCCTGCTTCTTCATGTGCTCAATCAGCGCACCGGTGAGCCGGATTGGCCCCATCAGGTTCGTCGTAATCGTGCGGGAGATAAGGTCGTCATCGATAGGCATCGATGCATCGTCGATCTCCATGATCCCGGCGTTATTGACGAGGACGTTGAGAGACGGGTACTTTGCAATGAGTTCCTGCGCGACTCGCCGAATGCTCTCCGGGTCGGACACATCAAGTTCTATGGAGTCCATCCCAGGATTTGCTTCTATGGTCTGCGCAAGGTGGCCCTGACGGCGGCCAGAAATGATCACCTTGTTGCCCAGTTTGTGGAGCGCTTCTGCTAAGGCTTTGCCGATTCCGGAACCACCACCCGTAATGAAGATCGTATTGCCGTTGAGATTCATGTTGTACTCCTTGCCTGCCGATTATGGGGTTGAGTCTGCAGATGGCCCGTAGATTGAGGGTACGGAGGCGCCCATGGGCCTGAGATAGGCGGAAAGCTGCCCTCGATGATGGATTCCGTCAAAGAGAAACAACCAGAGGATTTGCCCAAGTGGCTGCTTGAGAATCACAACGCCGTTCGAGAGCACCGTTCGCTCCCCATGCCAATCGGTTGAGTCGATCGTGGCGAGTTGTTGTTGGAGACGCTCCGCGTATTGATGGAACTGTGCCACAAGCACTGCATGATCTGGATGAGTGGTGCGCGGCACCTCAGTGCTGTCGGAGAGCGTGAGATGACTCGAGACCTCAAGGCAGCGAACGATCGTCCAAGCCGTTGTTCCTGCCGTTGAGGAATTCGGATGGGCACGGTAGGAAAGCATGTCCACCGGAATCGCTTGGAGCACTTTTCCGGTTGTTGCCGATTCCACTCGGTGGCGCTCACGGAAGAATTCAGTTGTTCCTACCGGATCAAAGTCGGGCATACTGTACCTCGCCTTGAGTTGTCGCAATCTCGTTGATTGTTGGGTAGTCGGTATACCCTTCAGCCGACGCGCCGTAGTATCCTTCCGGCCTCTGAGGGTTTAGTTCAGAGCCCGTCCGTATGCGATCCACCAAGTCAGGATTGGCAATGTATTCTCGGCCGAAAGCGATCATCTCGCCCAATCCATCGCGGAGAAGCTGCTCGCCTCGATTGGGACTGATGTCGACGTTCAGCATCAACGTGCCTGAGTACAATTTCCGAAAGTGGTGAAGGACGCCGTCTCCCCGAAGTGATTCGATCGGCGTACCGGAGAGATCTGCAAGTTGGCGCATCAGCATGACATGAGACAGGTCGTAATCGTTCAGCCTGCGGTACACGTATTCCGCAGTGGGCAGTGTCGACGAAGAGGAGCGGAAGCCGCCTCGCTCGGGCATCATGGTTCCTGCCTTTACGCCGACCCGGGAGCTGGGCCACACCTCAAGAACTGCTTCCAGTGCTTCGAAAAGGAGACGGGCACGGTTCTCGATCGAACCACCGTAGTTGTCTGTCCGGAGATTCAGATTCTCCTGCATGAACTGCTGAAACAAGTAGACGAATCCACCTTGGATCTGGACACCGTCGAAGCCGGCATCGCGGGCCACTTTCGAAGCATGACTGAAGTCCGCAATTGTCTGCCGTATGTCGTCGCTGGTCATAGCCGTCGGAGACTGAGTCATCTCCGTCATGCCGTAGCCGGTGTGGACCAGCTGGTCGGGATTGACAGCTGAGGGCCCCAAAGGGTAACGACCGTGGCCGACGAGTGTGGGGCTGGACACTGACCCTTGATGCCAGAGCTGCACAATCATGTGGCCGCCTGCGCGGTGCACAGCGTCGGTAATCGTGAGCCACCCCTTGCGTTGTTCCTCGGTGTATACGCCGGGCGCTCCAAACCAGCCGCGCGCTTGATCGCTCACAAACGTCCCTTCGCTGATGATGAGACCGGCGCTCGCCCGCTGTTCGTAATACTCCCGCATGAGGTCGTTGGGGATTCCCCCTGGTGAGGGAACACGCATTCTTGTAAGCGGGGCCATCACGACCCGGTTCGGCAGCTTCAAATCGCCGAATAGGATCGGTTGCAGGAGCAGTTGCTCAATTACATTGCGGGAATCCTGGTCCACACGGTTTTTCAGCATCTTTTGTCCTGTCGTCGTGCCCATAGTGCATCAGTTGCTATCGCTGTCTGCTAGACGACCGCGAATGCGTTGCCAAACATGGGAAGGCCGCTCTTCGATTCGGCCTCCGTGGCTTCATCCTGGATGACATCCCAGTGTTCAACCAGCAATCCGTCGTGCAATCGAACGATGTCCGCAACGATCCAATTGCGGGGGAGCCCATGGCCGGAGAACCGCCCATGCAGAATTACGAAATCACCCTCTGCGACCGCCATCGCATTTTCGTATCGGGCCGTGGCAGGCAATCCCTTTGTCAGTTCAAACAGACCTTTGCGGCCTTGTGCGATGTAGGCACTATGCTGAACGTACTCGGGCGACCAAAACGTCTCTGCGGCAGCGTAATCTCGGTGGTTGAAGAGCACGTCAAAAGCTTGGAGTACGAGTGCTTTGTTCTTGCTGCTCAAAGTTGAATCCATGGTTGGTCCTCCATTGCTACGGTGTGGTGAAATGATGAGGCACTGTTAATCGCGTCGATGATGCGATGCATAGCGACGGCGTGGGAAAAGCTCCGCGCATGGCTTGTTCCCGAAGCACGATCGTTTGCGAACGCGGCATAGAGCTGCGCGAGATCCTGCACGCTCACATCCAGAAAAGAATCAGGTATGGTGTGGTAGCGCGCTGGCGTTGGGAGTACATGCCACTCCTCACCGTCGCCCTGAGAACCTTGGATGAGGTTGTCCTGCTTCGTTCCAAAGGACCTGGTATTCGTGATTCTCAAGTCCCCGCTTGTACCGGTAATGTCAATTTGCAATCCAGATTGATGCAGCTTGCCACCTTCGATCTGCACCTCGAACAAAGCTCCATCTTTCAACGTGCCGATCACCATCACGCAATCGGGCGTGTCATTCGGGAATGACTGACCGGTCCGACTTAGCGTCAATTCCGGGAACTGGGTCGCCACGATGGAGCTCAGGGTCTTCGGCTCGCCGACAATGTGAAACAACATGTCCATGAAGTGTCCCCCGTAGATGGAGAGAACATGAGAGAAGTTCTCTTTGTCGATCGTCCACTCAAGACCTGCTGATCGGGTCGGGCCGAAAGAACCCATACTGACATGCATCCTGACGGACCTGAGGCGGCCCACATACCCCGCTGCAAGAAGGTCTTGAAGGAACTGAGCACTTGCTCCGAGCGTCCTTTGCAATCCAACGACATTGCGAACCCCAGCGGTGCTGGCCATCGATAACAGTTCTTCGGAGTCGCGGGTGTTCGTGGTCAACGGCCACTCACAATAAACATCCTTGCTGGCCGAGATTGCGGCCTTCACCGCAAGCGCGTGTTCCGGCGCCGGCGGGAGCACGACGACAAGATCAACGTCTGAGAAATGAGCGAGCTCGTCAACGTTATCGACGGCGTGTTCGATTCCAAATTCATTTGCTATCTCTTGGGCTTTCGACCTGCTTCGGCTGGACACCGCAACGATCTTGTACTCAGGGAGCAGTCGTAACGCCGGGATGTGGCCGTACCTTCCCCAGTTGCCGACGCCTACCAGCCCAACTCCGATCGTTTTTTGGTTTGACACGGAATGCCTCGATTCATCGTCCAGCCCTACTATCCTCAGGACTCAATACTGAAAACTTGCGGCGTGCTTGATTGCGAATTGAGCAATGGTTGTCGGTTGCCGTCCCGTGATGGCATGAAAGTTGTCAAAGGTCTCGTCTGCGCCGATGTCTTTACCGTTCGTCAAGTCGGTATAACTGTCGAAGACGCACTTCATATACGCGGGTTCAGCTCCAGCAGCCAGGACGTTCCTTAAGAAGCCCGCTGGGGGTTGAGGCTCGTAAGAGAATGGCTGACCCAGTGCCGCGGCAAAGGCTTCCGCAAGTTCGTAGTACGTCTTTGCCTCATATCCCAGCCTGTAGGTACGACCCGCGTGTGTGTTCGGATCGAGTAAGCAAGCTGCAGCGACGGCCCCTACATCCTCACAGTCAACCCAGCTAAGCCGGGCTGCACCCACGTAGTGCTTGATAACTCCATTCTTGACGTAGCTCTCCCCACCGTAGCCGAGCAGGTTCTGCATGAATATCTCGGGGCGCAGGTGAGTGAACCGGATGCCGGACCACTCAATGTAACGTTCGATGAACTGATGCCATCCGTAATGTGCTACGCGCGTGTCATCGTCCCCGCATGCCCCGAGATGGACGATATGCCTTACGCCGGCTCGCTTTGCCGCGTTCACGAGGTCCTTGCTCTGTCGCAGCATATCCACCGTGTAGCCAGTGGCCATAAAGATGCTGTCGATGCCGTGGAGTGCAGGTGCGAAAGTCTCAATCTTGTCAAGATCCAAGTGAACGACTGGCACACCTAAACGGCCAGCTTTATCAACGTTGCGTGCCGCGGCGATAACTTCGACTCTGGGGTTCTTCACGAGCTCAGAAACAACGCCTCCGCCCACCTGGCCGGTCGCTCCCATCACGAGGATGCGTGATTTATTTGGCATGGAGTTCTCCCCAGCATGGCCGCTCAACAGGCGGCCATGCCCTGACTCTTCATTGCCCGGTTACGTTTTGCCGGACTACACCCGCGAAGCTGTACAACACCTCGCAGCTCACCGATCAGACGGTTAGGTCGTTACAGAATCCGCAGCGAGAGCGATGATGTCTGCGACTTCTTGCGGGTGCGACATGAATGGGCAATGACTCGATGCGACTGACCGGACCGTAGCGTTCATTCGCTTTGCGAAGAATTCTTGAGCGGGTGGAGGGATCATCTGATCGTCTGTGCAGGTGAGATACCACGAAGGGATGGTCTTCCATGCAGGAGCGCTTTCCTGGCCGCCAAAAGCCGCGAAGCCGAGAGGCTTTTGTACCGCGGCCATGATCGCCGCCTCGTCATCTGTGGCTCCCCCCGCAAAGGATTTGTGGAACTTCTCCCGATTGATCCACAGAAATCCTTTGTCGTCCGGTTCGATAGCTGCAGAACCTGGCGAGGGCGGTCCTTGTTTGCTGAGGGACTCGAGGCTTTCCCCCTCGTCGAGACCGAAGGCGGTGATATAGACAAGCGCTTTGACCTGCGGTGTGGCAGTTGCGGTTCCTGTAATCACTGCACCGCCATAGGAATGCCCTACGAGAACAGTTGGGCCCGTCTGTGCGGACAGAAGTCTGCGAGTGACCTCGATGTCGTCCTGAAGGGATTTCAGTGGAATCTGTGCGGCTGTTACGTTGTATCCCTTGGCCTGAAGCAGAAGGATGACCTTGCTCCAGCATGATCCGTCAGCCCATGCGCCGTGCACCAGCATGATGTTTACACTCTTGCTCATAGCTATTCTCCAATTCCGAGGTGAGGGCGATTTTCCGCTGTTGTTTGGTTAAGCCGAAAGCACGGCGTCGAAGGATGGGTAGTCTGTGTATCCGTGTTCGTCGAAGGTGTAAAAGGTTCCGCGGTCGTATGGGGAGAGCGTCAGACCTTCACGAATGCGGAGCGGTAGATCCGGATTCGATACGAAGTAACGTCCAAACGCCACCGCATCTAAAGTTCCAGAAGCCACAATCTGTTCGGCACTGGCTGGTTCGAATCCCCCTGCTGCGATCAGCCTCCCATGGAAAATCTGGCGCAATTTCTCAGAGGCCACAGCTCCCTGGCCCGCGTGAATCAGGTCGCTGCCCCCAATGCGGGGCTCGATAATATGTAGATAGGCGAGCCCGTAGTCGTTCAGTCTCTCTGCGAGGAACGAGAACAGCGCGTTTGGGTTGCTATCTGACATACCGTTCCATGTCCCATTTGGGCCTAGCCGCACTGCAACACGGTCTGCCCCCCAAACTGAAATCAAGGCGGTGAGAATCTCGAAGAGAAGGCGACTTCGATTCTCCATCGATCCGCCATACTCATCCATTCGCTTGTTGCTGCCATCCTGTAGGAATTGATCAACAAGATATCCGTTGGCGGCATGTAGTTCGACACCCTCGAAGTCTGCATCCATCGCTCGCTCTGCTGACCTGCGGTAGTCATCTACGACACAAGCGATCTCTCGGACCGTTAGTGCGCGATGTGGGGTGGACTGTGCCCATCCACCGGGGATCGAGACCAAGTGGTTCGGATGTTCCCAATAGCCAGGGTCGACCGATGCGGAGACGGGCATCGCTCCACCGGTCATTGCGGTATGCGACGAGCGACCCGTATGCCAGAGCTGAGCGAACATGTGGCCGCCCCTGACGCGGACGGCGGAAACGACCTTGCTCCATCCGTTGACCTGTTCGTCTGTGTATAAGCCAGGCGCACCAAGCCATCCCCGGCTTGTAAGAGAGATGTTTGTGGCTTCGGATATGATGAGGCCACCATCGGAAGCCCGTTGCTCGTAGTACGTCTTCATCAAATCGCCGGGCACAGAGTCCGGCTGAATGGATCGAGACCGCGTTAAGGGTGCCATCACGACGCGGTGCTTCAGATGGATGCCACCGAGTTGCAGTGGAACGAAGAGTGCCTGTCTAGACTTTTCCGTCATGTAGATCGCTCCTTGGTTCATCGGTGAGGCGCCTTCACTGAATGAACTATGAGCGTTGTCTGGGAATAGCGCATCCCGAAATGGAAGGCATTGTCGATGCCAATGAATGGTTGGCATCTGGCACCACTATCGAGGCGATTCCACCGATTGCAGCGCATAGATGAACTAGAATGAGCTTGCGGCGGGCGCGTCCTGAATGCCTCTACTGGCGTGGACGGCGGCTGTCCGGAATGATGATCTCTCGACGTCCAAACAGCCGCGCGTCGAGCGAATATGCGCCCGGACCGAGCAACACGAGGACCAACGACATAGTGGCCAGTTGAGTGGCTACGAGCGTGCTCTCAAACCGAGATGTACCTGTCGATGCGAATAGCTCAAAACAGATGATCATGTAGCAAAGAGCAGCGATGGACCCAGCGATTGGTGTCAACAGCCCCAGGACCAACACGAAGCTTACGCTGATAGACACCGCACAAACGATCTCTAGGGTGAGTGGCGCTCCACCATGCGTCGTAAAGATACAGATACCCTGAACGATTCCACCAAAAGCAATCATGACTCGAAGAACGATTAGGCCGATACCAGGCCAACTATCTGGAAAGGCAGAGAATAGTTTTTGCAGTCTATGCCTCCTGGGGCAATTGAGAGCTCCCCCTAGTGAGACTACTGCGATTGAAAATTTGCTGAACCCCTAGATCGAGTGCTTTTCGATGGACCACGTTGGTTTCGCCTCAGGAGAAGCGCCAGCAGAAGTTAAAGTTGGATAATCCCCCGGCGTAATCCAATGGCCACAGCTTCAGTGCGATCGCTTGCGCCGAGCTTCTCCATGATGTGTTTGACATGGCCCTTTACCGTTTCCTCGGAAATAAAGAGCAGCTCTGCTATATCGCTATTTCTATTTCCTCCTGCTACTTTATGGAGAACTTCCACTTCACGTTTGCTTAAGGACTCCTCGCCCATGTGTTCTACCAGATGGGCCGCCACTTCGGGGGGGATGTGTTTTCTGCCTGCGTGCACCTTTCGGATCATCTCCACAAGTTGTTTTCGCGGCATGCTTTTCAGCATGTACCCCAGGGCTCCAGCCTCTAAGGCACGATGTATTTCCGCATCTCCCTCGAATGTTGTGAGCATCATGATCTTCGCTGATGGATATTCAGTGCGGATCGCAATCACCGCATCGATGCCGCTAATATCCGGTAGTCTTAGGTCCATGAGGGCGATGTCAGGCTGATGCTCGCGATACGCGGTAATAGCCTCACGGCCATTAGACGCTTCAGCAATCAGCACCATGTCGACCTCGTTCCTTATGATCGCTGCGATCCCCTCTCGCATAAGTGGATGATCATCGACGCACAAGATGCGAATGTTTGACGGGGTATTCATTGGCGCCCTCGTTTCTCAGTATCATTGGTCCGGGTGTTGGTCTTTTTCCGCATAGGCCATAAACGCAGTCGAGACAATTTTCCTGGAGATTGGCCGTCGAAAGCAATTGCGCCCGGAACCGTAAGTTGGACCTCGGTGCCGGCGCCGGTGCGACTCCGGAGCTTCAGAGTTGCACCAATCTTTTCAGAGCGTTCTCGCATTCCGGGTAACCCCCAATGTCCTGCGCGACCTATGTCGAGAACATTTTGGTCTATTCCGCATCCATCATCGCTCACAAGAACCCTCACGAACGTCCTTGCGTATTCCACCTCCAGTTCAATCTTGTTAGCCTTGGCGTGCAGAAAAGCGTTGACAACCGCCTCGCGTCCGATGCGATACACCTCATCCCGAATCATCGGGCTAAGGGGACGAGGGCTGCCCTGGGTGATCACTTGGAATTCTGCCATCTGACCTACCGGGAATTCTTCGCGGAGTCGTGAGAGTGCAGTTTCCAGGCTGAGAGTATTGCTTTCAGGCGCGCGCAGGCCACGGAGGGCAGACCTGCCTTCCTCAGTCACCTGTCCCATTAATTGAAGGATGCGCTTCAGGAGAGGCTTTGATGGCGAGTCGTCGGGTGTCTGATCTTCAACAACATCGAGTTGCATCGACGCACTCAGTACTCCCTGCAGCAGCGTGTCGTGCAAATCTTGTGCAATCCGAGTGCGTTCCGCGAGCCGGTCTTGAAAGCGGACGTTCAGCTGATGTGCCAACTGAGACACTCGCACCTGATAAATCGCGATGACAGCCAAGCAGAATGCAGCGAAGCAGACGACTCGAAACCACCAAGCCTGCCAAAATGCCGGCTCTATCTCGAAGCTGACCACTGTTTCGGGCCCATTCCACATACCCAGTCCATTTGACGCCATGATGTGAAAGCGGTACGCGCCCGGGCCCAGATTCGTGTACATTACCTGCCGCAGCGCGACGTCGCTGCTCCAACCTTGACCGGAGCCATCAAGCCTATACCGAAATTTGATTCTTTGCGGTATTGCCAGATTTGAATCCGCGTAGTTGAATGTAATATTCCGTGAGCCGGCTGCAAGCATCGGCGGGTTTGCAAAGCTCACCGGCCTGCCTTCGGCCGATATGGATTCCATTCGTACGCTTACAGGACCGGCAGTATTTGCGACAGTCGCCGGTTGGGCCGAAGCTAATCCCTGTGCCAGGGAGATCCAGATCCGGCCGTCGGAATCGGTCGCTACTGAGCGATCCCGTCTCACTCCCTCAACTCCCGGCAGTCCATCCTCGGTTCCATAGCTCAGGACATCTGTGTCGTTAACAGAACCAGCCAGCAGCTTATCTCGCGGAACTTGTAAAACATGATCGGACGTCACGAACCACAGCGTGCCCAGTTTGTCTTCCGCGATACCGAAGATATCTTCGCGCAACGGATCTGGGAGGTAAGCGGGCACTTCAATGCGGTCGGAAGTGATGAATGCGGGCCCACTCGACGTTGCAATCCATAGAACACGCTTTGAGTCTTCGAATAGGGATCTGACGCTCGATAAACCAATTTCAGTCGGAAGTTCATAGTTCTTCCAGTGTTCACCGGTGAACGACTCTAGACCGCCAGGTGTTGCGAACCACATTTTCCCGTCGTTTCCTTCAACAATCGAGAAGACCGCGTTGGACGCAAGACCGTCCTCAACGGAGTAGTTTGTAAAGACGCCCTTGCTCAGCCTGCTGATTCCCCCGGTTACCGATCCGGCCCAAACCGTGCCATCGCGATTTCGGTGAACTGAATAGATGCTGTTCTGGGCTAGTCCATTTGCTTGCGTATAAGTTCGCGCGACGGAGGAATCCCCTTTGAGTCTCAATACGGTAAGGCCGCCATGTTGCCGTCCAACCCATATCTCGCCGTCACCGCCGCTAATTGAATAAACGACGTCCTTATCCAACCCGTCGAGGTTGACATGCCCGACACGATGCTCCTTTAACCAGAAGAGCCCTCCCGAAGCCGGCGCGAACCACGCTGTACCATCGGAGTCAACGTAGATGGGTCCGTTGTTTTTTGGCGGCAAGCCTTGTGCAGCCGAGTATCCTGTGAACATTCCATCCCGCAGTCTCTCGACCCCCCGCGGTCCTCCGAACCAGATGCCTCCATCGCGGTCCTCATACACGGCGGTTATAGGGTTGCCTGATGAGTGATCGACAAGTTCAGCCGAAAAGGCAGGCGCTGGGATGATTCGGACCAGGCCGCCGGGCGTCCCGACCCAGACATTTCCATCACGATCTTTCGTCAGAGCGAGAATTTGCAGTCGCTTGATAGAAGGCGGCAGGTCAGGTTCCGACAATCCGTTTCGGTTCCAGAACTTCAAGCCGCTGTCGGTTCCGATCCACACCCCATCGCGGGTCGCGGCAAGCACAGTGTTAATGCTCGTCAGTGCCAGCGGACCTGAAATGTTTCTGCTGTGCCCTTTGTCAATCTGGAATAGACCGATGTCTCGAGTGCCCAACCAAAGTTTCCCATCACTTTCCTCAGCTGTCGAAATCACAATGCCGGGAACATCCTCCGCGATCTCGTAACGTGAGAATGCTCCCTCGCGAAAACGTAACAACCGACGCTGCGGACCCCACAGAAGCAGTTTGCCCTGGGAATCCAGGGACATCGCAGTGAACGCAATTTCCTGTAATCCAAATCGGACCATCGCATCCTCAAACTTCCCATCGCGATAACGAAGAAGATGTGGGCCGTCGAGTCGAATCCACAAATTCCCGTCTGAGTCCGCGGCAAGACCTCGGACAGCTCCTATTTGCGATGAACCGGGAAGTGGATTTTGAATCAGGGTGAAGTCCAGGCCGTCAAAGCGGACCAGTCCCCGTTCGGTTCCGATCCAGAGGTAGCCATCTCGTGATTGACTGATTGCGAAGACTGCGCCCCCCACAAAGCCTCTGTCGGCTCCCCACTTGTCGCGGACGTATTGCGATATCGCCTTGGAGGGATCCAAAGCACAAGCAGTATTGACAACGCAGACTGCTGCGATAACGACCAGCAGCCACCGCCGAAGTCGAGGCATCGGGATCAATCCGTCAAGGAAGATACTCAAACTTCTCAATCACAACCTCGGAGGGGTGTTGCGACTTGCTCTTGGAGTGGTAGAAGTCATACAGATCAATGTGGACGGTCTCGCCGCTGGCGGCCGGAATACCAGAAGTGAAGACATGCTCACTTATGCTCTTGGAGGTTTTATCGGCTCCTCCACCTACCACCGTTTTGAAAGATGCAACGCCTGGCTCCCAGTGGAGTATGTGCGTTAGCACTCCAGCCGGCACGGTAAAGCGCGCGATATTTTGTGGGATGTAGTAGGGCTGAACAACATACTGAGCGTTTTTGCTTCCGAGCTGCCCCCATTGGCTCAACTCAACGTCCAATTCGATCCGCGTCTCCTCGCCGCGGCGCTCGTCCACTGTGAACAGTCCAAGCATTCCAGAAGGCTCCAGATGAGCGCTATCCTGCACAACAAACTTGTACGTGCCATATCCGAGACTGCGGGTGAGGTTGATCTCTGCGCATGACCAAATGCCATCTCGTTCGCCCATATAAAGATGAAGATGACCTTGTGGATCGACCCAGGCATTTTGTGAATCGTAAGCGTTCAGTTCGCCGCCTCGGTCGGTCGCTCCGGAACGGACTTTCCAGTCGTATCCGCTGAAATGGATAACTTTAAGGGGAATCGGCGGAATATCAGTTCCCCTTACAGCTAAGACGTCCGCTACTCCATTGCCTACCTCGGGGAGGGCCGAAATTCTCGGTTGCGGATGAAATCCAGGATCCACGAGCAGAACTGCATAGTCGGTGCCGAGGTGCGTGAAGCTTTTCCAAGTCCCGTCCTTTTCGACGATCGTGAATGGCCTGCTCCAAAGCGGCTGTATCCACCAGATATCGTTCTTAGCGTAGAGCACGATCTGCTGCCCCGGTCGCGAACCCTTCACGCGGCCTGCAATGGTTTCCATTCGATCAGGGCCGCCTTTGCCTGATGCAGGAATGAGGCTCATTTCAATTGAAGGCTTATTTTGAGAAGAAGGGGAGCCACATCCAGCAAGAAGGACGCAGGTGATGATCGAAAATATCTCTAAGCGTTTTCGCCTCAGTTTTCGAAAAGTACCGCGCGCATCAGGAGTCACGAGTCTCCAATCCAACGGTTCCTTGAGCTGACTCAGCTGGAACTTTGCATCATGCATCTGCTTGGTACATCCAGCTCGATCAAAGGGCGCAGCCGCTCCTCCGGCCGAAAAATGCGCACGAGTGTAACCATCCCGCGCAGGCCGATAATTACGTCTTCCACGACGACCTCAGAACAGCTTCGTTTCAAGCATTTGCAAGTGGCGCGCCTATTGTCAGTCAATCTGGGGAATGACGTGCGTTCCGATCAGCGTCACATTCGCTTATGAAAGCGGCTCTACGTACAACATACACCAGCGGGAAACAGGCCCCTGAATGGGGGGTCTAATTTGCGCTCCTTCTAGGCTTTCGCAGTTCTGCTCCCAAGGCTACCTTGAGGCATGATCTGTTTTCGAGTGATCTGGATTATCAGAGGACTCAAGCTGCTCCAGATCCCGAATCGCTACAGCCGACTCATCTTCGAGTGATAAGGAGATCCAATGGCTTACGAGAAACAACCCCAGTTTGGCTTGACCATTGAACAAGAGTTTCAACCTGAAGATTGGCAAGCGAAAGTCCAGGGTCTCCAGGAAACTGTCTGTCTCCTTTTGATCAAGAACCAGGAAATGCGGATGGCGCTATCGGATAAAAACGGAGACTTCCAACTCAGAGGTTTCCTTTAGCCCCTTTATGTCCAAGTGCTGGAAGGCATACCTGCCTTTTGCAGTTCACGAGTGAGGCAACACCAGACATTGACTAGCCATTAGCAGAATCCGGCGCCCCAGCCGGGCTTTCCCGCCCACGCAGTCTGGAATGGCCAACACCAGTCCACCTGCATCCACCGATCATTTCGAACATTACACCTCAAAACAAGAAAGGTAGATCATGATGAGTTTTCGCAAAGCCCTCCCCATCTTCGTTGGCTCGGTTCTTTTCTTGACCGCGCTGACATCCCCGCACATCTTGGCCCAAACCGCGACTCCCCCATCTATAAGGAACATTGTCTTCGTGCATGGGGCCTGGGCAGACGGCTCGAGTTGGTCCAAGGTCATTCCCATTCTCGAGGCAAAAGGCTATCACGTCGTGTCGGTCCAGAACCCTCTGACTTCATTTGCCGATGACGTTGCAGCAACCAAACGCATCATCGATTCACAGGACGGTCCAGTTCTTCTCGTCGGCCACAGCTACGGAGGTGCCGTCATCACTGAGGCCGGCAACAATCCCAAGGTTGCAGGCTTGGTGTATGTAGCGGCGTTCGCTCCCGATCAGGGCGAATCGTCAGCGAGCTTGGGAAAGCCATATGGGCAAACGCCCGGAGTAGGGGAGCTCCGCCCAATTGAGGACGGCTTCCTCGTGCTAACCGAGAAGGGGGTCTTCGAAGACTTTGCTCCCGACCTACCGATCGAGGAGAGGAAGGCACTACTCGCAACCCAGGGACCGACTCAAGGAGCAGCTCTTGGCAGCCCGATCTCAACTGCTGCTTGGCATAGCAAGCCAACTTGGTTTGTTGTTGCCTCCAATGACCGCATGATTTCCCCACAGCAGGAAAAGGACAGCGCTGAGAAAATGAAGGCGACGACGTTGACGCTTGCCACCAGCCATGTACCGATGCTTTCAAAACCAAAGGAAGTCGCTGATTTTATCAGCGTCGCAGCCTCGGGATCGGCAAAGTAGCCTTCGATTTAGCGGCACCAAATAATCCGCCGTCTCGTCCCCATTCCGGATGAGACGGCATTTATTTGAGAAGATCAACTCACCTAAGCAATCAGGTGTGCTTCCGACCACCACCTCAAGTTCGAGCGCTCCGTGATTAACAAAAGATGACTCCGCTCTTCAGCGCTGAACTAGGTTTATAAGTTACGAAATATTTTCGAGTAGAGTCCTTGCGCGCGGCTTACATCCCGATTCGATCGGGCTGATCATCAAACGAGCAGCAGCTCGGGCTGGAATGGATCCCAGGTCCATTGCCGGGCACAGTCTTCGAGCAGGGTGCGTCACACAGGCAGCCAAGAACGGGGTACCCGATCGACAGATCATGAAGCAGACAGGCCACAAGTCCGTCGTCATGTTGCGACGCTATATCCGAGACCTGAAGATTCTCGAGCAGAATGCGGCAACACGGCTCGGCATCTGATGCCGAGTCATTCTCGACCCCTGGAGGGTTCAAATCAGATTGCGCCATGCCCGGCTCAACGCAATCTGACTTGAACCGCCAGACTCATCGTTGCAAAATCAAATCTGACGATATCCCAAATTGATTCCTACCGCGGTTAGAACTGAGGTGCCGAATGTCACATTTGCAAGGTAAGGCCGCAGAGGAACAGATGCTCGAAGACGCCAAGAGTTTTGTCCGAGCGTCTGGTGAGTTCCGGGCGGTTCCTGATCTCGCTAAGCTCCTTCGAGTTGAAATCGACGACCTCGGTCAACAACTCAATGATTGGAAGGATCGCAGAGAGATTTTCTCGATTCAGGATGGAACCGAGGGCGAACTGTTTCCCGCCTTTGCATTCGACTCTAACCGCGGTCCGCGGGTGTCCGAGGCAATTCCCAGAGTCCTAGAGATCTTCGGAGACAAGTTGTCTGATTGGGGGATTGCTGCATGGTTCATCGCTGGCAGCCGCTACTTGGATGGTGAGTCCCCTAAGAATCTGGTTGAGGAAGACCCGAATTGGGTGATCGCGGCTGCTCGGGACGAAATGAATGAGGTCTCCCACGGCTGATCCATTGCGACTGTGTCAAGCCTACAAATTAGCTGGCCAGCCGAATTAGCGGGTGCGCCTAGTTCATGGCGCTGCAGCCTCGTGAACTGAATTCATTGCTGAAGCTCATAGGCAAAATGGATCACGGCGTCTTCAACTGACAGGCCTGCACGGTTTCACTGACTGGTCAGGCCGACAGCCGACCCTTCCCGTTAGGAATTCGGGTCAACCTATATATAAGGATGGAAACCTCTTCTTGTGTCAGAAACCGTCTGACAAGTTCGGGCTGAAGCTTGGTTCTGCGATCTACCTTGCTTCGTGATTGGTGATGCAGCCGATCACGGCTTCTCCAGACCGAACCAGTTGAAGAATTCCGCAATGTCGGACCGCACAGCCGGCTGAATCACAGTTGCAAGAAGGCAGATCCTGGTCAGCAACGGCATCGGCGTCATCACTCCGGTGAATGAGCAGCGTCACGCCGGTAAAGGTGCGCTGGTTACAATGAAATGCCGCCAGCCGGTACAACGTTATGCCGCCACGCATGCAGGGCTGCTTGTGCGACAAGGCCGTAGTAAGGATCACTCAAATGCAGAGGACCGCTGAGTACTTTCGAGAAGATGCGATTGTGCTTGACGGATCATCCCAAAAGTGGGATAAATAATGACACGAAAGCTCGTGCCGGGTGAAAAGCCTCTCTTCTGGATTGGATCGTCACTCAAGGACATCACTCGATTTCCATCCGAGGTCAGCGCTCTGTCGGCTTTGCTCTCAGTGCGGCCCAATACGGCGGGAAGCATCCGTCAGCAAAACCGTGGAAGGACGAAGGGCCAGGGATCCTGGAGGTTATCAAAGTCGATGACGGAGACACGTACAGGGCGCTCTACACCATTCGCTATGCAAATGCCGTCTATGTTCTGCACGCGTTTCAGAAGAAGTCACCGCATGGAATTGCGACCCGGTAATCCGACGTTGCATTGGTCAAAGATCGTTTGAAGTTGGCGCAGAGGGATTACGAGGAGAGATATGGCTAAAAGCATCCCAGAACAAGTCATTCGCAGCAGCGGCAACGTCTTTGCTGACATGAGACTGCCGAATGCGGCGGAACTAGACACCAAGGCCCGGTTGGGAGCCGCCCTCAACCTGATTGTCGAACGGCAGAGGCTCACCCAAGTTGAGGTCGCGACTGCGCTTGGCATCAACCAGCCGAAGGTCTCCGCCCTCCTGAATTACAAACTGGAAGGCTTTTCCGTCGAGCGCTTGATGCACTTTCTCGTGGCACTCGGGCAAGACGTAGAGATCGTCGTCAAGTCCAAGCCAACCTCCCGCTCTGCCCGCATTGCCGTCAAAGCCGCCTGATTCAGCCAACCTTTCTGTCTGACCACACCCTCAGGCGGCCACTTAGTTAACATTCGGGTCCGCCTGCGCTGGGGATGATGAGGCCTCCGTTGCCAACTCATCCTGTGGCGGGATTCCGCTGTTCCGGGTGGCAGCATAACCGTGTAGAGACTGACGGCATAACAATGCACCTTGTGGCGGAATTGAGTGTATTTAGCAAGGTTAGGGTTGGGGACCCAAAGGTCACGGCACTTTCGGCAAGTTCAAATCGTCATCATCGTTGCCGCCAGTGAAGCTAACAGCCTTGAAGAGATGATTCCCGCAAAGACAGCATGGTGCTAGGTTCTTCCAACCGGCGGACCCTGCAGAGACCCTGGCGTCGGTTGGCCAGAGTCGGAAGGAAAGATGAGAACGGCGCGGACTGACCCGCCACGTGTCAGCCCGCCCATTAGGCCCAATGTAGTTGAGAGTTTTTGGTGTCAATTTGGTGCCAATTAGCGCCGACTGTGCCGGTTTTGACGGTTATACCGGCTCATAACTCCTTTGCCGTCTGTGCCGTAAGTTGTTGATTCTCCATGGCATGGAAGAGGTCGTCGGTTCGATCCCGACCAGGTCCACCAAATAAATCAATAGCTTACGTGGAAGTCCTTCCGGTTTCTCACCTGCAAAACGTCACCTGCCTCCG